>PJEL010000158.1_pt1 | contig 79322 bp, 67 predicted proteins | sample 1853271 | NCBI WGS metagenome assembly PJEL01 (sample SAMN08108733, study PRJNA415343) | Invertebrate metagenome, whole genome shotgun sequencing project. | host: Globobulimina | place: Sweden: Gullmar Fjord | collected 2015-08
TCATCCCTCTTCCAGTTGCTTTACAGAGATGATGCGCGTTAACGCGCGTTGGTGATACCCCTACGAGGCCTCGTACCAGTAATCGTCAGTATGTCAACATGTATGTCGATCACAAGTAAAACACCCTGGATCCTGGCACGTATCCCCGTGCGAGTAGGGTACATCCAAAGACGATGTTTGATTTGACCATCGACGGGTATCGTTTATGGGGACATGCGATCGATCAATGGTATCCCCATCCGGCCTCTGTCCCATGGGAAATCCACTCGGCCAGTAGATTGAGGGCATCATTGGAGTACTTGAAAAGATCACATATGTCAGATTCCGTAAAATTATTTCTCACGAATTATTTCCATACGAATTCGTGTAATTTGTCATAAAAACGTCAAACGTTGAAATACACGGACGAAAGTCGGGTTCTTTCCTGTCATATCTCTCTGTGATTCAAACCACACGTGCGCCGTCCTCTATCCCCTCGAGTGCTCACGTTTTGCCGCCATGCTGAAAAACAGGGCAGCCCTCTTCCTTTCTTTCTTGCTTCAGGCTTTACTCGTATGTTGCGGAGGTATGTGCATCACAGTGTCTGCGCTTTTTTTTCCGTGTGCCTGACTGACTATGCATGTGTGTGTTGTCATGTTGCAGCAAAGCCCGAGGATGGTATTTACACCATCCAATATGTGGGCGACAGTTCTTGCAAAGGTACGTGACCTCGTTGACTGCGCGTCTTGTGCTTGATCGAGTTTTGTTTTGGGGTGGTACTGGTGTTTCATGATGCTGTGCGTGGTATGCAGGGAAATACCTGTCCTACACACCTTGGAGTAAGTCGTACCCCGGCAGGGTCAAGCTGCAGAGCTCGTCTGCGAAGAAGCCAAAGCAGTGGAAGGTTTTGTCCACGAAGGACACCATTACAATCCAGGCGGTACGTGTGCATGCGGCGTATTCGAGATTTATTTGTATTTGTATTTGTCTGCGTCGATGCCTGGATCGGTGTATTGATTGAACATTTGTATATTTGTGTGCGTGCAGGTTTCAAGGTCGAAAGCGTACCCTGGAAAGCTGTCATACTCGTCCAAGTGTGACTCGAGCAGCGTGGTGTTGAAGGCCAAGGGCCTCCTGTCCTGGACGATGTCTCCTGTCCAGTCCTCGAAGGACGTGTATGTTTTGGAAGCTCAGGTAGGTTTGAGTATGCTTTTTTGTTTTGTGAGGATGCGAGCGCGTTAGGTCGAATGTTTCCATGAGCATGTGTTGTGCAATATGTGCAGAGAAAGGTCTGTGCATCATCTGATGGCCGAACAAAGCTTGCCCCGAGATCTGTTGACTCTGACAGCTGCTCGTCTACCTCTGTCCGTCTTCTCCCTGAATCATCAACTGGATTACACTGGAAGTTAAATCTTGTGAAGCGCTTGAATCCAACACCTGCACCAACTCCAACTCCAAGGCCAAGTCCAACCCCAACCCCAACTCCAACTCCAAGGCCAAGTCCATCGCCAACCCCAACCCCAACTCCAACACCCATTCCAGTGCCAGTACCAGTTCCAACGCCAGTACCAGTTCCAACGCCAGTACCAACTCCAATTCCACAACCTATTCCAATCCCAAATCCAACGCCAAATCCAGAGACTCCACCAATTCCACCACTTGCATCGGAGGAATCACATGGAGTCAACAGCATAAATGTCAAGGCTGACCAAGTGGTGGAGTCTGACTCGTATAAAGCGCAATGCTTGCCTGGAACGACCCAACAGTGTGTTAAAAGCGGAGCAGAATTTGATGCAGCAACGCCGGTATCTGCAGTGAATGGTGTTTTTACAGGCAACGTGACTGGACTTGATTCTAACACATTGTACTCTTGCTATGTGATTGCGTTTAATGCGTATGGAAGGACGTGTTCCAACAGAATCCTTGTGGTTACTGCTCCTGGTGCACCTCAGAATATCACCACAGCGGACATTGGGGAGACTAGCATCACCCCAGAGGCTGATACGGTTCCTGGCACAGGAGCAGCAGTCACGTACAAGGTCCAATGCCTTGTAGGTGATGTTGCATGTTCGACTTCTGGGTCAGGCTTTGACTCATCTGTTGATGGTGTGGTGAGTTCCGGCAGAGTCTCTGGTGACTTGGATGACCTCATTTCCAACCAGGAATACTCTTGCTATGTGATTGCCATATCCAGTGCTGGAACGACATGCTCCGCCAAGCTTTCAGATGTAACGGAGATCATTGCAGCCAAGCCCACAGTTGCTGATGGAACAGATCCAGTAACAAAAGTATTGGTGTCTGGTCCAGATGCTGCCAGAGCCCCAGGAACTTTCTACAAAGTGTCATACAAGGTCCAATGCCAGCCATCTGGTACACCGTGCAATGCCGCGAACTATGGTGCTGCTGCCACCGCGGTTATACAAGGTGGTATCCCACCAACTGAATTGACAAGGATTGGAGATGCTGCCACTGCTCTGAGCTCAAAGCCTTTCGCATCGAACACAGCGTACCAATGCTTCATCATTGCATCTTGGGAAGAGAATGGAAACCCCCAAACAAAGTGTTCTATTGCTTCCGACGACCACAATACTTCTGTACTTACAGAGAAGCCGGTGGTTGCTGATGGAACAGATGCAACAGTCCAGATTGAGGTAGCTGGTCCAGCCATGCCCAACCCTCCTGGCACTGCATATACTGTTATATACAAAGCCCAATGCCAGCCAATCGGAACGGAGTGTAGTGCAGCCAACTATGGTGCTCAGATGACCATAAATGCCGATGGTAGTCTTAAGAAAGTGCAAGTGTCAAAGATTGGAGATAGTCCCCTTGAGGCAAATGCAACAAACATTGCCTCCAACTCAAGATACAAGTGCTTTATCATTGCTTCTTGGACAGAGAACAGTGTGCCAAAAACACAGTGCTCCAGCTCTTCGGATGCACATGTCACTGGCATCATCACAGCAAAGCCGATTGTTGCTGTGAAAAATGATACAGAAATCGAGGTATCTGGCCCGGCTGCCGTCGATGATCCTGGAACCGTCTACTCAGTCACATACAAGACCCAGTGTCAGCCATCTGGAGTGGCATGTGATGTCCTTGGTATTGGTGTGCCAGTTTCTGCTGCTACAAATGGAAGTATTCCAGTAACAGATGTTACAGAGACTGCAAATGGAACAGCCCTGGCGTACTCCACCCAATACCAGTGCTATATCCTCGCTTATTGGACAGAGGGTACTGATGGAAGAACACAGTGTTCTGCTCCTTCTGTAATTGGGACTAGCTTGTACCTACCAGCTCCAGATGCCGGTAATGCCACATACACTACAATTTTGGTATCAGCACCAGCTCCTACAGTCCCACCAGGCTCAAGTGGCGCTACATATAAATATGCATGCATCATAACTTCACAAAATTGCACTGGTTCTGAATTGGGCACTGCCGTAACCCCATTGCAAGATGGAAGTTTCCCAGAAATCTTTGTGACGGGCCTCTTTGAAGACACAGACTACTATTGCTACATCATCGGCACCGTAAGTGGATCCTCTCAGTGTTCTCCGCCTTCAGTACAAGTCAAAACTCTCTTTAATGAGTGAGAGTTCAACGAGAGGAAAAGAAAAAGGTGTTGATGGATTTTTAGAATCCCTCTGTGGTGTGGTACATGAAAGGTGAGGACAATACACTCCATCAGACCTTTGAACCAGGCGTGAAGACACATTCATCTTTCTGAAATCATGGAATTCATTCCTATAGATTACCAGATTAAAAATCTCTCTAATGTGTAACGTCACTACTACTTCTACTACTACTACATACGTTTGTTTTCTATTCACTAGATCTGGTCTAGGCCATGGCCAGACTGCCTGAAATGCAACTTCGTGAGGAAACCCTATTAGATTAGATCCAGCTAGACTTTCATTTAGAATGTAAATCATTACTAGGAAATCGTCCTATGATGATTCAAATGACAAGGTATTCTGTCGATGTACCTCTTCATACCCTGTAGGAAAATACACTAAAATAAATAGACCTCTCTGATTGACGAGCGATTCCATAGAATCGTTTACATAGACATACATAATCATGTCAAAGCTACAACAGATATCTCGGATACTGAGGGATACCGAGAATTTCGCATCAGGGTGCTCTGCAAGATTCTGTGTGGCATCAACACGGGTTGAATTCACGACTCCTTGGTCTATAGCCTCTGAAAGATTCATTCAATCAACCTCAGATAATTCTTCTTTTATACAACGGCAGGTTGTGGATAGGGTGGATGCTCTGAAGAAACTGCGGTTCTTGCCAGTGGATATTGTGCAAAAGAAAAAGGCAATCTCCTTGCAGATGGAATCCCTGTGGGATCGGCATCAACGGAAAATCTATGGTCTTGGTGCATTCATGGTCTCGTATGCGGTATGGAAGAGTATGAGATTTACCGCAAGTGCCTTTGTGAATGTGTCGGAATCTCTTGCTGTGACTGGCGTGACTACCCTTGGGGCAAGTGCTACATTGATGGCAGCAGTGTGGTACTATCGAAGGATGTTCACGATTAGTCCAAGTGCAGTATATAGAATGGCGATGATTCGCTTGAATACCCATCCTGGTGTGCTTGAGGTGATGGGTGCTCCAGTGGTGGGATCAGATGTCCGAGCAAGTGTCCTTACTGGGGGTGGTATCAAGCTGTTTCCGAAACCAAAACTGAAGAAAAAGAGAGTTCAGATGATGTTTCCATTGAAAGGTTCTGAACGAAAAGGATTAGTGTCCTTGGAGGCGAAGAAGAATCGCTCTGGGAAACTTGTCTTGTCATTGCTTGCTGTCGATGTTGCTGCTGCAGGAGAGACATCGTCTCTTCTAGGGAAGAAGAGCCAAACGACAGAGGTCGACGTGCCGTCGTATGATAGAATATACATTCAAGGGGGTATTAAACAGTATGAACGTGGAAATGTACTAAATGAATTGAGAAAACCATTCCTGAATGCATTACAGACTGACTGGCAAGAAGCAGCTGAAGTCGAGGATGATGCACGAGAGGATGAAATAGAAAAGAGGAAACGATTCAATGTATTTTTATAATTGATAATGGTTGTAATAGATAGTATAACAGCCCAAGATCGTCTACTACGACGACGGAAACAGCTCATTGCTGTTGGGTTGATTACGACAGGTGGAGTGTCTGGTGTTCACATCATTCGAAAGATTCTCCGAGATGCGTTACAAGAACAATTGAAAATTTGTTCGTCTGTTGATGCACTGGAAGGAAAGGGTGGAACGTTTGGAGGCAGGCGTCGGTCTCGATCTGTCAAGGTTGCGGTTGATGGTGTGTTTGCTCGTCGTTTGTTTAATATTCTGAGGATCTGTGTTCCAAACCCTGTGAGTCCAGAAGCGGGTTTGATATTTGCTCAGACAGTGTGTCTTGTGGCACGAACGTTTCTGACGGATGTTGCCTCACAAATAGAAGGAGGTGTTGGAAGGTATGTTGGAGTGTGTTTACAAAAAGACAATCCATGATGGCTATGGGATATGATGATATGTAGGTATATTATAGCTGGGGATTCTAAAAAGTTGAAACATTTGTTGTTGCTGTTTTGTGGGGTTGCTGTCCCAGCAGCGTTGGTCAACAGCGTCTTGAAATATTTGCAAAAGAATATCAAACTTTCATTCATGAGACGTCTGACGCTGCATTTGCATGATATGTATTGTTCTCATCGAGCGTATTATGCTGCGTCGTGGTTGGGAGGGTTGACTTCTGCGGATCAACGATTGACTGAAGATGTTGAAAAGTTTTCACATGCTATATCAGAATTGTACTCGTACACATTCAAGCCAGTGCTGGATGTCATTTTATTCACTCGTTCTTTGTCTAGATTGATGGGATATAAGTCGCAATTAATGCTATATGGATATTATTTGTGTTGTGCGGGGGTTTTGAGGGTTACGAGCCCTCCTCTTGCGCAGTTGACCGCACAAGAGGCTGCCCTGGCTGGATCATTCAGAAAGGCTCACCAGAGATTGTCAACACATGCAGAAGAAGTTGCTTTCAATGATCCTCCTGCTGGTATGGCCGAAAAGATGATCCTTAATCAGCATTTGTACCGTTTATTACGTCACTCCAGACTTTCTGCGCTTCAACAAATGGTACAGGGAATCTTGGATGGATATCTTGTAAAGTATGGTGCCACTGTGGTTGCCCTGGCAGTCTATGCAGCGAATACACCGAAACAGTCGGGAGGTAAGGCGACAGCTCATTACATTCGAGCCATGAGACTTTTATCAAACACGTCGAGGGGTATCGGTGATTTAGTCATGGTGTATAAAAGGGTCACAAGCCTTGCTGGGTACACATCCAGAGTATCAGAACTACTGGAGCAAGTTGGTGCTCTTGGAGGAGATGGGAGCCAGAGAGTCCATACACAGCTATATCTCAGAAATATATCTTCTTCTGGATCTCTTCTTCTTCCTGTACATGAGGATGGTGGTTTGGAACCACCATGTGAACCTCAACGATTGGAAGGTGACGTGGTATCATTCCACAGGGTATTCTTATCTGCACCCGATGGGACGACACTGGTGAAGGAGTTATCATTCTCTGTGCCCATTGGGTCAAGTGTGATCATTATGGGACCCAATGGAAGCGGAAAGTCATCCTTATTTAGAGTTGCTGCGGGATTGTGGCCCTTGCAGGCAGGAGAAATCACCTTGCCTCCCAAGGGAGACTTGTTTTATCTCTCTCAGCGCCCTTATTTGGTGACAGGGTCGCTCCGCGACCAGATACTGTATCCAGAACCTCCTCAATCTGTATGGAATATGGCTTCGAAAAAGACAAAGGAGCGCATTGGCTCATGGATGAAGAGTAAATTGTATACCAAGGAGGACCTGGAAGAGCGACTCTGTGCATGCTTGGAAGCTGTGGAACTTGATTATCTCCTCGCACGGGGAAGGGGACTGGATCAAATACAAGCTTGGGATGAGACATTGAGTGGAGGTGAAAAACAGCGTCTTGCCATGGCGAGGCTTCTATTTCATGCTCCCAAGTATGCAATTTTAGATGAGGCTACAAGTGCAGTGAGCGCAGATGGAGAAAAACTGCTGTACACTGCATGTGTTCGTGTTGGTATCACAATGCTTTCCATTGGACATAGACCAGCCCTACGAGATTTCCATTCTTTTGTTCTTCACTTTGAAGGGCAAGACGGGGGGAAAGGATGGCGGCTTGAGAAACTTCGGGATGTTGACAAGGCAGGTCTACCTGCTGATCCATTTGTATTGACCTAGTGACGACTATGATTATGGTACACGTTCTATGTATGTATACATTACTGAAATAATAGAGGCTGTGAGTATATATAGTACATTACGCTGGTCGCGACAGCAATTTCTGTGACAACCAGACTATAACCTTGTGATCATCTGATGCAGACGCGAGCATGTGATCGTTCATTGGATTCCATGCAACCGCGTTGACTGTAGCAGTATGACCCTCGACTGATGCGAGGAGAGTTTGAGATTCTCGATGCCAAATATGCATGAGAGAAGATTCGCTCCCCGTTCCAACAAATGCATCTCCAGCTCCACCAAATGCACTGCGAATCACAAATCTACCAGGTTCTGGGAGATGCAATCCTTTTAAAACAAACAGGGGTTCCTTTGGCAGCATATCAAGAGGATCTTGATTTGAAGGAGACTCTGGAGATTCCAGAGTCGAATCAATCGACGATCCACCCTCCAAATCTCCAAGTGCCCAGATATGAATAGACCCATTTGCCAAATTTGATGCCAGATATGCACCATCCGCAGATCTTGACAAGCACGTGACAGCAGACGGCTCTGGCCCCCGTGTCACCACTTTTGAATCCGAAAACCGAGTATATCGTATCATCCTATCCTGACCAACAGACACAAATGTTCCTCCATCAGAACTCATCACAGAGTCATACGAGTGTTGATGTAATCTATACTTGTATACAATATGCCCATTCAGCCCATGACCAGGGCCAATGTCAATAAGCCGAACCTCCTTATTCGACACCAGAGCTATTCTAGAATCACTATGTGCCCACATAGCCGCAGAGATACCTTCATGACCTGCACTTTGCAGTTCCACCACCTTCTCCCCATTCAACACCTTGAACACAGATATTCTACCATCACTCGACCCAATGAGAATCTCCTTACTCGACGGACTAAACACTCCAATATTAATGGGAGCCCTTCCACTATACAAAACCCTAGAAAACTGTATGGTACGGCTGTTTTCAACATTCCACAAGATGGCATTTCCATCCTTGGATGCAGTCACCAACCACTTTCCATCTGGACTGAACTGAACCACCCACACCTCATCCGTGTGAAGAGTCAATGTATGATATGGAACTGTAGGAAGAGATTCTGGACCCGCAGTATAGTCTTCCATGAGAGAGAGCTGAACATACCTCTCATTATGATGGACACAACTCTTCACCTGTGCTGACAAAGCTTGTTCCACCAGCTTCTCCAATCTATTATCTGGGATCAACACGTCAGGCGATAACAAGGTTTGCAAATCATGTAGCAATTCTTCTTGTCGCTGTACATCCACATCCACATCTCTTGACCTCTTTGGAGGACATGGGTGCGGAGGAGCACAGTTCATCAGCATGGATGCCAGCCTTGACAATGAATGCTTCGTCACATACGACTCCAGTACAGAATCCTCTACCTCTATCTCTACCACCATATCCCTCGATGATGTCGTAGTCTCATCCTCAGCATGGTGCCGACGTTCCAACATGCTTTCTAGTGGCTGAATATCCTCACGTAAACATTTCAGTGCCCCTGCAGTATCCCCAGACTCGACAAGCATCATAAACATATTACAAAACAGGAGATATCTGGCATATTCAATACGTTTCTGTTGCACAGACCGAGGAATACGATGCGCATCCCCAGATGACAAGAGCTCCTGTTCCAGTTTGTTCAAAAGTTCCAGGGCGTTTGTCACGTCCCCACCAAGCACAGCCTGTCGAAACAAACTCGCAGTCACTGTTTGTTGCTGAATGCCCTACAGATTTGTATTTATATATACGAGTATATAAAACAATGACATATACAATGAGACGAATCCGATTCGAGACACACACGCATGTGGTCAAACGCATGGGTGGACGTACCGAAGCCGATTCCAGCGCTGCAGCGACTTCTCTAAATCCTAAATTCGCCAGTGACTGTTCAAGTAATCGAATGTATTGGGTTCTATTGATCATTGATTGTGGACCCACGAACTCTTCTGAGAGCTCCATCACAGTTGGTCCGTGGTCGGGACCCAGTTTCTGAGACTGTCCCATGATAGATTGATTGATTGATTGATTACTTTTGTAATTATTTTATTTTCAATGTAGTAGTAGTGGTGGTATATTACTATCTCGTGCTACAATGTATGGTTAAAAAAATATTAAAACGTGAGTCGAACCCATGAACCAAAAAGACGACGCTCTCTTTCTGTCAGAATGATAGTCGTATTTTTTAAATATTCAATACTATGATCCTTCGAATGTCTTTGACACAGTCGTCGAAACATCTATATACAGGTACATTCTCTTCTTCTCGTAGAACAAGGATGCATGGCCTGTCTTTTTCTTCCTTGCCTTGCTGTTCGTCTTCTTTACATAATAGTAACAACAGCAACAGCAACAGACCTGTGCTTCTCTTTGATGTCATGGACACCATTGTCCATGATCCATTCTATACAAAGATGCCTGCACATTTCGGTCTCACCTTTGAACAGGTAGGGTATGACTATGCATTGCGTGTCGTCGTCGTTTGGGTGAATACCACACCACAGTACTGTACCCTTGAGTGTTTGTGTAGTTGTTGGAACAAAAGCACCCAGATATGTGGATACAGTTTGAATCAAATGCAATTACAGAAGAGTATTTTTTTGAAAACTTTTTCAAAGACAAGAGGCCTGTCGATGCAGAGCACTTTGTAGACATGCTGAGGAAATCATATGCATACCTCCCAGGTATGCAGGATGTATTACAGCGTCTGAAAGACGCTGGTCACACCATGAAGACGTTCTCAAACTATCCAGTATGGTATAGGTATATAGAAGAAGAATTAGCATTGTCAAGGTACCTTGACTGGACCTATGTCAGCTGTACTGGGCCTTTGGAGGGCAAGAGGAAACCATCTCCTGAAAGTTTCGCGTGTGTCATGGAAGCAGAAGAACAGAGACCAATCATCTTTATAGATGACCGAGAATCAAATGTACAGGGTGCCAGGGATGCAGGGATGCATGCCATTTTATTTTCAAGTGCTCAACATTTGGAAGAAACCTTGAGAAACGAGTATGGGGTATGGGGTACATAAATCATCACCAATCTTTAATATTCTTCCCCGACCTCCGTTCTTTTTTTTTATCTCCCTTTAATTGTTTCTTCTTTAACCGAACTTCATTCCCCCTTTTCAATTGCGCATCAATCTGCTTCTTCTTCTCAGGATCCTCTTCTATAGGAAGTGTGGTTGTATGAGCATGATCCAGAATCTCCTGCATCTTTTCCAAGGCATCCTCTATATTTCCCCTGCATATAGTAGTAGTAGTAGAATATAGAGATACGTCACAACATAAAAAACCAAGACGAATACGATATCTATATATACTATACTATATAGTGTGTTCTATCACACCACAACGTACAGCTGTGACCTCGTCCTTTGCGACATGATGACCAGCTCATCATCTTTATTTATCCTCTTCTTCTCCATACGACGAACCGCATCCGCAATTTCACGATCAAGCCACGTCGCATTCCCAAGATGCAACCGCATATCAACCTTTGTATTCACTTTATTTACATTCTGACCTCCTGCCCCAGAACTCCTTGCAAACTGAATGGTCACATCATCTACAATACATACATCGTCATCGTCGTCGTCGTCATACCTATTACTACTACTACTACTATTGCTGCTGCTGCTGTTCTCGCTCATGCACAAACAAAGACACTATGTGTGTGTGTGTGTGTGTACGTACCTCGAGTGATACGTTTGACAGGAGGAAGTTTCTTTTTTTGAACCACTTTTTCTTCTTTTTCTTCTTCAGAAAAAGACCCTCTCACCACAACAGTTCCCCTATTCCACACCATTCTATGATGATGATGATTACTATGATGATGAAATAATAATACTCTATTCCGAGTCGAAGAACATCCCAATCGACGAGTCCCATCACCAACACAAGGAGACATTCGGAGGAGAGACATCATGATAGACCCAGTGGGCACCATGATGATGATGATGATGATGATGATGATTACTCAATTCTGAATATATATAATGAAAATGTACAATGAAGATCTGAAATTGCCTCAAGACAAGCTAGACTCTGCTGATCAGATGGGCTCATCTCATGCATATGCAGTAGGGACTCAGATGAGTCAATTTCAGATGAGTCAATTTCAGATCTGGATATCCAGCTGATCATCATCAGATGTGCATAAATGCATGCAACCATACTGAACACTATACATAATTTATTACCTCATGATGATACTCGATTGGTTGATGAATATGATATCATCCATCTACACAATAGTTCGACGAGTATAGTAACTCTAGTAGTAGTAGTAATGCCATACTAGACTCTGTCAGTCAGTCAGTCAGTCAAACAAAAAAACAAAGGAACATGTCTCTGGCAGAGTTACAGTCTGCTGTGTATGCATTGTATCACGATGGTGACGCATCATCTCGAGAGAATGCTAATATATGGTTACAGACATGGCAGAAGACGGAAGGTGCATGGGAGGTGTGTTGTGACGTTCTTCGTCAGAATCATTCGCAACGAAATCTCGAGACGTGCTACTTTGCTGCTCAAACTCTTCGAACAAAAGTGGTGCGGGATTTTGAAGAATTACCTCGTGAAGTATCTATAGCAATGCCTGAAACTATCCTTGGAATGTTGTCATTGCACGCAAAGGGTCCTCCTGCTGTGAGGACGCAACTCTGCCTTGCTCTGGCAGCACTGGCGCTGCATATTCCTTTCTCTGAATGGCCTGGAGGGAATATGATTCAGTGGATTGGTGGAAAGCTTGGTGGAGTGGTTGATGTGCAGCATATTCTGTTGGAGATACTGACAGTGATTCCTCAAGAGGCAGGTACGTACCAGCCCTCTGTTCTCCCAGAGCGTCGGCGGCAGATGGAAAACGAAATGGTGGTGGCGTTGCCGCAGGCACTGGATATGCTGTGGTATCTTTGCTGTGATGGAAGGAATGCGTCTCGAGAACACGTTCTGGAGGCATTTGCTGCGTGGTTGCGTTTGACTGGGGAAAAGACGGATCCTGGTTTGATTCAGCAGTGTCAATTGGTTCACGTGGTGTTGGAAGGGTTGCGGGTCGATGAGACCTTCTTTGCTGCTGTGGATGCCATCATTGAAATACTATACTGTTCTTCTTATAAAGGGAGACCGAAGAAGGAACTGGAGCAGGTTGTGCAGGCGCTGGTGTCAGAGGTGATGGGTTTGCGTGCTCAATTTCACATCTGCATGCAGCAAGCGGTGGAGGAAGAGTCATCTCCTCTGAGAGAGACGTCGTTTGGAGATTATGAAGAACGTGCGAAAGCACTGGCTCGTCTTTTTGCAGAGGTCGGAGAGGCGTATGTGGATTTGATATGTGAAGCAAATGTAGCAGTGATGGGTCCTGTGGATGCACTGCTGGATGTCGCTCGGTACCCTGATATGGATGTGTCCTCGATTAGTTTCAACTTTTGGCATCAGGCGAGTTATGTCCTTTCTGCTGGAAAGAAACCTCATTCTTTGAATTGGGAAGGAGTTGTGCTGCCAGAGCAAGAAGCACAGAGGAGGATTGACGTTTTTCAACCATATGTTGAACGGCTTGTAGAGATTCTGAATAGCAAACTTGAATACCCAGAGGATTGTGATTACTGGCATAGTGATGAAAAAAGTGAATTTAAATATGCTCGGCTGATGGTGGGGGATTTGTTGCAGGATTGTACGGATGTTCTTGGACCGGAACGATGCATCTCTCTGCTTGTGGCACCATTGTCTGAACTGAGTGCCAAGGTTCAGGCTGGGCAAGGATTTGATTGGAGAAAAGCAGAAGCATGTATGTATTCTCTCAGGAGTATTCATAAATCATCCGCGAGTATTCAGAATGGGTCCATGCTGATATCGCTCTTGTCTGCACTATCCTCGCTTCCCTCGTATCCTCGTTTAGATTATACTGTGGCGTTGATGCTTGGATCGTATTCAGCGTGGTTAGGGTATCAGGCACAACAAGATTCATCCGTTCGTCAACTTGTGGTCTCCTTGGTTGGCATGCTGATGAAAGGACTAGGGAATGAACACTCGAGTTCTGCATGTGCCCTGTCACTTCGAAACCTATGTGTAGATTGCGGGGCGTTTTTGTCAGACATGGTCCCACAATTGCTTGCATTATATCTTCAGGTACAAAACTGTGGAGACGAGGGCAATCTCATCCTGGACGAAGAGGATGTGGAGAATATATTGGAAGCTGTGACATTGGTGGTGTCATCCTTGCCACGGGATGTAAAGCAAGCGACCGTGCAGCAAATGATTGATTCGATAGTACAGCCGATTCGTGCTATTTTAGATCCTATTAGAAATGGTTCCAAGCCTGATATGAAGCAGGTGACAGGCGTGCTTCCATTGTTTGAGAGGGTGACTACCATTTTGAGAAATGTTGAGGATGTAGAGGATGTTGCCACAACTCTCGATAGACTGCTGCCATGGATAGAGACGTCGTGTACTATATTTGAGTCGGATCCTGTTGCATCAGAAAAAATTTGCAGAGTTCCGCGATACGCTGTTCGGACTGCCAAACAGGCAGTACGGGCCTCACTGCCACATCTGGCCAATATGCTCATGGTGATGTTTGAGAGAACACGGCACTCGTGTTATCTCTATGTTGCAAGTGAAGTAGTGAAAGCTTTTGGTTCAGATGCATCTCAGGATATGTATGTACAGCCATTGTTGTATGGTATGATTGGGTCTTCATGTTCCATGCTCGTATCTCTCCAGGCAGTCTCTGCACATCCAGAGCTCACTGATGATACATTCCTCCTTGCTGGGAGAGGTTTAAGTTATGCTCCTCGATTGATCATGGTACCTGAGATGCTCAATCATCTTATAGTGACGTCTAGAAATGCCCTGCTTGTGCAACACAAGGAAGCATGCTCGAGTGTGGCAGCATTTCTAGTACGCTTACTAGACCCCGGGACACACCGGAAGTGTGATATCCAGCAAGTCAAGGCCCTTGAACTTGTTTTTCAGTCATATGCGGGTATATTAGCACAGCTTGCGATTGCAGGTGCTGTTGGGGCCCTTCCTTTGTCGAGGATACATGACATGGTTGATATATTGTATGCACTGCTCAAGTCATCAGACTCGAGTTTCCAATGGATCAATGCTGCATTATCGCTGGTACCAGAGTCTGCGATTCCTACCACAGATAAGGATCGATTCTCCCAGCTGTGTCGTATGATTGTATCCGATGAAATCCAAGAAGATGACGAACGACATCTCCTTGATGCCATGGTGGAACTCTCTGAAGTTTGCAGACGTCATCATAAAGTCCAGACATTGGTCATGAAGAGCCTATTACCAACTGAATATCAATATTATAACATTATTACGTAACACACTAGTAGAATAGATTCTTCTATTCGCGATACTCGACAGGGTGCATGGAGGTTGGTTTTCGAAGACCAAGGCATAAAAGACGCCGTAGACATGATATCCAGACAGATAAGCTTAGAATATACACTGAATTAAAATCAAAAGGACTTAAAGGGCTGATTCTCGACTCTGCTGTCTGGGTCTGTGCAAGTCATGCAACTGTCAAGGCATTGGACCATGCTTGTCTTGGAAATTTAGATGGCGGAGATCAGATGACAACATATCTCAAAGATCTATTGGGATCGAGTGATGATGTTATACAAGATGGAAAGACGGTGCGATTAAGTCTAGATGAAGCATTCTTCATGCACTATGCTTTGGGTGCCCTGGAACTGTTTGATCAGAGTCCTCGTCTGCTTGATACTGGGGAGATTTGGGAACGTATGTGCTCATCACGAGCTGATTTTCCATTATTGTACGTCTGCTATCATCATTTTAGAAGTAAAGGTTGGATCCCGCGGACTGGATTGCAATATGGTGTAGATTTTGTACTTTATCAAAAGCATCCAGCACTCGCACATTCTGATTACTCTGTCACCATCCAGACGCCACATGTGAGTACAGGAGTAGGCGGCAGCTCACTCTTTCGACCACCACTTTCATGGCATGATCTTCAGGTGACAAATAGAATGACGGGGCAAGTAGGGAAGAGATTACTGATTGTTAATATACATGACCCAGCCCCTGACCTGGGATACACCAACCACCGATGCATAGATAGAATAGCCATCTCAGAATATGTCATACGGCGTTGGGTACCCGAGAGGGGCATTTGAAATTGTAATATTATATCAATCAATATGAAGATTTTTGTTGGATGTCAATCCAACTCTCTCTCCCTCTCATCTCAGGAGACTTATCCTCACAACAGATTGGATAAGAGTCCAATCATGGCAATGAAGCATGCAGCAAATGTACTACTGGCATTAATAGCAGACGCTGGTGGTTGACCAGCAGAGCCTGAATTTCCAATCGTCCCTATACCAAAATCAAGATCACCACCAGAGCAGGATTGGATGGGCCTTCCAATTGCTTTAGCAGCTGCATTGAAAAAGTCAAAACTTTCTTGGGATCTTGGGCCTCCATTGTGAATGTAAGAACATGCATTATCTCCTTGCTGTGCACATTCGGATTCAATCACTCCAATCACTGCTCCACTCTCACTTGACACAAATGGACATTTACAGATGGCGATGTCAGGGTTTGTTGGGTCTTGCTCACAGAGAGCTCCCCAGCAGTATGCAAACCCACCATCACACAATTCGTTGGCAAACTTGGGCACGAAACTGGTATTTCCGTACTTTCCACCAAATGTGGAAACCAGAGATCCTTCCTTCATAGCATTACAGAGGGTCTCTCCATAGGGCTCAGTTTTGCCATACTCGTTGTTTCCAACACATGTGGCTCCAGATTGTGCACTTCCTGGGGCAATACTTTTTCCTGGAGCTTGATTCCAGCACCTGCAAGTACTGTATCCATCGATTGGCTCCTCACAAATGGCATCAATGCAGTAGACCCATGGGGTGTCTGTGGTCTCACATTCATAGTTTACATGATCAGAGCATCCAATGGCTTCCAGGGAGACAGGCTCGGTGCTTGGTCTCTCCTCACATGTTGGAATGACTGATACATCTTTTCCTGTAAGGTTTGCGTAAAGATCGTACAGATATTCAGTTTTCTCGGACGTTGCCACTCCTGCAACATTACCATTGTGCAAAAAGTCACAAGTCTTGCCCTCTTGCTCGGTACATTGCTTCACGCTGATTTGAATATCCAAATTTGTCTCATTTGAAGTAACATATGGACAGTCACAAATGGCACCATTTGGTCTTGCTGGATCAGGATCAGCAACACATTTTGCTCCCCAGCAATATGTCATCCCAGTCTCAGCAGGACAGTTGTTTAAAGCAAAGGGAGGGAGATATGACGTATTCACCGATAAATATCCGAATGTGGACCATAATTCTCCAGCTTCCATGCTTTGACAGAGATCATCACCGACTGGATTGTCAATGGCACCCTTGGAGGTTTCACGGAGAACACAAGGAGCTCCACCATCTGATGATGCTGGGAGGGAACCTGGAATACAATATTTAAGTGTGAGTCGATTAGACAATGTATGATGATGAGCATTGTCGATGATACGGTGTGTTCTACCATATCAACCAAAGATATGCACATATGGATGATCAGTTCTATAGACCTAGATCTAGAGCAAATTAAAATAAACATACTTCTTCCAGGAGCCTGGATCCAACAATAGCATTTGGAGACACCATTCTCAGGTGCCTCGCAGTATGAATCGATGCAATATACCCACGTTGCGTTACATAATTGACGATCAGATCCCATGCATCCAACGTCCTGAAGAATAGTCGGCGATTCTTTGATCGAAGACAAGGGCACTCCAGACGGTGCACCGAAGACTCCAACGCAAGAGAGTAGGAGGGGGAGTAACACACGAACAAGCATGATGAAAACAATCTCTTTTTCTCGTTTCTTTGATAAAAGTTTGAAAAAATACAGTAGTATAAACCCATGTCAAACTCCAGTATGCTGGATTATGCCGCGTATCTGATGATGTCATGATAGCATCACTAAAGATGACGTCATTTATACATGGCGCCATTGGAGGTTCCACGCCCAGGAAAACGCCGATATCTAACAATAACAAGAAAAAGAGGCGTTCTTTACCTGGACTGAGATTCCACCACCCCACATTCCAAAACAGATATGACATTACGTTCGTATCATTACAGTGTATGCCCAAGACGCTGGAAGGAGTCATATATATCAACTAAAATCATACTTAATCGAATGGAGTTTTCAGAATAAGATTTCAGCACGTATGTGAAAAGTTATAGCAACCTGTGTAACGACAGCCCTTGTAGGGATGAATTGCGATCCATTTGGGTGCATTCGTGTCGGGCATAATATTGGCACGTATTTGAAAAGCCTTGATCATTTGATCTGATCGGATAGCAAAGTTCTTTGTCTTCAGCAGCGAGTTTCACGTAATCAGTATGTTCATGACATGGGTGTAGCAAGGGAAAATGTTACACGTCCCAGCCCCTCGCCTGATATATCCCAAACATTACTGTATCAAATAGAATAGCCATCTCAGAACATGTCAGACGGCGTTGGGTACCGGAGAGGGGCACTTAAAATTGTAAAAATATATCAACACGAAAATTCTCAGTAGATTTCAATCTAATCCTCCTTTCTCGCAGAAGAAGACTCTGCTGGGGTCACAGTCTGAGCTTTTGGTATCATTTTCAAGGCTTTGGAAAAGTATGCATCATACAAAATCGTTGCCTTTTGTCTGAACATGTTGACCACTTCATCAATCTGTACATGGTACATTTCGTAGACCTTTGGTACGCTAAACACAAGAACCACTGCAGAATATGCCAATCCAAGGAGGGAGACGGCAGCAAACACTTTGGACAAAAAGTAGAGGCCAAAACCAACACAGAGTGACGTCACCACATCCTTTCCACTGAAGATACGATGGATAAAGAACAATGATTTATTCACATATGGCGTCAAATGCTCCACAAGACTTCTGATCTGCGCCTCAGCAATCCCTTCCACCATAAACTTGGGCATTGGAGGAGGAGGCTTGTTTACAATGTGCAGTCCGCCAATAACACTCCACGCAAGCATCACCAAGACAGAGATACCCGCAGTCATTGTGATCAAAGACAACATATTGTTCTTAAACGTGCTCAACAGGAAGAACAGCGCGGTAGCCCCTGCACACAAGAGAGACACAAACCGTGTTGATCACAACCAACCAAACAGAACAATGACTCTGGCGCGGCGCACATCTCCCATATAGGCCAACCCCAGGTTTCAAAAAAGAATACATTCATAATGTTATACAGATAGACCTGCTACAACAAGAAGAAACAGAGTCTGGCGTAGCCTGTAAACGTACCTCCAAAGGCAATGCCCGTCTTTTTCACATCTTTCCAGAGAAGAAGATCCTCCGCTGCAATAATAGATATAAAATGGTAATAGTGTATAAACTATGGGATCAATACGACGAGAGCCACATACTTTTCTGGTCAAGACCCTTCACCGGCAACTTGATCCTGGTAACCGAAGACATGCTTGTTTGTTCTGTATTTGAGTGATCAGTGCGTCTTTTGACTGATATTTTACTACAAGAAATGATAAAAAATCAATCTGTCTTGTGAACCGAGTGAAGAATGGTAGATATCGGACTGACGAAAATTGGCCACCCGAGAGCAAATGCGACCACCCGAGAGCATAGTCCAAAGCCGTTCCAGCAATCCTTGACTACAGGAATGTTCATAGGGTTGATATCGATGATGATGATTACAGTAGTAGAAAATACGAGGAGTCTATGGGTCTCGCCGAAAGCAAGGAGGTTTGTGGGTACTTCCGAGTTGAGCTTGACTGTGATACAGAGTCAAGGTCATATATGACCATGCATGGGCACTTAAAATGCTAGCGTTGCAGCATTGAGGTCGTTGTAATAAAGCTATTTGGTGCCCAGCAGGCTACCAGTTTTCTCACTGCCTAAATTTGTTTAGTTTTCTTATGAACGATTCCTGTAATTATTTACGTACATAGTATTACCGATCAAGCCGTTACGTGGCCTACAAAGAGCGAGATGGGTGGTGGTCGAGCTAAACGACGAAAGACTCACCTCTTCGAGGATCAATACGGCACGATAGAGTCGTCTGATAGAGATATAGGACATGGACAAGGATCATCTGGTAAAACGATGGGTAGTGGTGGACCACGAAGGGGTGGATCCTTGGAGTATGTCAAGCATGTGCCAAAGTTTCTACAAGACCATGCCCATCTTTTGGGTCATGCACCAGGGAAAACAGAACCCCCAACGTATTCATCCCTTTCCTCAGTACAACAACAGGCTGGAGCAGATGCATCAAATGATAATGATGATATAGAAGAAGATGAAGGACTGCTCCAAGCACTCGAGCAGCAGGGACCAGGGATTCTCAAGGAATACCCAGAGCTGGCAATGCTACAAAACAAGAGAGATGCAGAGGTATTGAAAGAAAAGGGGAATCGAGCTTTTAAAGAAAAACGATATAACGATGCCGTTGACATCTTTACCCGTTGTATTGAAGTAGATAATGGCAACCATGTATACCATAGCAATCTGGCTGCAGCCTTGATTGAATTAGAGCAGTATGACACAGCAGTGGACCATGCCAGGCAATGTGTTGGACTCAACCCAGATTGGGCCAAGGGATATGTTCGCCTTGGTATTGCTTTGCTGCGTCAACGTAAAGTAGAGTCAGCACATGTACTGAAAAAAGCAAAAGTCTTAGAGCCTGACATGCAGGGTATTGACGAACTCTTGTCCAAAGCCATACACCTGGTCCAGCAACTGAAGAAAAAGGACCCATGTCCTGCATCAAACAACAACATACAAGAAGGAACCAAACGATCTTCTCTCCTATCCTTCCATGATGATGAAGAAGAACAAGATGAATGAAGGTGATCTCTAGTCTGCCTATAGGATATCTTGCAACCATGATGCAATGTCATCGTATCCCCTGGTGGATCAACGAGACCCTCCCTCGGGTCAGATGGTGTATGTAAAAGACGCACGTTGGCCCTTGTCTATGCAAACCACCCATGCCCCACCGGGGCATCCGGACCGCTGAGCGAAGCGAAGCCAAGAACGATACGTTTTGTCCTTGGACAAAACGGGGGAGGACTTGTATTTTGTTATATAAAAAACAAACTGAACAAATAAATATGGTACAAGGAAGGAACGAATGAACAAGAGACTGCAATGAGAAGGAAAGAACAACGATCTTCAGTCTCTGAAGAAGCAACCACTCTTATTGGAGGAGACGGTCCTGTCTGGGCTCGTCCTCACGTCCAAGAGCTGAAGAAACTTACACAAAGTTTTGGTAAAGATACTATGATACCACTGGAACGAGTGTCGACGACGTTGGAGGATGTTCGTCGAAACAGTGAGTCTCTCATGCTGTCAGCACATAGTACGATTCAGAGGTTTGCCCAAGATGGTTCTTTGAGTCCTGTAACAATAGAACCTCTGAAGAAAATTAACGTCAAGAAGAAGAATGTATCGAGAAGGGTTCAGGAAGGGGAGCGTGCTTCTCCAAAGGTTGGTGATATGAACAAGTCTAGGAAGAAGAATCATGGGATGAGGCGTGCTGTAAGTGATACGAGTATTTCAGGAAAGGAACGTTTTGAATGGTTGCCGAATCTCGGGGCTCGTTGGACCTCTGGATCAGAGGATGACTCTCCAATGAGCTTTCAGCTGCTGCAGTCTGAGCTGCACCAAAAGGCAAGGTTGGTTCACAGTAGGTCTGCACAGCAGTTTGAAAAAATGGCTGCAAACTTTATGAGTAAGCCAAAAGAAGCTCTTTCAACGGCTCAGCAGACTCTGAACAATTGCCAGCAGAACTTGCAGTTGCTTCAAGTGTCATTGCAGCAGAGTTTTATAGAAGGTCGTGCAGTGATGGAGACTCGTTTGCAGGCACTTGGAGAGCCTGGGTCTCCATTTAGTAGTAGAGAACGATTGCAAGAAATATTAGCGCATGATGAAGACAAGGAAGATGTGCAACGTCGTCCTTGGGGTCCATTTCAGAAACAGGCACATAGACGCCGATATTCAAAATCTCAAGCACGTGTGGAGAGCTCATTGAAGGAAGATGGCCGACAGATTACTATAGTGACAACAGCATCGCTTCCTTGGATGACTGGGACTGCCGTGAACCCGTTGCTACGGGCTGCTTACTTGGCACGTGATGGTTCAAAGTCTGTCAATCTGATGGTTCCTTGGCTGGCAAAAAGCGATCAGAAGCGAATCTTTCCAAATGGAATGACATTTGATTCTCCAGAGGAACAAGAAGTATGGGTCAAGAATTGGTTGAAAAAGAGGACTGGGTTTTCTCCAGAGTTTACACTGACATTCTACCCTGGTAGGTATGCTCCGGAGAAATGTTCTATTCTACCAGTGGGTGATCCTACAAGGTATGTTCCAGAATCAGCTGCAGACGTGGCGATTTTAGAAGAGCCTGAGCACTTGACGTGGTATCATCACGGGCGCCGGTGGACGGATAAATTTTCACATGTTGTTGGTGTTGTACATACAAATTACTTGGACTATGCTCGTCGTGAGGATGGTGGTTCTAGCAAAGAAATGCTATTGAAACATATCAACTCTTGGGTGACAAGAATACACTGCCACAAGGTAGTAAAGCTGAGTGATGCAGTTCAGGATCTGCCACGGCAAACAACGGAATTCGTTCATGGAGTGGCAGAATCATTCCTCAGGGTGGGTGAGAAGAAGGCCAAAGCTCCGCGAGATGGAGCACCTCGATTTTCCAAGGGAGCATACTTTTTAGGAAAATGTGTTTGGGCAAAGGGGTACACGGAATTGATAGAATTGTTGAGTGAGAATAAAGAAAAACTAGGAGATGGTGTCTCTGTTGATTGTTATGGAACAGGAGAAGATCTCCAAGACGTCAAACTGGAGTCAGAGAAGAGAAAGCTTGGTCTGCAATTTCTAGGTGCAAGGGATCATCTGGACGACTCTATACATGATTATCAAGTATTTGTCAACCCATCCATGTCAGATGTTGTTGCTACGACAAGTGCAGAAGCATTAGCCATGGGGAAGTGGGTCATTTGTGCAGATCATCCCTCGAATGTGTTCTTCTCTCAATTCAATAATTGTTTGATTTATCATAATGCGGATGAGTTCGTTGAGCACATGAAATTTGCATTGTCTCACGAGCCAGCACCAATGACTGCAGAGGACAGGAATCGGTTGACATGGGAGGCTGCAACAGAGCGATTTTTAAACGTCACCGAATTAACTGAGAAAGACCTGACACCAGATCCAGTTACTGCAACCGTAGATTCTGCTGCCTGGTTGACACATAATTCTCTCTGTGGAATAGAAACTTTACGAGCTGCAGCAGGAGCAGGCAAGAATACAAGAGATAATCCAGAAAATCTGGCTGCCTATGAACCCCATGAGAGTGGTGGTGGTCTCTTTGATAGGACATTACAATGATTGTTTTCTTATTCTCTGAATATACGGCATGACGGTGACTGAATGTAAATTTAACTGAAAAAGAATGGTTAACGATCCAACGTCAGAGTGATGCCTTCAAACGTTTATGACTTTTGAATCACTCAAAGAGGCATTTTGTAAAATAGATACTATTTTATAATCTATATCGGCATTATCACATAGAGTATTTTACTCTACGACGAAGCCAGACCTCCCATCTCGTTTTTCTTGTCTCTTGGTGTAGCAATTGCATTTAGCAGTAGACGTGAAATGTCTGGTGGGAAGAAGGAACTTCGTCGCTGGGTTGAGGATCGTCTACACTCTATTCTAGGTGTGATATCATGTACTTGTTAGAATATGGAACATACAAACGTCTAATCCTGAACAAGGAAACATTGCTCATGCTTTTCTTCTCATTGCAGGCCTTTCGGAAAAAGCGCTTGCTGATTATTGCATTTCAATTGCCAGAAAGCATCATTCCAGACCGAGTGAATTGGCAAAGGTGCTCGAAGGTCAGGGATTTCCTGCCTCTTCTGTGACCGAGACTTTTGCACAGGAACTGCTGGACAAGGTTCCTTCGAATGATACCAGTGTGTCGGAATATAAGCGCCAGGAAAAGGAGGCATTGCGGCTTCGTAAATCAAATGAAAGATATGGCATGCTACTTGATGAGGATGATGCTGGTGATGAAGAATTGGATGTTCTGTTGCGGGAGCATCAGCAGAAGAAGCAGAAGAAAGACGAAGGAGACGGGCGTGTTCGACGATTAAAAAAGTCTCGACATGGTGACGATGGAGAAGATACAATAGTCGAAAGTACGAAGAGGCAGCCACTGACTGAGGAGGAGAAAATACGTGTTGATCAAGAGGAGAAGTTGGAGTTTGAAAAGCGGTTGAAAGAAAGGGATGAACAACAAACCAGAAAGTTGGTTGAGAGGAAAATCTCTAAAGAAGAAATGAATGAGATAGAGCGAAGGAAAAGGGCAGAAAAGGCGAGGGATAAGTCGAGGGCAACAAATGATCTTCGTAAAGTTTCTCGTAGAGAATATTTGAAAAAGAGAGAAGAGATCAAACTTGATGAGCTGGAGCAGGCTGTTGAGGATGAGCAATATTTATTTGAAGGAGAACAACTTACTGAAAAAGAAAGAGCAGAGTTTGAGTATAAAAAGCGAGTTCTGCAGCTCGCAAAAGAGCGCAAAAAGCAGTTGGAGGAGCTGGAGCATGATGATGCTTATCACATGCCAACGGCATACGATGATGGTGATAAAGATGCCGCAGACAAAAGGTTTGGAGTTCTCAAAGCAAGGTATCAAGGTGGAGATGCTCAAATGGGGGATCAAAATGCATGGACACAGCAAGAAGCATTGGAGAGGGAGCAGATAAACAGAGCTGTCCTGACTGTGGGATCTAAAGATAAGAAACAGAAGGAGAAGGACTATGATTTTGTCTTTGAAGATCAAATTGATTTTATCGTTGACTCATATATGAAAGGAGATAATATTGAAGGGGAGGAGACGAAAGAGGAGCGGTTACTTCGAGAAAAGGCAGAGAGGGAGGCTGCAAAACTCTCTGCTTTTGAAAAGATTCAAGAGGACCGCAAAAAACTTCCAATGTACCCGTATAGAGATTCATTGCTAGAAGCAATAGCTGAGCATCAAGTGATAATAATTGTTGGAGAAACTGGAAGTGGAAAGACAACACAAATTCCACAATATCTCTATGAGGCTGGTTATGACAAATTAGGAAAGATCGGCTGTACTCAGCCAAGGCGAGTAGCTGCAATGTCTGTCGCTGCAAGAGTTGCTGAAGAAATGGGAGTAAAGCTAGGGAATGAAGTAGGGTATTCTATTCGTTTCGAAGATTGCACAAGTGAAAAGACACAAGTAAAGTATATGACAGATGGTATGCTTCTTAGGGAATTTCTGTCTGAACCTGATTTGGCATCCTACAGCTGTATGATGATTGACGAGGCTCATGAAAGAACGCTTCATACTGATGTTCTTTTCGGTCTAGTAAAAGATATTGCTAGATTCAGACCAGATTTGAAGCTCTTAATATCTTCGGCAACGTTAGATGCTGAGAAATTTTCAGAATACTTTGACTATGCTCCAATATTCCGCATCCCAGGTAGACGGTATCCCGTGGAAATCTTATATGCAAAAGCTCCAGAGGCTGATTATCTACACGCTTCAGCTATCACTGCATTGCAAATTCATGTCACACAGCCTCCAGGGGATATTCTGATATTTCTAAGTGGTCAGGACGAGATTGAGACATGTGAGGAGTTATTGATTCAAAGAACAAAAGGCATGGGGACCAAAATAGGAGAGCTTGTGATATGTCCCATCTATGCAAACTTACCATCTGATATGCAAGCAAAAATATTTGAGCCCACTCCAAAAGGAGCCAGGAAGATAGTCATAGCCACGAATATTGCGGAAACGTCATTGACAATTGATGGAATCAAGTACGTGATCGATCCTGGGTTTTGCAAACAAAATTCTTACAATCCTCGTACTGGAATGGAGTCTCTTCAAGTGACGCCAGTATCAAAAGCATCCGCAATGCAAAGGGCAGGAAGAGCTGGTAGAACTTCTCCAGGTAAATGTTTCAGGCTATATACGGCCTGGGCCTTTCAGCATGAGCTAGAAGATAACGCGGTTCCTGAAATTCAAAGAACTAATCTAGGCAATGTAGTTCTTTTGCTGAAGAGTCTGGGAATCAATGACTTGATCAATTTTGATTTTATGGACCCTCCACCATCAGAAACCATGTTTAGAGCTTTGGAGCAATTATATGCCTTGGGGGCTCTCAATGATCGCGGTGAGCTCACAACAATGGGGAGAAAGATGGCAGAATTTCCTGTCGATCCAATGCTAGCAAAAATGATAATACAGAGTGAAAAATTTGGTGTGAGTGAGGAGATTGCAACAGTTGCAGCCATGGTGTCGATTGGCGCTTCCGTATTTTATAGACCCAAAGAGAAGGCGGTTCATGCTGATAATGCTCATAAAGCATTCCATATGGGAAATGTCGGTGATCATGTAGCATTGCTGAACGTGTTCAATGGGTGGGCAGAATCTAATTTTGCCACACAATACTGTTATGAAAATTTTGTTCAGGTGAAGTCCATGAAAAGGGCGCGAGATATACGAGACCAAATCTTAGGACTGATGGAGCGATGTGAAATTGAATTGAAAAGCAATATTGGAGATCTTGATGGCATTCGAAAGGCAATTACATCTGGGTTTTTCTACCACACAGCCAACCTTCACAAGAATGGGACCTACAAAACCATCAAAGCACCCCAAACAGTTCACATCCATCCATCCTCTGGGCTCTTTGAGGTCATGCCGCGTTGGGTAATTTATCACGAATTGGTGTTGACCACCAAGCCTATGATGAGAGTCGTGTCGGAGATCAAGCCCGAATGGCTGTTTGAGCTTGCACCTCACTACTACAGTCAAAAGGAAATCTCAGAGAAAATTTCAAAGAAACTCCCCAAAACGATTGGAAAATCGGCAATCACAGCACAATAGATCATATATTTATTAAAATGAATGAAATATTTGACAATAAATACAACAAGGTTATGGCATAACATGCTGTTTGCACTCAATCTGTCGAAGGGGTACATGTATCTTGCTGGTGAGCCCAGGAACAGAGCAAAGCGACGCCATTCTAACATCAAAAATGTAATGACAGCTCCTCGGTTCTTTTACGTCTACGAGCATAGGCTGAACAGACGATCCACAATAATATCGCACCTCTACTGTACGCTTCATACCCAGTGGGCCCCCAACTTCTTCCAAGTCACACACATCCCCATTGTCACACAGATCCGAGACGAACACGTCACTGCTATCAGACCCATCCCATTCAGACGTATTTTTTATATCCTTCATACTCAAATCTACCAGCATATCCGAATACGTTCCCAACAAAAAATCAGCCGAGACATCATTCCCATTCACCACATCCACATGGTATTGCCTCACCTTTTTCTTATAACACACTTCATACGTCCACCATCCTTCAACCCGGTACGCACACCAGTTTGAAAGAGAATCCAAGACCCTCCTAGCCTCCGTAATGGTGGTTTCTGCATCTGGTTCTCGTGTCTCTCCAGACTTCTCCTCATCCACTACATGACAATCAAACAACGTCCCATTCTCCGATTTCAGTTGAATAATATCTCCATCTCTATTTCCATCAGACAACGGCTTCCCATCATACGGCAGCAACCCAATCGAGTATTTAACTCCCAACTCTTGTTCAAGAGTAAAAGCCCCAGAAAGGTCAATGTCACTTTTTGATATTACATTGATTCCTCTATCACCAGGCCAAACCTGTCTCCGCTGTCGAACATACGATCCTGATACTCTTTGTATGTGTAATACACCCACCATCAAGCACAGCAGACACATCATAGGCGTCCAAGTTTTCCCAGAGGAAACAACCATGATGCTTTCCTTGACTTTACTCTATTGGATAATGATAGTATACGTCTGGATCTATAGCATACTGATACGTTTGATTAAAAAAACATAAAATTTTAGACATTTTGTACTTGTAGTTGGTTTTAAAGCAAATTTTGTTTTGGCCTCGATTTTTAAAAAAAGTTATATACCACAGCTGAAACCATCGACTGATCAGGGACGACCACAAATGTGTCACAAAATTTCAGTAGATGGCACGATTACCTTTCACAAAGTACATCTCATTTTGTTTTATTTAGTTTTTCAATCGATCCGTGTGTATTAACGACGGTCGATTCGCTCTTGGCCTTTTCTGTGGTGACAAGAGTTTTCTGTGCTTCAACAAATCAGAATAGTTCTGCTCTCAAGAATTCATCATGCAACTCGCAAATTTTGCTAGTAAAATACAATGTGGTAGAGAGACCGTGACTCGCGTAGGAATGCAGTCTTGTGGTGCTAAACGAGTGGTCGGAGGTGCTGCTTCTCAATTCAAGCAACGCTCTGTGGTTTCCCTAGGTAAGTTGTATATGTGACTCTCTTTGGATGAATGGATCTGACTATGTATTGTATTATTATCTGGTGCAGATACAAAGTCTACGAGGGGTAATCTCACAGTCATGGCTGCCGAAGGTGCCCAGGTTCAGGGAGGAACCCCTGTCCCAAAGAATACCATTCTTGTGGTGGGAGCCACTGGAACTCTTGGACGTCAGATTGTGCGATTGGCTTTAGATGAAGGATATGAAGTTAGATGTTCTGTTCGTCCTCGTCAGAACCCGGCTGATTTCTTGAGAGATTGGGGAGCCACAACTGTTCAGCTTGATCTCACTGATCCAACCTCCATTCCTGCTGCATTGGTGGGCATCCATACCGTGATTGATTGCAGTACTGCCCGCCCAGAAGAGTCTGCAGATGTTGTTGATTGGGAAGGAAAGGTCGCATTGATTCAGAGTGCTCAGGCAATGGGGATCCAAAGATACATCTTCTTCTCCATCATGCACTGTGACAAGCACCCAGAGGTGCCATTGATGAACATCAAGAGATGCACTGAGGAGTTCCTTGAACAATCTGGAATGAACTACACAGTTTTCCGTTTGTGTGGATTCATGCAAGCCATCATTGGAAACTATGCCGTCCCTATCTTGGAGGAAAAGCCAGTTTGGGGAACATCTGACAATACCCGCACAGCATACATGGACACACAGGATGTTGCCAAGATGACCATGGCATCCCTTCGTTGCCCTGAGGCTATCGGTAAAACTCTTCCTTTGGCTGGACCACGGGCATACACGACTGAGCAGGTTGTTCGATTGTGTGAGACATTGGCAGATTGTGATGCCGAGGTGAGGGATGTTCCAGTTTGGGTGCTCAAGCTTACCCGCAACATTCTGAGATCCTTCCAGTGGGCTGGAGATGCAGCTGATAGATTGGCATTTGCTGATTTACTGTCAACAGGTGAAGACTTTACTGCTGATATGACTGAAACATACGAAATTTTGGGCGTAGATGAAAGTTCCGTGTCAAGCTTAGAAGACTATCTCCAAGAATACTTTACAAGAATCTTGAAAAAGCTCAAGGAAGTGGGAGCCTCCTCTAAACAGACAAACTTTTATGTATAAATTTTCTTGCAAATATTGATTTGATAAGATTGCTTTTTTGCAGAATGAAACACAACAAAAAATTATAACAACCTATAGTCCTGATCCTTGTCCATGTTGTACCCAGGGATGGGGACAGTGCTGACAGTTTTGGGAACATGCCATCCCTCCTTCTCCAACTTTTCCCTAAACAAGGTAGGATACTTTCTTTCTTCCTCCGTTCTAGTATCTTCTATTCGTACAGGCGTATCTGTCAACAAGAGTGGCTCTCTATAGTTCTTGTTCAACCAAGGTGTTGGATCAAGCCTGTGATCAATGACGAGTGGTAACAGCCGAGACCATGCACCATCCTGCAAGCTCCTTCCCATCTCATCACGTATATCTTGGCACATCCGAGCACATTTATACCCTCTCACGGTATTTAAATCAATATGTCTAGTTTCAGTTCCAGATGCAATTATTCTAAACCACCTCTTGACCTCTGGCACTCCTACCACATCTGCCACCCGCTCTTCCAGAGCTCTGGACACCCTTAGCAACGTAGAGTCAGCGGCTGGTGCCCTCTGATGGGATCCCAAGGGCACATGAAGCGACACATTTTCTTTTTCAAGATCATGAACATGTACAAACCAGAATGCAGGAACGTACAGTATCTCACCTGGCCCCACAATAGCTCTGTGCAGTGATACATTGTGAGCTCCTGGCCACATGTCCCTATCAACCGTTTCAATCGACGCCATGGCGTACGTATCATAGGGGTGAGCAACTGGATAAGGATACATACACCCAAATGCTTGACTTGGAGATACCAATGTCACCCTTCGCCGACCTGTAAGCTGAATATGTAATGCATCTCGTGTTGTGTATTGCAATGGAAGGACCCCATTCCTGGATCCAGCCGTCAACGACACGGGTCCAATGGAGCCAAATCTTTGCGCAGATACTAGCGACTCTAGTCTTTCCCAGTCTACACAACCACTATTCAAAACGTGATGTGCGAGTTTTTCCACGGGCCCTTGTAGCACGTCCCGAACATATCCCTCCCCTTGCTTTTTTACAGCACTAGAAAACAACTCTCCTCTCAGGAAAAGTTTCTTCTTCGTCCACGACCTTGAACTTTGTACAAATTCGGCAAGAGACATATCTAAAACTTGTGTCTCGAACTCTCTCACATGATACGGACCACGTGCATCATTTTTGCTCTGATCAAAACGCATGAACCGGTGCAGTTTTGAATCACTACACATGACATGAACAGCTTCTGATGATGCACACCTGGACAATTGATCAAAATCCACAGCATGTTCCCTTGATACTATTGTCGTTGATTTCATCAGGAAAGGAATCTTGTCCCACATACACGACAGTGCTTCATACGCCTGTTGTGGAGAATCCTCAAATGCAATATATCGTATCCAAGAGTAGGAAAGCATCCCATCAATCCGAGGCTTGGGGTCATCTTGCCGCTCCCCATGCTCTATGTCTCTGCAAGAATATTATACAACACATTGAATCATCATCACATGCGTTGAGGCATATACGCTTTTGATATACCACGTACATGTTAGAGAGAGCAGCAATTTTGACAGAGGTGGGTGCTTCACCCTTTCTCGGAACAATCACTCTACCCTTTCCTCTCGTCGACGAGCTGATTTGAATGCATGAATATTCATTTTTATTATAATCAGCAGGTATTATCGCAGATGCATGGTTTTTATCAGAGGATGTGCGTTCTTCTCCAGCCATGTTGACTCTTTCAAATGTGGTCAAACTACAAACTCAAACAGATAATCGACCCTCTTCTCGTTTGATTTGTTCAACGAGTTGCTCCAATAGTTTTTTATATATATACTACTACTTATATAGGAGATGCGTGATACCTTTTGTAGTACAAGACTCTAGAGTCACGATTGATCGCGACCTGTTTGAAGAAGAAGGAAAAAAAAAGTCACCGGTGACAATCGACTGCAGTCGACTGACGTCATTCTGCTACAATATTGCATGTACGGGTGCAAGTGTCAGACTTTAATGGTACATTGCTTCTATTTTTACATAACAAGATACAAACTCACCAGATATGCTTCTGACAAAGACTCTCGTAGCTGCTTTGTTTGTAGTAGTACTTTTAGGTATTACTTGCCAAGGACAGTCTGGTGGATATGTCGTTCGTGGGAAAACGCGTGTAATCAATGGAAATACAATTATGGTTGAGGGAACAAAGATAACCTTGTCTGGCGTGGAGCTGGCCAAAGGATACGAGGCAGAGGCCGCAGCTGCTTTGAAGAATAGGATTGGAAACAAGGAAGTGGGATGCATGGTTGATGGGTATTGGTCCGGTAACAACTGGGCATATTGCGGAGATCCAAAGAAGAAGAGATCTAGAGATATACGTAAGACCTTGAATGCATGGTTGGTAAGGTCTGGGAAAGCAATGTCGGATGACGATTGGGGACTCTTTGGCTCTGAAGAATCGCAGGCAAAGAGAAAGGGCAAAGGTCTCTGGAAAAAGAATTAAACCTTGAATACTACAACAGCATTGCGATTCTTTTAAACTTTTATTATTTCATTGCATAGCAACACAATACTAATTTGGATCATTGTCCAATGCATACAATCCAAGGGATCTCTCCAGATACGAGAATTTTCTCGAAAAAGAGCAAAAAATCACAAACCGTACAACAATCTAAACCCTACCCATACCACCACGAGCAATACCAATCCCCAGATTGTCAATTGCGTGGACCAGTACAGGATTCCTCTCTCCCCCAAATATATTTCTGTTGCTTTCTCAATAGGATCCATTTCTTCCCATCCCTCTGGAAATAACTCTCCCTTCTTCCATTCTGCCCTACCCCGTTGCTGTTGCATATCACTGCCAGAAGCATTCTTCTTCTGTCTGTTCACAGAGGCAGATGCCGAAGATGATGATCTCAGACGAGCCTCGAAGGCCTCAAGCCTGGCCTCTTCTTCCTCCTCATCCGTCTTTGGCACATCATCTCCACCTGCAGCTCTTGACCGAACCGAGAGGCGAGGACCAAGCACACACCCAGCATACCCAAGCAACCCTACACGCCCTTCTGTGCCATATGTAACACGTCTATACCCCAATCTATGTTTCATACGAGTCCCTAGAGCACTACACGAGGGAAATCCACCAACAAGGCTGGAAGTAAGTCCCACACAACCGGAGGAGTAACGCATACCCCCACAATGCGGCATTGATCCAATCATTCTCCACGTGATCAATCAATATGAAATACGATCTGATAATAATGGTTTTAGCTTCCATTCATAGCCAAGAATACACGCGTATCAAGGCACTGCAGTGATCGATATCATCTAGATGAGTCTGTGTTTAACATTTTTATTTTTCCCGTGGAAAAATAAAATTGTATCGAATTCAAGGTGGTTGGAGCCAGTTTTGTGTCTCTCTTTGTATGAACACATGCACAATAATATATATCAAGAATTATATATATGAACACGATACTTGCACATATACTACGGCAGTCATCATGGTGAACCAAGGAGACTCACAACAGAATGATGCCATGAGCGCACGACTCGTGGATTCATTAAAATGCGAACTTTCCGTCAAAGAATCTATGCTGGAGCATGCGTCGACTATTATTAACTGTGAAAAGAATAAAATCAGTGTGGTTGCAAAGGATTCAAAGATAGTGTTGAACTCCTTGTTGGACGATATTCAGCAGGTACGTTGGTTGGTAGTTGGTTGGTTGGTTCGTTTGTTGCAGAGTATACTTTTGCATGCCAACAACACGTGAAACAGGATTTTTATCATCATACCTATTTCCTGTATGCAGACTCGGGAGTCTGGAGCCAGGGAAATATCTTGGCTGAACTATGCATTGTCAAAGCTTGAAGTTGACCAACATGGGTTGGAGAGAGACAGGATGCATGACAGCATTAAATACAATGCGGCAGTGGATAGCCTGGCGCAACAAAAAGAATTCATTCGACATCTCAGTAAGTATATCGACGCGGAGAGGCATGTCAATCGTGATGTGGTCAGGCAAAATGTGGCACTGGTGCGTACAATAGAGCACATGGCTGATGTGATTCAGAAAAAGTCAAGTCAAGTGAAAAAGAGTCAAGGGATGCTGGATTGCCTCATGAAAGAGATTGATATCAAGGATAACGTGCTGCGAAGCACCCAGAACCAGCTCTTGCTGGCACAGAGTCGGTATGATGAAAAAGTAATGGAGTCTCATCAACAGCAGGCACCTGCTGTTGATCCTGTGTTTCAATCACTCATGAAAGAATACGGATTAACTAAAACTGAGGTTGTATCAAACGTCAAGGAATACTTGTCCATGGATCACAAGGCTCTACAGGGTCAGGAAAAGAAGGTTGCATCTTTGGAAAAGAAGGTCTCTTCGCTTCAGAATACCTGTAAAGAGGAAGAGAAGAAAAGGAAACAGGCTGAAAAGACTGTGAAAGATCAGAAGAAACAGTTGGATGCGAAAGATGCCCGTATAAAGATGCTAGAAGATTCTCTCAAGGCACAGGAGGAGATGACCCCAGCTGCTCCCCGGGCAGTCACGCGTGCCATGGAGGCTGTTGGAAATATAATGGCAGAGTTGGGTGGTATAACACCATCTACAAATGGTAAGAATACACCGAAACCTCCTCACAGCCGATTGAAAAGACATTCTGAGGAAGGAAGCCTGATGTCTGCATCTGCTGAGAGCACTGGACGAGGCAGCGTCAGCAAACGAAGGCTCACAGTAGCCAGGTCGACAGGAAAAGAAGAAAAGCATAGTAGTGGCTCATTAGTAAACAAGGCAGAACCCAGTCACGAGGCAGATGTCTCCATCTGGAACCCTGACTCTGATAAGAATCTCTCTGATAAGGAGAATCCAAGCAAGATGCTATCATTCGATGGTAAAAAGTCTGCAGGTGGTGTTTCCAAGAGAAAACTTCTATCAGTGTCATCACATAATAGAAAGCAACCGCTGATGGGTGTGACAAAGAAGAATACAGGATTTTCCATTCCAAAGCTCAACCAGTGACCACAACCAATACAATGCATGACATGTGACCATCCTGACGTATACTACGTAAATATATATTACTATATACATTTGATACATACATATAGATATATATAGATATATCAGTCGTACTACTCATGTGTCTTGTATCCACGCGTGCAACCCCATGTGTCGTACGGCATTGCTCTTCACAGCACATTCCTCGGTATGGCACCCGTCAGGGTCGTGGCATGGTCCATATCCATGCAATGAGAATGAATGGTGGTGATGATCCATCAGCCGAGGAACTATTGGAAGAATGTGACGAAATTGAGGCTGAAATTAATGTGGCAGACTTTGACAATGTCTCTGTGGAACTCACCCAAGAGACTAAGGATGAGTACGTTGTGTGATAGTATGTACAGTATACGAGTATATCTGATTATTGGTATGCATGCATGAATGAATGAATGCAGTATGATGTCGTGGGCTGGGTACATGCAACGTGATTTGGTTAGAGGCGACCCTGAACAAGTAGTGGCAGGTGATTCGGGGGAGGATTCTGCAGAGAAAGCAATTTATAGAGATGATATAGCTGGTATTAGTTCAAATCCAGCGGTAGTAGAGTCTTCAGCTGCCCGGTTTTTCGATGGCGATACGCTCCCTCTGAAACCAAGAAGAGGGAGACTGACGGAATGGGACTTGAGGGCTTCCATGGAGACGAAGAGATGGTTTGAACAAGATACCAGAAACTGGCAATCGTATAGAGAAAAGACTGTTGGGAAATACTCCTCTGTTGCGTCGGATTGGAGGACAGATGTGAGGATTCGGGAATCTATGGATCCTGCAGAGATTGATTATCGGGAATGGTCCATGAAGGACATGTGGGATTTGATAACACAGAATGGAGAAGCAGCTGATCCTAGAGATATACCTTTTGTTATTCAAAAGCCTGGATCCAGGACAAACTTTGTCACAGAAGGCTACGTACATCACCCAGGCATTCCCCAATGGCTGGATGAGCAAGGCAAACTGATGAAGGAAGAGGATGTGGAGAAGATTACGGATGAGGAGGCAGAGGGTGCCCTGCTCACATCAGAGTTTTCCGATTTCGATACAGAATTTGACTTTTCCAATGATGATGTACAATAAATATATAACAAAAATCTAGCTTGCAACAACCAGTTCAATGCATGCCGTCATAATATCATTCTTCACTGTATCAGACACAGCTCCAGGTGGTATGTTGTATGATGCCAGTACAGACATCCCCGTCCTAGAACCTGCAAGCATTGTCATACAACATTCGGAGTGTTAGCTTTATGTATTGAATAGGATTCTATAGAATCTCCATTATTCTTTGGTAGCAGGTACGTACAAATAACTCGCGAGAGTTTTGTAGAATCTGGATGTAGGTCTTGTTTTGATAGCACACGAGTTGATACAGGGTCTTTCTGCATGCAGACATATAGTATAGAGTGTCTCTGCAGGGATGCAACGATACAAACGACAAGGTATACATATATATATATATACAGCACATCATCATACCTGGCCCATTGGCATTGCCATACTCAGAGAATCCAAGGTTTCACCTGGATGTACCAAGCCAACATACACAAACACTTGTTTCTCCAACCGTATGATTTGAAACGATACTCGCACTGATCCATCATCAAAATCTCTACCATGTATAGTCTGTACTATCCTACCACTACTATGTTCAGATCCATCGACGTCTTGTTCAACTGGTACACGAGAAGACATGTCCTCTGGTACACCCATGTCGACTTGTTTCTTGGTAGTGTACAACAATCTACTACAGAGTATATATACACTATGTATGTATGTATGTATATTTCTAGGGATTGAATATATGTTTTATAGTACGTATATGAGTAATCAATCGTACATACTTTACTGTAGTAAATAGTATGCTATGCAGAGTGTACGGTTTGAACCTGGAACATACTCATGACATCGTAGGATCACTGATGATGATGATCATCATAGTCATCATAGTCATGACGAGTCTCTAGAGAGAGAGAGAGAGAGGGAGATCTGTACATGGAGCTCTAGGGATGACTTTACATTTGAAAGTTCATGAAACCATCAGACTATTTCTATAACGTAGTAGTAGTATTACAAGTACTAGTAGTAATTATTACAAGTAATACTAGTACATGGTGTAGATTTTGTAATCAAGCGTGAATGCATGCATGCTGTGGTAGTATCGTCACGAACGTGTCTGTTGCAGGTATTTCCTTGAACGACAAGGAAATAGTACCAGTACCTTGCCTGTATTGAGAATAGCATCCATCACATCACACAGAGTTGGTGATCTCACGTCATTACGTCATACGAGAAGAACAATACGACGAGAATGGATGGGGCAGAACAAGAGCAGCAGCAACTGTGTGGCATGTTGCTTGTTGGTCCACATGAGAACATCCTGTCTTCAGTCACAGAACGACTTGTTGGCAAAGGGAATAGTCCCAGTACATCATCGTATACACGTGCTGTATACACTGTGGATAATAAATACTACAGCGCTGATATTCCAATTGGGTGGTGCTTGGACCTGTCTCACATGGTGGGGGATTCTAGATGGCCTGCCATTGTATTTGTAGTAGATATAGACACCATGTCCTTTTTTGATGAGATGGTGTCGTGGTGGGAGTCAGCATCCAACGACACTGTGGAAATTCCTCTGGTGGTTGCATGGGGCTTGTGTAGGGATACGCATGCATCCTTTATAGACCAGGTGATGGAATGGTGTATTGACCATGGGTTTGAGTTGATAGAAATACATCATGATGATGTACCTTCAGGTCAGGATAGAGAGATGGGGATGGGTCGACTGGAAGATGCGCTGCAGGCACATGCCTGGCCTCATGCATCCATGAAGAGACAAGGGGTGGTGCCTTGCAATGCTCCACATCTGGATGATTTCGATAATGATGATGATGATTCGGATCAGATGATGTTTAAAAAAATTATGGAAATACGCCAACGTACGTGTACCTATGTATATATATATATACGTATGATGCTGTAGATACCAACACATGTATCTGATACAATGCATGCAGAGTTTCAGTCCCTTGGTATAGGGAGTGGTGACTCTCTTCTCAGTGATGAATCAAAAAAGGAGCAGCTGATGATGCAATTTTTACAACTGGTATCTGATGATGCGGACCACGACGATTCCAGCGAGAGTGAGTAGTACTAGTACTTTATATATTTATGATTCAAGCCATTCCAAACCAGGAGGAGGCCATACGGCAGGATCATATCCTGAACCACCCCAGGGAGTACACCGAGAGATTCTCCATGCAGTCATAATGGTTCCTTTTGCAACACCATATTCAGTGTAGGCATCCATGGCATATGCAGAGCATGTTGGTTGGAATCGACATGATGGCGGCAATAAAGGAGATATCACAGTTTTATACATGACCAAGAGCTGTAGCGCCATCCTGCATGAGTACAACCATGTGTATTACAGTAGTATTGTTATGTACGAGTGCTTGTATAGTATTCACGAGTCCCCACTCTCGTACCTCACCCCTGCACTCTGTTCAGCAGGTTCTGGGCTCTCTTGAGAAGAGTCTTTACCATGCATACGGATATGCACTCTCTTCTTGGAATTATCTAGACATTGTAAACATCCTACAGGTATCATTCGTGATGAGACGTGTGCATGTCGTACTCTATGCGGTATTTTGTTGGACGTTTGTGGGGAGTGCCCTGGTCCAAGGGTGACTCTACAGCCATGCCGAATGGTCGTTCTATTGTGCTGTATCATTATTATTATTATTATTACATGTATTATTATTATTATTCACATAGAGATGAACAATACTACTAGTATTTCATTCATAAATGAATGAATGACTCATCAACAGGCCTGTTAAAAAAAGACTATAGGGTCTTTTTTTATTTCTTTGATACATACATGTACAGGGTTTGATTCTGTCGCGTATACCATTAAATATTATTATTAGTAAATATATGTAAAAAAATATTGATATGTAGAATGGAATGACATCACATGAAGAGGTAGTTGTTTGATTTTCTGTTGAGACATGCTGGTGGTCGTTCATACATTGAACCCGTTCATTCTTGTGGATCAACCATACCCTATACCATCAGGATTTTGTATATTCTGGAATCGATAGTCCGCAGGCCATGTCACACGCGTGTTGTTTTCAAGGACTAGGGTTCTTGGGAAGCTCGCACCACTTCCAAGCCCGGAAGAGGAATATGTCTGTATGTATCGCTCGGAGAGGTGGAATTGATGATATAAGGACTATGGATGCTCAGAATGTGACAATTGTTGAGAGGACGCAAGGGAAACCTCTCCCTGCCAAGGCTGCCCAAGCATTTTACAGAAAAACTGGCAGTCTCTTTCTCCGGCCCCAATTCGATCTGAGACATGAACGGGATGAGGAAATCTGGAACCTTTTCTTTCCTGCGTTGTTTGCACTTGTGCTGGAGCCAGTTCAAGCGCTGATTGATACGTCAGTTGTCGGTCGAGTAGGAACACCACAGCTGGGAGCTGTTGGTCTAGGGACTGTGGCATTCCAATTCATCCTGGGATTTTTTTCCGTATTTATTTTTGCAACCACGCCCCTCGTTGCTGATGATATCTCAAAAGGAACGAATGGATCCAATATCATGGGCAAGGGGATTCGAATAGCTCTTGTGACTGGTATCCTATTACAAGTTGCAGTTATGATGGCATCACCCCATGTGATGGGGTTCCTGTCTAGTGATGTTACCATTGCAAAGCTTGCTGATGAATATTTGGAGGCTCGAGCATGGGGTATCCCGGGAGCGTTAGTCATGATGGTTGGTATTGGAGCAGCGAGAGGGCATAAAGATATGACGGCTCCTTTCCTGGGATCCGCAGCATACGGAGTCTCTCTTGCTGTGTTTGACACCCTGCTTGTCCTGGGTCTGCGCACAGGTGTGCAGGGCGCAGGATACTCTGCCTCAATATCTCAGTGGATTGGTGCATGTACTGTGATGTATATGCTATATAAAAGTGATAGATTCAGTGTTGGAGATCTGGTTGACGTTCCTGAGACCTCTGATCTGCTCCCATATGTGTCCATGGCACCATCTCTTGCACTGGGCAGTGCAGCAGCATTAGCTCCCATGCTCGTCTCGAGCTCGATTGTGACCAATCTCGGGCCAGATCAACTTGCTTCTCATACAATTTTGCGTCAAATAAGCACATTTTGGATACAGATGTTCATGGCCTACAATGCCACAGCACATAGTATGGTGGCCTCTTTGCTAAGTACTCGTACCATGCGTGGCATGTCCTCTGCAGCAGAGAGCATGGAGAGAATATGCCAGCTTGCTTTGGTCACCAGCGTTCCTCTCTCTATAACACTTTACATATGTAGGTCATTCCTTCCTGTCATTTTCACAGATAACACAATCGTGAATGCTGGAGTAGAGAGTGTGTTGCCCATGTTGCTTGGATTTGTACCTCTGGATGCATTGAGTCTATCCATCGAAGGAGGTATTTTGGGTGCAGCAGATACAAAGTGGATAGCCATTCGAACAATCATAAGCAGTATTGTATCCCTTGCAGCCTTGGAATTATGGGCAGGTGAAGAAAGTTCTCTGTCAACAGTATGGCTGTGCCTCAAGGTGTTGAACATTGCCATTTTGGTGTTGGACCTGATTCGGTTTTTTGGGTCGACATTATCATCAGGTAAAACAACAATACGGGGTCCTTGATCGAATAATAATGAGCACCGACACGAAGATCTAAAGTAATATAGGTTCCCTCATCTTTGGTTAAGATATCAACACGAGATCCTATAATCCCGTGCAGGGCTCCAACTGCCACACACGTACTGCGTGTTGCTCTCGTTTTGAGTCTCTGACACTTTTCTGATGACAGGTCAGCATAGATTTGTACCATAGTAGTTTTTTGTACTGTAACATTTGCCACCGAGTGATGATATCTAATGCAGATCTTTACTTGTATTGGACAGTTTGAAACTTCCATCAGTCCTCGTCAACGTTGACCACGTCTGTCAGACAGATGCGAGTATCCATCATCAACAGAAAGGCTCACAAACTATTATGAAATGATACAATTTCGTTCAATTATAATATACATTACTATTTGATGATACCAGAATCATTTTGTATGGCATGCATACGTTGTATGGAAACTGGACGAATTTCGAATTGACCGACTGAAGGATTCATAAACACGATGAGAAGACTCCAGGCGGGAATAGAATTACTTTTATTATTATTTACTAGTATAGTAATTACACATGCTGCCTCTGAAAAATCTGCAGAATGCAGGGCAGCCTTGATGGCGAATGCAACGACAAGGTCAAAAGTCGTTGGTCAAATAGCTTTTGCATCTTGCTCTGAGGAGGACGAATCATCGACTCGAGGCATCCCAGTAAAGGTACACACGGAGTATACGAGTGGTCCATTTCGATGCTATGTGCCTTTGAGGAGGCTTCCGGCGAGAGAGTGTGGGTGTCTCCGGGCGAATTGTGGGGCCAATAGTACACGAGCTGAACGGGATAACTGCAGAATTTGTAGACAGCATGGTGGAGTGTACGAAACGTACGATGAGTGCATGGGGGCTTTGGTGCGTGATTCAAAGCAAGAGGTCGTCGTTGAGTATCCTGAACCCAAATTTGGGGGCGAGAGTATGCAAGGTAGAGTTTTTCATAATCCCCAGGAATCTCGCCTGGGGTTGGAAGCGATGATGGACAACATGTATGGTGATAGGCTGGCTGTAAACAATGGACCCATAAATGGAAGTATGTATATGGAACTGGCAGAATCGAGGGATAAAGTTCAGAATTGTCCTCATTTGCAGCCTGACGCTGTGAGATGGTGTAATGCCGCCACATGGTCATCAGGCTCAGTTCCATCTGGAGGTACAGTATACCTTCCAGTCGGAAAAAAGATTATTTTGGACTCGTGCCCTCAGACGACATCGGGAACCTTTACACAAATTGTGATTCCAGATACCTCCGAGCTGATTTTTGACAACGCAGACATCAAGGTATCAGTCACATCTATTCTGGTCAGAGGAGCTTTGAGAATTGGCAGTGAATTGTGTTGGTTGGGGGCCGTCATCCAAATCGTCATGCCTCCAAACAATCAGGTGTCCAATCTTGAGTATGGAATCATTGCAGATAAGGGTCAGGTGGATATTCATGGTGCAAGTAATGGACCCTTGTGGACCCGCCTTGCAAAATCAGTTGCTGCTGGGGATTCTTCCATATCCATTGCCACGAATATTCAACAATGGAAGCCTGGGCAGCAGGTTCTGGTAACAACCTCGTATTTCAAAGATGAGGAGAAGAACGAGAACGAGATTATGGAGATTTCAAGTTCATCTGGGAATACGATACAATTCAAGAGTTCATTCCAATTTCCCCATTATGGAGGAGCAGAGTATCAGTCAGAGGTGGCCCTGATAAGCAGAAATATCATGATCATGGGTACCGCAGAGACTGAAAACACGAAAATAGGACCTCAAATTTTCCTTGGAGGATCGTATAGCCATCGTATTCGTGGGGTTCTCGCATACCGAATGGGGCAAAGGAATATCAGGGGTGCATATCCATTCCACTTTCACTTGCTCGGCAGCAGTCCCAACTCATACTTTATGGATAATGTAGTATACAACTCATACTATCGCTGCTTTGTGGTCCATGGAACATCTGACACTCAGATAATGAGGAATATTGCCTTCAATGTACAGGGAAATTGTTTCTATTTGGAAGATGGTGTGGAGACTGGGAATGCATTTGGTTACAATCTTGGAGCATACATACACCCCATTGGTGCCCCAGCAGGTGGATTCAGTCAGTCTGGGGAGACGTTTGAGGAGTCCGCATCGCTCTCTCAGCCAGCTGATGCAGGAGCCGCGGCATTTTACATATCAAATCCAAACAACAGCCTGATAGGAAATGCTGCATCTGGGGGTGTCTCTGGGTTTTCCTTCCCAGTACTGGAAAAACCCATTGGAGTCAATCGAATGACTCCCATCACTCCATCAGCCAGCCCATTCGGTGCGTTTGAGAAAAACACGGCCCATTCGAGTGGATATTATAGTCTACAGACTGGAGGCTGCATGTACTTTGGTGGATCGCTGAGAGAAGAGAGACTCTCAGACTACCAGTTCAAACTCATCTACAATAGTGGTAGGAGCAGTTTCCCCAACAGGGACTCACCTTCTCCTCTTCTGAAAAATAATAAAGTATGGCTTTGCAATGCTGGAGTACTGTTCTGGGGAGAAAGGATGAATTTGGATCAGTGGGTATCCTATGACTCCATACGGTCAGTATTTCTCTTGTCAAAGAGCGTGGTTAGGAATTCATATGCATCTGCCTCTTCGAACAATCCAAACTCTGGTTTTCCTGGAAACAGGAATGATTTCGAACCCCAGGCTGGAATCCAGCTCTATGATACAGGAACACAGACTATCCTAGATGGTGTCACCTTTGCCAATTTCAAATATAGGCCAGAACTGGGCTACTACAGACCTGCCTGCATCCACTCCATGACTCACTCTGATCAATTCAAGCCTGATGGAATGGTAAAAATGGGCAGGATTACGTATGAAAACTCTGATAGCGAAGCCCTCATTAGGGTGGACAAGAAAGAGACCGGGGCTTCAAGGATGTTTAATTTTGTTGCAATTGGTGGTTCTGCAGTGGAGCAAAATACCGATCAAATCGTCGGATCTTGGCCTGATTGGTGGAAGTTATCACCTTCTTGTATCTTTAATTCCATATGGGAGGCACATAGCTGCAGTAAAGCAGCAGATGAGGACATTGCCAGGCTAGACATCAGGATACCAGGGTACACAAGAAAAAGAGATGAGGCTCTCCCTCCAACTCCTGATAATTACATTGGATACGTCAGTCATTTTGGCAATCCAGCAACTAAAATGACCGTTACGATTAATGAAGGGATAACTGGCGTTACTGGAAAGTCTGGATGGTATCTCTGGCTTGATAAAGGAAGCCCCACAACAACAGAAGTCTGGATAACTCAATTGCCAACCCAGAAATATATTCTCCTTGCCATGCCCTTCCCTTCAAACGCACAGTTCTCAATCAGAAGGATATTCAAATGGTACTCAAATCTGAACTCGGCAATCACCCAAGCAGAATCATTGGATAAAGTATTGGAAGGTGACGGGACGCTCTACTATTTTGATGGGACATATCTCTACATCAAACTTGTAGATCCTCAGTACAACAATGGAAATTTGGTATCAGGAAGCCTGATTGTGTACGGTATGTCACATATATTTATTCCAGAATACATTTTCTAGAGCGCTGTATACTAATAATTGCTATCCAAACATGTAGGTACCCGATGGTGGGATTTGTATTACGAAATCAAAACAACAAATCTGGGCTCTGGAACATTTGTATCCCTCTCGAAGGACCCTGGACCACCAGGTGCTCCATATCTTCAATCGCGTACAAGAGACCTTAAACCAGACAATACAACATTGATAGCTAGCTCAGAAGTCTCTGAAAGGACCATTGGCACTGTTTTCGACTGTCGGGATATTCACTACTTGGGGATTGAAGAAACCTGTAGCAGCATGCTGATAGAAGGAAGATGCAGAGATCCATATATTGTACGAGGAGGATACTGTTCATTGACATGCGGTAGATGTAGTCTATGAGAAGGGCGATTCTACATCATTGCAGAAGCAGACTTGCCTGCAAGTGATCCAAAGACGATACAATCTAGCAAGCTCATTCCACCCAAGCGATTTTGTCCATGTATACCACCTGTAACTTCACCCGCTGCATATAAACCTTTAATAGGAATATTGTTTGTATCGAGAACCCTCGCAGACGTGTCGATTTTGAGTCCACCCATTGTATAATGTACTGCCGGGGTGACCTTGCCGACATAATAAAACTCTCCCTTTTCCGCAACTTTATATTTCAACCCATTGTGCACATCATGTATTGTTTTCAACAGTATATCTGAAGATACTCTAATCCGCTTACCGACGTCATGCAAGCCCGAGCACTGATGCAATAAGTTTCTATCGCTATAAAACTGTATAGCTGGACCAACACGTGCTGCAGCATCTGCATCCAAGATGAGGTATGCAGATTTCGTCGGTAGCGAGAGAATAGCTTTTGAAACTTCCAACCTAGTGGACAACTCATTCACAAACCGATGTCCCTCTGCAGTCACGAGAATCCCACCCAATCCTCGAAGCTTTTCAGGTGCCAGGATCTTTATCTCTGCATCTTCAGCAGCAGGATCTATAAATGCCGTCGGGTGTATTTGTATTTGTTCAATCCCTACGACTTGTGCTCCAATTCTAGTACCCAATTCAATCCCATCCCCTGTCGCAAACTCCCCATTCGTCGTACTCCATGCCGTCATTGCTGAATCTACATACCTGCTCACCCACGTTGCATTATGCCCAAAACCCCCCGTCGCCAATACAACCCCTTTACGAGCATGAACTTGTACTTCAGCCCCTGTAGTATCAACGTAACGACATCCTTTGACTGATCCATCCCGATTCATCACCAGTTCACGCACAGACACATCAGTCAAGACACGAATCCTACCCACCCTCTCTTGCACAGCCTCCCTCAGGCGACTAATAATCGCCCACCCCACAGCCCCGTGTTTCACTGTATACGTTCGAGGGACTCTATGTCCACCAAGCTGTACCAATTTTGATTCATCAAACGGCACATGTAGACGTTTCAAAAACTCCACTGCTTCATGACTTGACCTCACCAGCACATTTACCAATCTCTCATCACTTAAACCACCCCCAGACACCATGACATCATGAATGAAATCTCGTATTTCATCTTCTCCGTCAGAAGACGACAATGCACTCATACCAGAAGAAGCCTTTGCCGAGTTCCCCCCAACAGCTGTATGCTTGTCAAGGACCAACACAGTGCTCTCTTCGGAAGCGTTCAACGCAGCAGTCAATCCAGCTGAACCACCACCCACGACGACAACATCATAATATTCTACAATCATTGTATTGCTCTGGATTATCCACGCAACCAATGCCACCGCCAGGGTTCCTCCAAGCGTCTGCAATGTCGTTCTGATCCACGTGCCGCTACCAAAGCTGTTTTGGATACTCATTCGTGTCCATAGATGGATGACACACTATTGATTCATAGATGTTGTTATTTTGTATCGGGTTTGTTGTTCATGGTCTCAGATTTTGAACTTTTGTTTTTGCAGCTGCAAGTTCTCTGCAGCTGCAAAAAGTTTGTGCATCTTGATGAGCAGTTTTATGGATACGTCAATCTACATACAAAATCTCTTGTCTATGGTAACGTAGAACTAGATCATACACCATCACTACGACACGTAGGTACATACTATTGTGGTGCTTCAAGTACCTTACATGTTCCCCAACATGTTGGACCTGTAGAGGTCCTCTCATGTCTCAAGACATCTCCCAACTGGTGAGCAGAAATACGTGCTACCTTTCTTTGTCCATGGGTTCATTCTGAAACCCATCGCCGATTACGTGGAGAGAAACTCATCCATACGTTTCTTTCCATTGGAAATCACCCGTCATGGTACTTTCCAAGCTTGGTCAAACCTCAGAGACCAGATCCTCTTTCTCTCCGTGTCTTACATGCACGCAGACAAAGAAATGGGGTACGATCTCAGTATTTGTTTGAATGAAATAAACAAATAAAAAGAAAAAAAAAGATAGAGCAGGATACCATGGGTCAACGTCGTTGTTGTCGGATTGAATCCCTGTGGCATGTCGAGGTTTGTTCGTTACTGAAACACCATCACCATGCTATCACGCATTAATAATACATACATGTATATTACTGTAGTTGGAGGAAGGTTGTGTTCCTCACATGATTGTTGAGAGGGGAGAGATTCTGGGAGACCTGGTGGTGTGTGGGTACTCTCACCGTCATGCAGGTGTGCTTCTGGTGGATTCTAGGCAGGGGGATATTCTCTCAGACATTCCTTTCTTTGATACTACAAGAGATGGAAAAAAGGAACGGGTGGTATGCATTGATGTGCTGGATGATGCCAGAGTGGTGTGTGTTACATCAATGGGGTTTGTGTGGAGCTTTCAAGTCTGCTTGGATGGACAGGGTGTATTTGAACGTGTGGAGAATATATGCAGTAGTGATGTGTTGTTCAATGCAATGGAGCAAGAGGATTCTCCAATGGAAGGCGTGGTGATGGAGGCATTGCATGAGAGAAATGAGGATGGTGGCATGCATCATGATGGTGCTTCCTTGGTACAAGGGCCAGAGTTTATCATGGAGACTGGATACAGGGGTCCTCGGCAAGGGTATACCTATTGTAAAGAGAAGAATGGGTATTATAGAAATGATTGTATGCGGGGTCGGTTGCAGGAGACCCTGGAAACCTCAAAGCACAGGAGAGTAGTCCTACAGAAAGGGTTGATACGGTGTTTTGTCAGGCTTCCAAAGACGTCGAGATATGTCATGGCATCTTGTGGTTCGGAGGATGGTATGGTATATGTTGGTCAATATAGAATCCATTCAGAGGAGGATGGTATGGGTATAGAGGCTACATGTGAGAGGGGGCTGATTGGTCATCTGAGTGGTGTTCTCGTGCTGGCAGTGTCTCCTGATGAGGCATACGTGGCATCTGGGTCATATGATCAGACAATACGTATATGGGATACAAAAACATGGACATGTACAAAAATATTAAAAGGACATGGAGGAGGTATTAAATGCTTGTGGTTCTCCAGGGATGGATCATTGATTTTTTCTGCAGCTTCTGATAACACCATACGGGTATGTTCGACTAGTATGTACCGAATACTGATGTAGTTTCAATACTGTGACTTTGTCTTGTGTAGATATGGTCGACATCGACATGGATGTGCATGCGGCATCTGCATGGTCGGCACGAAGATGCAACATGGCCAGTCTGCATGGCAGTGCATGAGCCTGATGACGATGGCCATTCCATTCCACGTTTTCTTCTCTCTGGGTCAAATGGACTTTTCGGGGGAAGTACGTTGAAGGTATTTGATATAGAATCAGGTGATTGTCTCACGACATTTGCTCAGCTACGGTATGATCACAAAGGGAGCTGTTCTGCTGTATGCATCATGCCACCTGACAGGCAGTGTGTCCTCCTCACAGGGGCAACTGATTGCACCTTGGCTGCGTGGGACTGCTCGTTTCAGATTGAAGAAAAGAAATCACTCTTGAAAGGAGGATTTTTTAAATAATATCTGATGTAATATCAGGAAACCATTGGATCTTCAACACCAGCTGGGTTGCTGGGTGGTGGTTGGGTGTCTCTATCATCTGCAGCAGTGTCAGGTTTTAAATGTCCTCGGCTGCTCCTGAGCTTCAGACGCAACGAGTCGTACATTCTTTGATCCTTTCTGGATACTGAAGGTTGTAGTCGTGATAGAGAGGTGACAAAGTGCCTTCTCATGACGTGTACATCACCATGTGCCATGGTGGTGGTGGGTATAGCGTCCCACTGCTCTGCATCTCCAATGTTCTCTTTTAGAGCTTGTACGCTCGCCTCTCTCACAAGCGATGCTAGATCTGCACCACTATATCCTGTCAATTCTGGCATGCCTGCAATCTCATCCAGATTGACATCATTGCCAAGTGGCGTGGACCGAGTCAATGCTTGAAGAATGGATGCACGCCCTTCTGGAGGAGGAAGAGGTACATACAAGATCTTCTCCAACCTTCCTGGTCGCAATAGTGCTGGATCAATCATATCAGGTCTATTCGTTGCAGCAACGAGGTAGACCCCTTGACGTCCATCCACCCCGTCCATCTCTGTCAAGAGCTGGTTGACAACCCTTTCTGCTGCTGCACCAGATGAATCAGATCCTCTGCGTGGTGCAAGTGCATCAAGTTCATCGAAAAACAATACACATGGAGACGCTGCCCGAGCTCTAGAAAACACCTGCCGCACCGCACGTTCACTCTCCCCTACGTATTTGTTCAATAGTTCTGGACCCTTGATCGAGATGAAGTTGGCACCAGAATCATTGGCAACTGCCTTGGCGACAAGAGTCTTTCCACATCCAGGTGGTCCAAAGAGGAGTACACCGACACTAACCCGAAGACCCATGGCTTCGAATAGATGTGGATTTGCTATTGGTCTCGAGATGGCAAACAAGAGCTCCTCGCGAACATCACCAAGTGAGCCAACGTCATCCCATGTAACATCTGGCGTTGTTGCAAATCCTTCCCTCCGAACAGACGGCTGCACCTTTGTTATTGCAGTTTCAAAGTCAGATATACTAATGGCGAGATCCTGAAGATCCCCTGGTGTCAAGGGTTCACCGTCATTTGTAATACAACCCCGCGTTTCTTCCAATTGGGTAAATATCCGTTTCACTGCAAGTGCAGCCGCCTCTTTAATAAGAGCAGCCAGGTCTGCTCCAACAAATCCTGGAGTACGCTTGGCAACTTCTCCAAAGCTAAATGACCCCTCTAATCGAAGCTTCCCTGCCATCTTTCGAAGGATTGCTTCCCTCGATGCCTCAGAGGGTATTCCCATGGTTATTTCCCTATCAAATCTCCCAGCCCTCCTCAGTGCCGCATCCAAAGAATCAGGCCTATTTGTAGCTCCAATTACAACAACGTGTCTATGTTGACGTGCCTTGGTAGCAACATCATCCCCAGATGACGGAGCACTCTTGTTTGCTTCCTTCATGGAGGCATCACCCTGTTCATTATCCCCCATTGTCAACGCTGACAAATCATCCATACATGTCAACAATTGAGCGACTATTCTACGTTCCATCTCTCTTTGCGCTGTCTCTCTCTTTGGAGCAATGGCATCAATCTCATCAATAAATATGATGCATGGTGCAGCTGCTGCTGCCTCTTGAAAAAGCCCACGAACCTTTGCCTCAGACTCTCCAGACATCCCACTCACAACCTCTGGCGCCGATATCTTCAAAAATGGAACATTACATTCATTTGCTATAGCATTCGCCAATGCCGTCTTCCCACACCCAGGAGGACCATGTAGAAGAACACCCCGTGGAGGATACACTCCAAGCCACGTGTACACTTCTGGGTGTTTTAAAGGATATTCAATCAGTTCTTTCACATCCTGTAATACACTATCGATACCTCCCAAGTCTGTATACAGTATTGGAAGAGGATCAGCACGCTGACTCGACACTTTTCTTCCACCCACCATCCTCTGCCTCTTGTACTTGCTCCCAGCACCCTTTTTCTTTCCCTCCTCCTCTTGCCCACCAGAAGGAGTCACATTCGCAGTATACATTGACGTGATACTTGTATTCATCGTCGTATTCACCTTGTGTTCCTCATCCTCCATCCCATCCTCCTCCCGAACAAGGTCACCCACAATCCTCGACACATGTGCCACAAAAGGACCCATCTTCTGCCTCTGGTACTCTCTATATTGCGCACGCACACCTTCCGCACACGTCTCTGGATCATAGTCATTATGAGATTCGCAAAAGGAGCGAACCCTCTGAACCAGTATTCTATCATGAGGACTTGCCCCATATTTCCTCCTGGGTGTTGTACTCATGTGCCACCACTCTCCTATTGAATCACTCACAACGCATGTATATCTTGTTGATGTATATTGCCCATACAATGTTGTTGAACATGAGGAGATGGAATTGTACCAGCAATACTACGAATGCATCCTCGTCGTCAATCGTCGAGTGAATGCAGCAGACCTTGCATTCTTCTTCTTCTTGTTATTGTTGCTGTTCTCTACCTCCAATATGCATAGATATTCTATAGTTTGTATAGGGTATAGGGTCTTGTCGTAGGTACAATGATACTACATAAAAGCTCAAGAGTTTTTCTTTTTTTTCTTTTTGATAGTGGAAACCATTTTCACGAGACTCCATCCATCCATCCATCCTCGTCGTACGAAACCCTTGTCCGTTGCTTTCTGCGTGCTTGCCTATTTACAATTTACTATATCTACTACTATATCTACTACTATATCTACTACTAGTACAAGTAAGAACACACACACATACATACATGCATGCATGCATGCATGGATGAAGACAAAAACAGCCCTCAAGTATATCCTCTTGTTGGAACCCAGCATTCCCAGAGCTATAGATTTCTATCAACAAGGTCTTGGAGCTACCCTTCGTGTTGCAACAACGTCTTGGGCCGAACTTCATGTTGGAGATACAACGATTGCATTAAAACAAGACTCGGTAGTAGAGAGTACAACGACCACCAACAGGACCCCCATGCTTGTCTTTGATGTTGATAATGTACAAGACAGGCTGACACGGTTGCTCGAAATGGGTGCTCGGATGGATGGAGGTGTCCAGTATACTCTTGATGGTTCTAGATTGGCAGTAGTACAGAGTCCTACTGGATATCTTGTTGGTATCATAGGGCAGTGAGTTTGTACGAGGTGTACATGCTATGCTATGAAATGGCAGTGCACACCACATCAAAGCTGTGTGTTGACTTGAATGCCGCCAAAACTATTGCTTCTCTACAACATCTTTCTATTATTACAATCAAAACCTCAGCGATTCTCCACAGAAGGGGGCTGTGCAATATCAGGCTTCTTGTCAGAACGTTGTGGTACAACCACTGCATGTGGTGTGGGGTTACTGCAATGTGCAAATGTTTTGTTGGCAATCTCTACAAGAGGTAACAGGTTGCAAGGCCGTTGGAAGATATCCTGCAAGACATTGGAGAACCACGATGAATACGAATGTATGACTCACTACATGCTGCATATGTGATCGTACCAGAATCTGCAGAATGATGAGGATGGCACAATCATATAAAAACATGATTATTGTCACCAACCATATGTGAAGCAATAGTTCAAGCCTTGACTGCCCATTGAAGGTTGTAAAATTCTGATATTGTGATCCATATATGACAAATGAGCATGCAATCAACCAAACAATAGTAAAACCCCTCAAGATGTTGTTAATGAGCCCAGGAAAGGGAAGCCTTTGACTAGCAACCAGATCCTCTGCAATCTCATTCGACCTTTCCAGTCTCAGACTTCATCAGATTCTTTGATCTATAGATCTAGTAGATTGGTTTCAGCATGAATCATGCGTCCAGAATCGTACATGGGTTCTCCATCATCCAAGTATCTATTGACATGTCATCATTCTACTTGTACATACGTAATTGATACATGATACGAATACATTGAGATGCATAATAGAGTATGTGCAGTATATACGTGTGTCATCTCACACTGCCTTTTGCTCTTGTCATGTGACATTTGAAAATAGCGAGTCACCATTTGCTCACAGACATCATACGTACGAGTAGTAGTATATACCAATTATATTCATTCATCATGGCATGTCCTATGAGATTTGTTCTTGCCGGACTCTCTGGAATTATAGCATGTTTTCTCCTATGGAGAAACGCGTCGCGAGAGACTCGTGTTGTTGTGTTTGAACACAAGTCATGGGGTAGGATTCTGCTGGATTTCTTTACTGGTCGGTTTCTTTTGGATGTCTATAGACATCATCACGCTCTTCAAAAGAAACCTCATGGCAGTATCAATTGAATGAATACCCTGCCTGCATTCTCTACGAGGATGGCCCTGTGGGTGACTCGTCCAGCCATAGAGTATGCATGTATATACCATGTTGTAGATGAGAATCTACATCTCTCTGGTGTTTTGTGTACATGCATTCGTATATGATGGTATACTACAGTAATACTTGTATATATTAGATATATATTTTATCACTCTACGTTCTGTTGACAGACAAGAAGATCCCTCTTTGTTTTTTCCTTTTATATATAGAGAGAGATGGATAGATATAAAGATCTTTTTGAAAGTCTAGACTTGGAAAGACACTACACTACAATGATATGTTTCATTCACAATATCCGTCATATATACGACTACCATCAATCATTCCCGTGGTGCAGTGACTCCTAGCGATACATTAGCATCTCCACCACCCAGAGAAGGATTCTCTACAATCACAGTCCTCTGTGGTGGAGCAACACCCCCTTGCTCACCACCACCAGGTTGGCCTACTGGTGTTACGGCGTTACAAACGGCACATTTCACAGAATGAGCACCAAGCGCATACATGAGTGTCACATGGCATCCATTGCATGTGACATGTCCAAGCCGGTTTGCTTGCTGTGCCTCATTCACCGTATGACATAGAGAACACTGCACATGCATGGCTCCTCGTGGGTACATGAGCTGCACCCTACACGATGGGTTACTACATGCAATCTGTGCCATATCTTGTGAAGGAGACGATACGGGGGTGATCACAGAGCACCTGGCACAACGAACATTCTGTGCTCCCTGTGGATACATGAGCATGGATTGGCACCCCCTACAACGAAGCTGTTGCTGTGGTAGTTGTACTCCTGCATGTAAGATATCAGTAGAAGATGTTACGATAGTGTTGTTGGCTTGCAAGCCATGGCTTGCATACATGTTGGCCAACATGTTGAAAACAAAAAAAACAAAACATGAACAACAACATACCACCAGACATTGCTAGGATACGTCAGTCAATTTGTCAGTCAAAAGAATATGCTACTGCTACTTCCTAGAGTAGAAAGAGTCAATATGTTTCTTGTATTGGTGGTGAGTATCTCTTGGTATCAGACAGATCATCGTCTACTCAGTGACGTGTACATATATCCAAATTATCCATGAATGAACGAACGAACGAATGAATGAATGAATGAACGAGTCCAATACCACTACCAGCATACAATTACAGTAATAATATTGTATATGTAAATATATAAAATCATGTAGTTCTGTTCGTATCTACCAAGGTGAGGATACGTTGGTAGGTTGCATCCTTGGAGAGAAGAGTCAACGTCTCTGGATAGGATGCATGGAATGATACCATTGTATCCCGTGTCGTTTCTGTAGAAACCTGAAGACATGATCTCTTTGTAGACATCCTTCGAAACCAAGGAAACCACAGTAGATGTCTCTCTCGTTCGTGGTCCTTGGTTGTTGAGAGATGAAATACATGGAGTGTTTTTGTATCACTCGTACATGCCAGCCATGTTGGCATGTCAAAACTAAAGGCAAGACTATGAATGGTAGCTGGGTGGGTTCCTCGACGTACTTCTGTCACCTTGGATCCATCTTCTGTATTAAATATACGTAGTATTGTCCCTCTTCTTGATGCTGTTGCAAGGTATCGCCCGTTGGGAGAGAGGGCGAGGGCAGCAATATGTCCCCTGTGACAGGAGAGCATCTGGTGTCTGGTTGCTGCATCATCATCATCATCTGATGATGATGATACCACCAGCTGAACCTCTCCCACACCGTGACCCAAGGTGGCAACGACAGTCTTTGTATCTGTTGTTGCCATATCAAGTATTCCAAGAGGATTGTGGGTAGTCTCTGCCGAATGAATACATTCCAGATGGTCCAGATTATAGATATGGACAGCATGCTCCAAGCACACGGCAAGCCTGTTTCTTCCCAATGCGACATTCTTCACCGGTGATCCATGACAAATCTCACCGATTGCACGTTGTTGAGAATCATCCCAGATGATTGCCTTGGTACAAGGAAAGGCAGCGTGATTCCTGTCTTCTCCTACCAAGACCATGATATTGGTCGAGTAGAGCATTTTTGCGTGACTGAGACTGGCTCCACCCAGGTCACGACGAATTGATTCCTGTTGTGGATTGATTGCATGAATAGCAAACCCATGTGTTGTGGCATATGCACAGCAATCTCCTGTTTGATTGAAAGAGATTGCGTTGACACGGGGTTCAGTAGCAATCTCTTGCCTACCGGCCATGGTCTACTACCATACGTATGGATACATTCGTCGTCGTCGTCGTCGTAGTGTACTAGTACTTCATGTTTGTTTGTGTATTATTATTTTCAAGTCGTACAATCGGATGGCATTTTTTAAACATGGGACTACATACTGTAGTTCACCACGAGTCAAAATCATCGTCATCAGTGAGTTTCTTGGCACCTAATTTCATTCCACCAGACTTTCGAGTCGTCGTCGTGGTACGTGTGGCACTACTACGTGTAGTCGAGTTCTTGACTGCTGTACTTTTTGGTGGTCTACCCAAGCCTGGTTTTGTAGTAGGAGATGCAACAGAGAGCTTGTTGAGGCGGGCTCGTGCCTCTCGTTCTGCAGCTGCTGCATCCATCATGTCTTCAAGTATGTCATCATCCTCCTCCCATCCTATAGAAGATGTCTGAGCATGATGGTGATTTTGGGGTTCATTGGCATGTTCCACGACATGCTCTGGGATGGTCCCCGAGGTATCCCTGGCATGATGAATCATACTGCGAGTGTCCTCTTTCACTGTTCCTCCCTCATCACTCGACGGTACATCTTTAATCATGTTGAAGAATTCCTCCAAGCACGTGGTTGCCATACTTCTGACATCCTGTACACTATCGACACACAGAGGAGAGACCATGGGAATCACCTTTGTCGCCACATCCTCAATCGTATGCACACTGGCTGTATTTTGTAGTGATTTCAGTGCAGCTATTTTTGCTGGAGGGAATGGATCTTTTAATGCACGTGACATGGCATTCAAAAGAACTTTTTTCCTTGTAGATTCACTAAAATGTGGTGAGAGCGTTCCCAACAAAATGGTGGTATTGGCACGAATTCCAGGCTCCTCATCCACCTGGAGCTTTGCCAAGAATTTCAAAACAGTCTGGTTGAGGGTCCTGGATTGCAGCTTTGGTCCAAGAATAACCATACTTTTCAGTGTTAATTCGCGAATATATGGATTTGCATCCGTAAACCCTGGCTGAATCTTGGGATAGATTTGTTCTTCTACCAACTGATTGGACAATTCTGGGCCAAATGACTGGATATTCTCCAACAGACACCGTCGAATACCTCTTTCTGGAGAACTAAATAGTCGTATAATCACTGGAACAACCATTGTTTCTTTCTCTTCATGCGACATGGTCTTGGAGAGTTTCATTAACGATGTCAATGCACTTGGGGGTGCGCCACCATACTCTAGGGCAGATGCCAACAAGGGAAGAATCTTCTTCTGAGCAATAATCTCTGGGACGTCTGTGATTGTAGTACCCAGTCTTTGAAAAAAAGAGTCCTTTTCTATGCTATCCTTCACGGCCAGATTCTGCAGAAATGTCACCATCATGATGAGATTATTCTTCAACACACGTGCTTCCAGGAAATCTGCAGGATTCATCCTCTTGGATGGCTGGCTTGCCAGCAGCTTTTGATAATATGGTTTTAAAGATGCAGGAATACATCCAAGATTTTTCAAATCTTCCATCTGCGTCAGCGCAACCCCAGAGAAACTCTCTTGAATCAGGCACCCCAGTCCCCATGCATCCACAGCCCACGCAGGCCCATCTGCAATAGCATCCCATTCAGACCGTCCTAGTTCACCAGATTTATACTGAGAAGCTACCAACCAGCTAGAAGCCATCAGTGGTGGGCTCGAGCCCACCTGATGCAGTAGACTATGTTCTGTTGTCAAATCAAATGCAAACAGTTTCCAATCCAGCGTATCCGTCACACACACAGACAAGCTACATACATTCCCGTGAATCAACCCACAGTCATTGTTTAAAAAGGATACAGCCGACACCACTTGTTCCAGCCCCATGGTCACATACTTTTCTCTGTCCTGACCATCCAAGTGAAGCCCTTGCATGGTCTCTTTCAACATTCTGGCAGGTTCTGTCACAAGGTAGACAACATGTTCCCCTCTCTCTTCAATCTCAAGAGTATCCACATATCGCAAGATATTCGGATGACGAAGCATTTTCAACCGTTTGACTCCATTTCTTGCTGCTACTAGTACAGGATCTGTATCCCTTCCAGCTGACACGCGGAATACAGACACACGAGATCCATCAGATACAAGCGTACCAGACGCATGTGTCCACTGTCCCCAGCACGTGCCATGCTCTGTTACTATGGTAAAAGGCAATCCAGATGATGTCCCTACGAGTGCAGAGAGCTTTGCAAACATATTGGATAGATAGATAGATAGATAGATAGATAGATAGAGCTATGTGTAGTCCAAGTTCTCTTGTAACGACCAGGATGTCTCTCCACGGTTCTTTTATACCAATGCAATCATAGTATCAAAATAGATTTGAAAGATTCATCTATATACGTCTTCAGTGATGGTTACTAGATCGATAGATTGTTGGTTGGATGACCAACAAATCGACGACCTGGTAATGTTGGAATGATAGACTGTCCCTTTTCTACAATACAGTCGTATTATACTCTATTGTTTTATTTATTTTCAGGTCTTGTTTTCATGTAGTGATACCCAAGGTATCTCCTCTTTTTTCTACTTGGATGTATTTCTTGGCTTTGCTCAGCGGCACGGATGACCCCATGCATGGCCATGGGGTGGTGCACCATGGGTGATGATGGGATACACCTGTAGATGATGGCTCACTGGTCGCCACATCTAGGTTACTTGATGCAGAGTATTCTTTTACTCAAAATCTCACGAGAGAGCGTGATACGAAGTATTCTAGGGTAGGATTCGACAGAGGTATGAAAGAGGCCTTACACGAGGCCCCAATATTGGGGGTCTTAAGACCAAGCTTGCAAGAAGGAAAACAATGCCATGCCTTATTTCCATATTGTTAGCAATCTACTGTTAGTACTAAGTATCACACGTAATATACACACAATTTGAGTATATCTGTGATCTGTGAAAGTGAAAGGATACCCGACGACGGAGATAGGGCAAGCCTTTATAAAGGCATAATTATGCGACAGCAGTCGCAGCAGGGAAGGAACCACAGGGAAGAAGGTCAATGTGATTGAATTTCACAGAGACAAGACCAAGTCGACATGGATATGAGAATGAAAAAGAAAACACGCAAGTTAATGTAGACACCCAAGCTTGGCTATGTATGAACACTAGTTGGCCAATGGCGCCATAGGAGCATGCGAGCAGAAAATACAAGAGTTTCCGTCTACCACAGATTCATCCTTGCATCTTTGCTATTGGCAGTTCTGGGATTAGGGATACAATATATTTATATACAGGGCGAGGGAGTCGCAAGAACTGCCATAAAGGTAGATACGAGCGTTTTGACAACGTTTCCAACATGTGGTAAAGACACTGAAAGGACTTGTGCAGCTATAGTTGAGTCGATATCAAGTGCTGGTGAGCAATACAATTGTTCTCGTCATAATGTATTTTTGTTCTCCCATCGGAGATCGGGGACCCATATGGCGATCAATTTGCTTCGTTATGGCTTTGATTCAGTTCAAGTTTGGAAAATGAACCACGCCTCGTGCAGCAACTGCACTCTTATTTCATCCCTACAGAAATGTGGCGTACTATTGCATGCGATGAGAAATCCACTGGATGTTGCAGTATCTATGTATGAATATGTTGCAGACTTTGACCCAGAGGCTCGGAGCATGACATTACATGATTACATAGCAACGTCCAAGGTTGCAACCAACTGGACATCATACGTTCAAAACTGCAAATCAGTTCCTGGTATGATTCACCTAGATTTCGAAATGAGTAGGACGGCTCCAAAGGCAGCTCATGAACTCTTGGCTCAAACGCTGGGACTGGCTGGACAATGGAATAGTACGTCAATACCTACTACAGATGCTACCTCCTTCAAGGGCGGTAGAGTGGGTGGGTGGCAATCATTACGCGATGAAACGTTGAGAAACTTCTTACAAAATAGCATATCAACTGATTGGGTTGAACAATGTTCTTGCGACAAGCAAGGTATTGCAAATGATGGCCACCCCTGTCAAGCTTTAATAACGCCATATTTATAGACCTGTTGTGAATATCCCTATATGCGATTGAAAACCGATCTAGTTATGCTAACGAGGGTAGAATCGAAGGAATCTTCAAGTCCCATTGAGTGCACGAGTTGCCTCAGAATAGATTTGAACTCAGGCTGGGGCGATGGGCGCATATTCTGATACACAATCTCGGACAGATTGCCTCCAAAACGATCCTGCCAACGTTGCACAGATCCATTCCAATCTTCTGTTACACCTACAAAAGAAAAGTTAAGCATTCGAGATATACTTGATTGCAGGTTCTCCGTTGAAAACTCGAATGTATCAGAAAAGTTGTTTCCACACCAAAATCCAAGAATCATCTTGGCTGCACATGCCTGCACGCATTTCCAGTACGATGAGAAAACAATTTCCAGTGATTCTCGCCTCTTTGTCTCGAAGAGTACAGAGTAATTCGTTTTTGTTACGTTTTCCTTCTCCAGGATAGAAAGAAACTCCGGCTCATCGCATGTGTGAAAATTGTGTAAAAAACCAGAAATTATTCGTTCGTTTGGGTCCCTTAGAAACGTCACTACGTGGTTACTCTCCCAAAATGTCTCATGTATTGCCCGGGGAAGGGGTGAATGACCAGATGAAAAGCGGGAAAAAGCCTCATCGTAACAATTATTTTCAATCCAATGGGACAAGCTCTGCTTGAAAATATTCTCTATGCTCCATGGTCCGACAATGGAAATATCCTTGGGAAATCCTGGGCAAGCATACTGTACCAACAGGTTCGCCACACTGCTTCCCGACTTTGGAACATGAAGATAGAGTATACGATTCAGCCTAGTTTTTCCCCCCGTAGTATTTGAACGTTGCACAGGAGTGGTCGTGTGTAGCTCTCCCTGTCTACTGTGGTGGTTGGGCACTAGGAAAATATGTGGCCTGAGCCCATCCCCTCTCTCTCTATATAAAACTAATCCCAGAACTGTCAATAGCAAAGATGCAATGATGGTTCTGCGGTAGACGGAAACTCCTGTATTTTTTGCTCGCATGTTGATATTGCGTCACTGGCCAACACTTGCTGTTGATACATATCTACACCTGCGCGTCTCCCTAAATTATTAATTCATTTCTTTTTCGATCTAATCTGCCCACCAATGGTGTTGTTTTCTACGTAAAAGTTGATGATCTAGGATCACTCCCTTGGTGACTTGTTTTCCTGCTATCGCCTCTAGGCTAGAGCTTACAACAACCACTAAGGCTACGAAATGGAAGTGCCGAGGCGAATTAATACCTGTCGCAATAAACACTACAATATATTGTGTGCCCCTGATTTGTATGACAATTGTTTTGGTAGCCATTCGGCGTATGCCTCCGAGCAGGGGTATCTACTGGGGCCCTCAGAGTCCTCTCCAATTCTTCCATGGACAACAGAACGTCTGCCTGGTGGGGTTTGCTGACGCGCCCGTCTTCCATCTTTTGCTTGAGTCTATCAAGAAGATCTTTGGAAAATTCATGTAAAACATCAGCGACACTTGTTCCGTGTACGATACGTTGGACAGATCTATCCATATAGCACTGGCCGTTAAAGTTCATTCTAAAACCTGCCACACCAGAGGACACTGGTGTACTGCTATCAGTCGATAGATAGCCAGATCAATTCTACATAAGCAAATTTTATAATCACTTTATATTGTTTGTCCTAGGCTTCGAGGTCGATATTCCTCTCTAGATCTCGAGAGAATTCAAATTTCTAATTGGGCGGGATTATGGTATTTCGTATGAACACTCACAAAACTGTTAAAGAGATAAACTTTTTGGATATTTGTATTGTTTTGATGGTCAGTAGAAGTGGATGACTGTGCCGAACAAAAGAGGCCGACACGCAAAGGTGGGTCTGTGCAACTGTGGAGAAGAGTTGAGGAAAAAGGGCATTTTTGTTCAAAACAGGTGTGACGGAACAAAATATATGAGTAAGACAACGTGTCGAAATCATTACAAATCGGTGATTGACATAATCAAGAGGAGAGTAAAGAATGCAAGAAAGAAAATGGAGGAAGAGCTAGTGCTCCTCCCAAAGTTCATCCACAGGCATGAAATCGCCGGAATCGAGGCCGTGACAACACCAGATGTCCAGAGGCTCTGGTCGTGATCATGATATATTGGCTCGTGGGCCCAACATACTTGATGATACTCCTCCTCCAGATATATATTTTAAAGCCAAATTCTGGAGTATTTGCGAGATGTAGCTCAAAAGAACAGCATGAGTATAAATCCAGCACTGTCTTTGATTTCATGTGAACGAAAGTCCTGATGAATTCATGCCAGGCATGTCACCAGCTGGTGACACTACCAGCCAGAAGCAATCAAACGTTCTTGAATGAATTGGTACTTTCAACGACTACGCATGCTTGTGAAGGTTTCTGGCACATGGTCACATCAAATAGCTATTTCCTATAGGATGGATGTTGATAGCATGACAGTCAGCTGAGCCCAAATTGACACGTCATGACGTTGATCAACCTTGACTGATGAGGGCTGGGATTTGTATTTTTCTGGTATTTAATACATGTAATACATGTATGCAACATATACTGGCATAATATATTAATAAGGTTCTACTCAAAGAATCAAGTGTACCAACGAAACGGGACGTGTTGTTGTTCTCTGACGGAGAACATTTGGCATGACACTTGCTGAAGAAGATCACATTGATGATTCTCTCATTCCAGAGATCAAGGATCCATCCTTGGTGAATAGTGTTTCATTGACAAGTAGTGATGTTATCTTGATTGCGCTGTGTATTTCAGTGGTATATTTGTGTATTCGACGTCTCTGGGTGTTTACGAGTACCACTGCAACAAGGGTTTCAAAGCAGTCGTAGAGCCATGTCGTCGAGTCTTCGCTTGTCGCGATATCGCATGGAAGAGATAACACATCGAGACAAAAGGATACAGGACGTATACTCGATACCGACATCGGGTGGATCACGGTTGATGTGGTTTGTGCAACATATCCGTATGGTGTTGGAATGCCGGATATCAGAATCATGCCGTCCGGTGGATGATGTGCTGCGCATGTGCCGTACAACTTCTGACTGTGGTGTGAATGAAGCGATTCTGGTGGCGATGGGGTTGGTGTTGTGTGAGGATTGGCGCCGGGTTGATTTCTTGGGGCATGTTTGGAATCATGGTGGGACTGTGGTGGATGTGCTACTGGACATGGTGGAAGATATCCAAGAGGTGGGTGAGATATGTATGGATATTGTCAAGCATATTTCTCGATATGGAGTTGGAGAGGGATCAAAGGTTGAACACGTGGCGTATTGTATTCGTCATTGTGTTTGGTGGTTGACAAGGCAGCAGAAGAGTCCAACAGTCTTGGAATGTGTTGGTGCACTTGATCGGTGTCTCTTGTCGTTGCCTGCAGAATATGTAGATACCATCAAGTGCAGTATTGATGTAGACGTATATGAATGGATTGATTCGTATCTGAAAGAAGAATCTGATGATGTGGGTCCTTTGTATCAGTTGAGAGCGCGGTTCATGTTGATGGGATGTGTCAATACACCAGTGCAGGGTCGTCATCATCATCATCATCATCAAAACGCTGATGATGGTATTTCTCCGAGTGATATTTCATTGATACTGGATGCTATGCTACATTGGAACCCAAAGACGAGGATGAACCATGATGAGTGTGAGAAAACCTCTGTTGTTGCACGCATTGCATGGCTGGTGTGCAGCACATATAGTCTATCACAAGGCACAAAACGTCGTATATATAGTGCAAACCCATTTGCGTATCCAAAGATACTTGAAAACATTCTTGACAAGACATCATTGAAACGTGGTCATGTTGATCATATGCTATGTTGGGTCCTTGCATCACACATTGATACCCAAGAGGAACAACAGAATATCTTACAATGGGATATCATCCCACGTTTGGAGCATTATGACGATCCCGTGAGATGTATGTATCCATGGGTGGAACGTCAGATGCTTGTGGTTGAGAATAAAGTATCCATTGATGACACATCTGTGTCGGGTGCTGTGGTGGGTGGGCATGAGCATGATGCCCTGCGCACATTACGTACTTTATTATTCCCTTGTGTTTTGTTTTGCCCATACAGTACATTGCATTCTGTGTATTCCATGGATACTCTTCACAGAAATGATGCATGGCTATTTGTGGCATTACTCAATGTGTTCCCGCACCTCGTGTCACTTACTCCCTTGCAGCAGACATGTGGGACAGATTTTTGCGCCTCTACAGAAATCAGCAGATTGATTTTAGATGGGATTCAGGCTTGTTCTGCACAAGAGGATTCTTTGCCATATATTCAGACATTCAAAGCACTGGTGAAAGCACAAGAACGTGGTGATGTATCGCTGCAAGATGTTAGAGACGGTCTTGTAACCTTTATTACACGTCAGGATGTGGATACATGTGTGGCTGGTGCAGCAGAGTGTCTCAAGCAACTCTGGTCAGTACCAACGGATACAGAACAAGCTGTATCAATCATTTCAGCATGTCTTCATCATCTTGAATTTAGTACACGATATACTCGGCTTGTTCCTCTGAAAAAAGAGACTCTCCAAGATTTGCAAGACATTATTGAGGAGACCATTGGGTCTCTCCCATTAGAGTGTCAACATCACGTTTTGGGCAAGATTGAGACACATGGTGCGTATCCATGGGCTCGCCTCTACTTTGGGTTTGAATTTTCAGATGCTGATGCCTACTATATACTTCACGTGAATCCCAAGCCTGGTGATGCATTACTTCACCATGATGTCTACAAGGTTGGGAATATTCGGATGCACCAGACACTGGAGCTTGCTGCATTGGGGTCTGTCCATGCAAAAGAACTCTGCTCCTTGGTAGCAGAGTACTCGAGCCGCACGATGGATGATTTTAGACAAGACTTGATCGATTCATTACGGTGTTTGTGTACAGTATGTACTTGTTCAGAAATGATGCATCTCATAACAAGTCTTGAAATCATATGTAGTGATCTCCTTGTCCATTGGATGCGAGCACACAATGATGACATGTCCCTTGCCATTGCACATCCTAATCTTGTGTCCTCATGTTGCGCTGCAATGGTAGTAGAACTTTGTATCAAGAGTGCATTGTCAACCTGCCCACCTCACTATCGTATGATCTCAGAGGTGTGTCAGTATTCTGTATCAGTGGTCAAATCACAGACAGGATCCCTTGGCTCCATGTTGATGGTGAGAATCTTCTCAGAATTTGTGGCATGCTATGCTTGTATATGTATTCACAATAGCACATCAGATGAAGGCTCCGGTGATGCATGTACATCAATAGAGTCTGTTATTTCAATTCTGTGTTCAATAGCTCGCAATTCCCCAGGGATGCATTGCAGGTTGATGGCTGATGCCATCAAACAACATGTCACCGACTCTTCTCACTTTATGGATGCCATGTACATTTCTCTGACACATATATTATTATGATACAAACATTTTCATGTACTAGTCTACTGCTGTAGTTGGCGAATACATCCGAGGTAGCATAGTGAGTTGCGTTTTCAAATTCTAGAGTCGCTGTGTGCAACAATTTCAACACAGGTTCGTCATGAACAGACGTGCAATAGAAATACACGATGTCGTGAATCTATGGATGATTCCGATCGTTGGATTAGGTACAATATTAGGTATGTCATCACGTTCATGTTGGTCCCTAGGTTGACACCCTGACATTCACTTTTATCCTGTCTAGGTATCATGGGTTTGATAAACCCTGTACGAGTTACAGAAGCATTCGCGCTATATGTCCTAGTTGACTTTGTGTGGCTCATTATACAGCCAGACGCAGTGCCATCCTTATCACAGGTCATTTTAGCCCATCATGTTGTCACCATGATTCTCTTGTACTTTCCATTAAAGTATAATGAACTTGCAATATATACCTGCTGGGATGGGCTGTGTGAAATCAATACATTCTTCTTGATAGGTAGACGACAGTTCAAATCCTATTGGAACATTATGGATACCCTATACTGGGTAACATTTATTCCAAGTAGGACCATCATCTATCCCATCATGCTGTATGAGTTTTACAGTGTTTGGCAGGTGAGACTTCTAGATGGAGGACAATACTGGGAAATGGTGACGTGTCTTACATGTCAGACGTCGCTGATATTGTTTAATGCTGTTCTCTTGTACCTTGGTGTTGTCAAGCATTTCAAGAGAAAGAATGCACGAAAAGATTCATAGATAGTATAGAGTACTCTAGATGTCTGTCTTTCTGCTAAAGTAACACTACTGACTATCTACCTCTATTGCATATACTATGGGATCATGTCCAATTCATATGGAATGAATGTGAGACGTGTGGGCATCTGCTCTTATTGAATTCCACCTGATACAAGAGTCAAGCTCCTTCAACCGATCGTTCAATTCACAATTCAACCAATTACCTCTTAATTTGATACTAACAATATAGTGATAGTTTAATTCATACTGCTTCTGTATAGATCTGTTGTATTGAAAAGAAATCAACCGGTTACGTTGAAGATTCCCTCTTGGATTTGATCTGGCACTCTGGGCGTGTCCTTGGTAGTATGGTTGTGTAGATTTTTCATCTTTTCTCTTACATTACATCAATATGGACGGTGGGAAGCACATTGTGCAGACCCTAGAGCACGACTATCGTCAGCTGGCCTTGTCTTCGAGAAAGTCAGATGGTATTGTCAGTCAATTCTTCTCTGTTGGTACGTCAACGTCTCAGGTTGAGATCAAAGAGTCTTCTGAACGGGCTCTGCTGGTTCTTCGGGGGCTCAAGTCAGTCTCAGACCCTGTTGCAGAAATGAAAGGGTCTCGGAGTACTCTACTAAAGCCTGTAGAGCTTTCGCGGCAAGGGTTACAGCCAAAGCTGGTGCAGATATCTCTGGGGATAATTCAAAAACTGATCAGTTGCAACGTTTTAGAAAAGGAAGATGCACAGGTTTGCATCCACGTCCTAACATCTGTGGAAAAGGTTCAGGATGAAGCAGTCCAGTTGAAAATTTTGCAGACCTCTTTGATACTCCTTCAATCAACCATTCGGCCTCGACATGCCGAATCAATACTATCTATCGTGAGTCTATGTTTCCGAGCAATGACGCCACGTGGAAAAGCCCAAGTCATGACAACTGCTGCGGCTACAGTGAGGCAGGCAGTTGCTATTGTACTTACCTATGTTGATCTTGAGGTTGAGACGGGCAGGGTTTTGGAGCAGCAGGATTCATCATCAGGTGAAATGAAATCGTTTCAAAGTGGAGAAATTGTTGAAGATGATTCATCGGAAGCGTTGAAGGCATGCCAAAGGCTACTAGAGGATTTGATTGCCTTGTCGAGTGGGTCACCTGCACGGTGGATTAAAACACCATCATTGCCAAAGACATTTAGTTTAGAGATTCTTGATTTTGCTCTTTTGAGCAATCCAGAACTATTCATGTCATTGCCTGGATTTGAATCGTCAATTTCCCTGAGGATCATCCAGGTGTTGCAATCACAGCTGCAAGACCACATTGATGCTGCAACATCCAAGGGCTCACAGCAGAACTTTGCCGCATTTAGGGCTGTTCTTAAGTGTATCAGGACCGTCTTGCTTTTATACCACTCTTCTGTTGGAGTGAGATGTCGGAGTTTGATTCAAATACTACTTAAAGGTATCCAGTCGTGTCAGTCACTGATTCATAGAATTGCCATATGCCAGACTCTACGGCAACTTCTTGGAGATCCCTCCCTTGTGATTTTCTTATATGTTACATTTGATGGAAAGGAAGAATCTCAGACAGATATTGTCATTGCTATGGTACATGTCATGACACGTACAGCTGAGACAGGACTTCATGGGCGTGGAACATACAAGGATGACAACCCTTTGTCAAAGATGGATGCTGTGTCTCAAGTGTACTTTTCCAGGGACGTGTCGTTTGACGTCGAAATAGATCCATCTATGCCAGTAAACCTTCAAAGCACAGCATTCATTGTAATTTCACTGAATGCTGTTCTTAGATGCATGCAAAGTGTTTCTGCCATTGTTGCCCATTGCCTAGGAGTGCCATTCAGCACAGTGGAAACAGCAGTGTCCCCAAGGTTCCATCAACCAGCGCTGCCACTGGGTGATATCTCCAGGGAGTCGTGTGAATCGTTAGTTACTGATACCTGGGAGCCTTTAATATCTTCTGTCACAGATATATTGAAAGACTGTGCCCAGGAGAAGCTAGAGATGGAATTGTTAGAATCTCTTCAAGTCTTTACAGAAGCAATCGGAAAGCTTCATCTGAGAGAGCCCATGACATCGTGCTTGGAATCTTTGAGTCAAATTGCATTGTCTGATGTCGATAATAAGGAAGTTGTATCTGAAGAAAAATTTGTGCTGCGCTCCAAAAATTTCCATGCAATGAAGACAATTTTCAAGATTGCACAAGGGCTTGCCAATGACCTTGGCCCAGCATGGCACATGGTCTTGGAGGCAATGTACTCGTTTGACAATATTCTTATGGATCCGATATTGCTTAAAACGTCAGCTGAAGAAAAAGCGACATCTTTAGACGATCTTGATAGAACGAGTTCGATAATTACTTTGGCAGAAATTGAAGATTTGAAGCAGGTCATGCAAGATCTTTTTGACAGTACCAAGGAAATGTCCAGAGAAGGAGCAGTTTCTTTACTGGGAGGCCTTCGGGATGTTAGCATGCATCATCTACCTCAGGCTGAACTCGTCTCCCAGCCCAAAATGTCTGCTTTGAATAGGATGGTTGACGTTCTTCTCGCAAATTCATTTAGAGCATATGATTTGTGGGGTTCATTCTTGAGCCATGTTCTTGAGTTGGTTGGCGACTCAAAGCAAAGCATACGAGAGAGTGCTGTCGAGGCATTGGGGAGAGCTATCACTGGTGTCTTGTCAAATATACACATTTCTGCAGACGGAGAATCTACCGGAGGACTTGAACACATGCTTCTTGTGGCTTTGGAGGCATTGCATAATGATGACAAGGAAGTAGATGTTCAGGTTGGGGTGCTAAAGGTTCTGTCCTCTGTACTTCAAAGGAATGGAGAACATCTCACTGATGGATGGACACCCGTGTTTAGACTGTTGGCCTCTGTAGCAGAAGCTGCACGAGGGGAGACTGTATCGTTGGGCTGCGAGTCCCTTCAGATTATCTACAATGACTACCTAGACGACATGGCTGATGACAGAATTGAAAAGTGTCTTGAAGTGGCAGAGCTATATGGAAAGCAACAAGCAGATGTCAACGTAAGTCTGACTATCATAAGTTTATTTTGGAACGTGGGAGATATGCTTGGAACGAGAAAGGTGCATGGAAACGAAGCGTACGAGCCAACCAGAAATTTGTTTCCACCTGAGACAGAGCACCTTTTGGGTGTTATCTATGCTGCCCTATATAAAATTTCCGAGGATTCAAGGCCAGAAGTCCGAAATAGTGGAGCTCGAACGTTATTTGCCATGGTTACTGCTCATGGTAATCGTCTTTCTAAAGATATGTGGACTGCATGTCTATGGGAGATGTTGTTCCCCTTGTTGAGATATTCTTTTCATATGAGTGTCACCTCATCAAAGGACGAGGCAGAAGCAGCTCTACTAGGAAAATCAAAAGGAGAAAAAGTTCATCTGGTTGTACATCATTCTCGCAATACCGAGCAGAAGCAATGGGATGAGACTGTAGTTGTTTGCCTTGCCGGTATGTCCCGTTTATTGCGCTCTCACTTGCAGATAATTGCACCCATGCCTGGATTTGAGGATGGATGGTCAGAACTCATGGCGGTCGTTGAAAGTAGTCTTGCAGGGGGTCGAAAAGAAGTGGCTCTGTCCGCGATCAACCTCCTTGGCGGCCTTTTAAGCACCCAGAGCGCTGAAATAGGTGAGTCCATGTGGCAAAGGGGCCTCAGGGCGATTGATGTTGGGGTTGTAGCTGCCACAAGCGGTGGTTGCCATGTTCCTTTGGGTGCAAGAACAGAATTGGTAATTTTCGTAGGGTCGTTGTATGAAGGGAACAAGGGTAGATTTGATCACGAGATGACCCTCCAGCTCTACAGATGGATCGAGTCTTTCTGTAGAAATCCTTGGAGTGAAGACGACGCTGCCAACCCAGTCCAGCCAGTCGGCATGCCACCTGTACAAAAAACAGCCATTGGACTCTTGCCAAAATTGCAACCTCTTGATGAGGCATTATGGCCAGATTTCTTGGAAGCAGTTGTGAGATTGGTGGAGCCTGAGCACGCCATAGCCTTGTTGGGAGCTGAGGGTTCTTCATCAACCTCCTCCAAAATATCCCAGAACCAAAATTCATCAGAATCTTTGCCTCCTCCATCTTTGGCTCAATATAGATTTGCTCTCAATGCCGCATTTGTTGAAAAAGTCATGGATCTTCTTGTGAGTTTGTTTGAGGAAGCTCCTCTTTCAGCGAGGGCTGCTGCTATGCCAGGGATCATTACAGTTCTTGGACGATGCATGGAGGTACGGTTTCAATGAATGTTTAAATTCCATAAAACGTAGGTGTGGCGGTGCGGGTGGCCAGAGCAAAAGTTGTTCACGCCCGGGTTTGAACCGAGGACCTTCGCCGATTTCAAGGTAGCGATGGCTCCGTTGTAAAGGCGACGCGCTAACCAACTGCGCCACGCGAACGTCATAGAGTGAAGAAATGGATTTTCTTGCGAAACCAGTTCGGAAATGATGAAATGAATCATAATTCATCGATTTCCTGTTCTCTCACCACCTTGATAACCTCTCAAGATCTTCTCATATTAAATATATATTTTTTTGCAGTTGAGGTATAGCGCCTATGACCATACCCTGTGGAGAACAGCTGCAAATGTGTTCCTAAGACTTTCTCCACTTGGAGTCATGGCGGTAGATGCTGTGAACAGGGCCAATTCTATCTCGCAAGACCCACCACAAATACCAAATGATGATCGTGTGTGGCACTGCCTTTCTGAAGCATTCACACACTTCTTGCTCGGCCCACCAGTGGGTGAGAGTAGTCAGGCTCCAAAAGAATCCAAAAGACTATCAGAGAATGGGGATCCAGTGGATCCTCAGAAGCTGGCGAAAGATGAAAGTATTCCTGAAATACCTTATCTTGATGGACTGAAGAAAAGAAGAGGAAGAAGATCATCTTCCTTGGAGGAGGTTCAGAGGAGTTCCTCCTCCCTTGATGAGCAGGAAAACTCTGCTGCAACTCCAGTCATTGATGATAGCCAGGCAAAGGAGGATGGCGATCTGGAGTTGAAGGTTTTAGATTGTCTCACTGATGAAATTTTGACTGCTTGTGGAACAGCAGGTCAACGTGCAATAGACTCTCTCATACATGTGGTTGAAGAGGGTATATCAAGACCTTTAAAGTACCAGATCCTCCAAAATGTGACACATTCAAATTTCAGCCTTGTTTGTATCAGGAAGATGTACGTGCTGTGTAGTAGAGGATCAAATGTGATAAGTAATGGCGATCTGGGAAATACTGAATTAGAAATTCATGAGCAAGTAGCACAAGTTAGGAATCATGTTGCAAAATGTGCACTGCCAAGATTTCTTAAAATCTGTCATGATATGATAAATAGATTTGCAGAAGAGTCTCAGTATACTCCTCTGGGAGATCTACATGTGGAGAGACCAAAACTTGAAGAGATAATCTGTATCTTGGAAGTACTTGCAACAATGACTTTGTCTCCAGATGTAGTTGATTCCATGGTGCCGGAGAATGATCCAATGGGAGACTATATAAAATGCATGAGGAAAAGGCCAGAAGTCATATCCAGAGGCAAAGAAAGAACTCATCTTCTTTTCCTGTACGACTCCTTGTGCTCTCTCATCACATGTCGTGACAGCAGGATCCGTGACATGGTTCGCGATGTGTTGGTTCTGGCTGGAGCAGAATTGGGAATCTCAATGACTGCATTGTCTGTATTCTAACATACATATGTATATGTACTAAGTATCTAATACTAAATAATCGATTGACTGGATATCCTCAACTTTACATGGACAGTTCAATAATTATGCTATCTATTTCTTGCATTGTTTGAGATACCTCTATGATCATTCGAGTTGAATTCACGTCTTCATCAGCCGATACTGATCTGTTACTCGGGTTGTTGTCACATGAAGCCAGCAACTGTTGAATCTTTGAAACATCGACTGAAAGGTTTGATAGATCACCACTACCAACTTCCAACAAAATAGTTGAGAGCAATTCTGCAGACCACCCCTTGTTTCCTGCTTTGATGTTCAATTCTGCAGCTCTTACTTGTGTCACCAACTGCATATCCATGCTCAAATCAAGACCAGCAGCGTGTCTTGCCAATCGAGCACCTAATGTTGACTTTGCTTTTGATGCTTTGTGCATTAATAATGCTGCAGCATACTCACTGGCACATTTCCTTCGGAAAGCATCATTATCAGGATCAAAAGATACTCCAGATGAGAAAGCCTTGCCAAAGTCGCGAGCAGATTTCTGCCAAGAAAAGGATAGAAACGATTTTTGGGCTGAGAAATATGTATCAAGCACGGGTGCCGGCACTTGTAGCTCATAGGATCCCTCATGCGATGTTGGGGCAAAGTCAATATCTAGCATCCCTGATGTATCCTGCTCAATTGGCGATGGATCCGTCTCCTTAGGCTCTGACGAGGTAAAGAGGGCTTCAAATTCATTCCAACCAGCAAGAAGATCAGTCGTATTTACAGGAGCTGGCTGTTGAGGTTTCATAGGCGAGAATAGACCCTCTGGCAGAGCTCCTGCCTCAGTTCCTGCATTACCTGTTATTGCACCAGCATCCAAGAAATTTCCCTGAGGGTTTGTAGTGTCCCTCTCATTTGTAAGCGACTCTTCGTGATGCAAGCCCATCAAATTTTCATCAAGCCGGGAAGCGTCTTGATCACTCCTAGTTGAAGAGAGCTGCCTAAATGATGATCTGGTCACTGACTCTTGAAGCGTTAGATTTTGAACCGCAGACTTCAAAGAATTTGAGTCATTAGCAGTTTCAACTTCTTCCTTTGATTTAATTTTGAAAATTAAATTGCTCGTTGTAGCAGCTGCAAAAGTAGAGGCCATCTCACCACCTGTAACACTTGAATCGTCATCAGAGCTGTAAAACTCGTCATCAATAAGCTTTTTTGACGCAAAAAATGCCGCTCTGGCTTCTTCTTGTTGCTTCTCAGGCTTAGATATTTCTTTCACAGACTCACTTTTGCTGGTTTCAGTTGCAGAATCGGATCCTGGAGAAACTGTGATGACTCTTTGGATTGCCCCAAGGACACTGTCCTCACCATCAAAGTCAATATCATTCATATCATCAACATCCTGTTCTTCAACCTCTTTTTCCTCGGATTCACTACTCATGACATATCCTGGCTTTACATGAGCTCCTGCGATGCCAATGTATGATTCCAGTTTTGACCTGTCAAGTCTGCCGACAGGATCTTGCTTTGCACCATCTTCTTCCTCATCACTGGTCTCAATGTCCACCGATATTTTACCCGTAGCAACTGATTCCTCGTCAACTTGAAGTGTTGCTTCCATACATGGGAGCCTATCCGCAGGAGCAATTTCCATAGGTCTAGGAAGTTCACCAGACGACAATACATCAGTGGGGCTCTCTGCACTTTCCTCATCTAGACCCTCTTTCGGGATATAATTATCCACAAATGGCCTTCCATTAAATTTTGGCTGGTTTGATGAAACGCTTCGTCTGAACGCATCTTCATTAACGGCGACCAGATGACTTGCAAGCAGCTCTGCTTGCCTGCCACCATGTGAGGCATACCTCTGCAGACCTTCAAAATCACCCTGGAAAACACAAAGGGACAGAAGCTCCCTCCAAGCCCCAGCAGCCTCGAATAAGATTCGAGCTTGCTTAAATCTTCCATGTAGCTCACAAGATCTCGCAAGTACAACCATTTTCTGATACAGTTGGGAGGATTCTTCTGGATGGTCTGGGAAGAACTCACTTTCCTCATATTCTGTGATCAAATGATTAACAATGGGATCCCAATCGCCAGCCGCTGCATAAAAAATACACTTTCTCGCTTCTGTCATACTTGTAAGATCAGAACAGTTGGCAGCTGATGCTGCCAAATCCGAAAAGCCATACTTTGACAAAATCTCCAAACTGCACAGTGGGATTTTGGTAGCCCCATAACTTGATAGGAGTGATACCAAAGCTCTGTTTGCTCTTTCACGTCCTCCAGGAAGAATATTAAGGAATGCAGCTTCAGCCCAACCCAGGAGCATCATGGGTATAGGGTCCCATGATCTATGAGAAGCCTCAATGCCGCCTGCCAAGTTGGCATACACATAGTATAGTCTATCAGCTGTGCTAGCTAACAAAGTTACCGGTGGTCCCATCATCGCACTACATCCATGATATATTTTCCCGTCCAAGGAGATATAAATCATTTGATTTGTCGAGGTCGAGACCAGTAGTGAAGGCCCTATCCACAATCCAGACACCAAGTTCCCAGCATCCTCAGGCATCAGGCAGGATGATATTGCCTCAAGTTTATCATTCAAGAATAATACTCTATCCGATAGTAAAATCGCCAAGATGCATGGTGAGACTGTCGAAGCCCCTTCCATATCCGAATGAAACTCTTCTGTTGGGTCCATAAATGATTGCCATGAAAGTTGCACAACAATGCCTGCTGCCGGAAGCTGATATGAGGCCTTTACGCCTGTTGAATTTGCATTATGGTACATAGAACCTCCTTGAGATACCTCCATAAGACATAATTTATTTGTCAAAGTGAGCACTAACACAGACTTTGGTATCTCATGTCTCTTAGACTCGTACAACTCCCATTCTTGCAATGCCTCTTCTTCTTCATCATCTGTCTCACCTCCACTCTCGTCGTTTACCTCTGGCCTCGGTTTTGGTGGACTTGGAATTCTTGCAATGGGCCCTTTGTATACTTTTGTGATCACACTGTCCTCCGGTGGTGGCATCACCCCAATCAAACCACTAATGCCATTTGCTGCAAGCTTTAGTGTATCAAATACCATGAGTTTCTTACCAGAGTTACTAAGAATCACAACGAGTTCGTCTCTTGATCCTGCAAAAGCACCATCTCTTCCCGGAAACCACCAAGATCCAGGTTGTAGAGCTGCCTCCCTGTCGAAAACTGCAGAGAATTGGAAACCACCAGTGTGATCACCGGAGATCAATTTTGAGAAAAGTAACCAGACTGCTTTCTTGCTACTGTGAAGACTTCCTGCCAGCATTTGCTTTTGCTTTTTATGGTTCAGATTCGGCCTCACCGTATTGGATAAAATGCCTTGACTCATGTCCAGAGATAGAACTGCATTGTTTGAATTGAGGTATGAATATCTAGGGAAGTACAAGTCAGAAACCACCCCATCATGCGACTTTTCTGACCCTTGAATCCAAAAGTTAGGAGATGAATGCAGTGGATGACCTTTGGGTACTCCAAGATCCTCTGTATCAAAAACATGAACAACAGGAATCCGAAGGTGAGATCCACTTGCCATGTGCTCTGATGCAGCGTTCCAAAAGGCCATAATACCACTCTTAGGGTGAATTACCGACCCAGCAATCATGCTCTGTCCATGATCATCAAATCTATCAATTGATTGCTTTTCATTACTGTGCAGAGCCGCCCAAAGGGACCCAGGCACAGAGTTGCAGGCATAAAACACAAGGCTCTTCTCAGGGCATGCTGCTACTTTCCAGGCAAAAAAACCCACATTCCCTCTAGCTTGACTCACAGCAGCAACAGCTAATGATCCTTTTTCAACAAAGCCAAACCCAGCAACTATTCCCCCAGTTCCTATTTTCAAGTGGTCAATAATGCTAATACCACTTGAAGTACTCTCTAGGATAGTGATGCCACTCCGCTCTGCCTCAACAATTACCAAACAACTCGTTTTACGCTTATCGATGTGAGGCCTTGTGTGCAGCTTCACTCTTTCATTACTAGCAGAAAATGGAACACCCTCCACACCAGCTACAGGAACCATGCTTCCTCCTCCAACGTGACATATCATCACCTCCCCATCCACAGTCAATACATAAACTTTCTGTGGATCAATGACATCAGCCGCGAGTCCCACTAAAATCTTTTTATTCTCCGTTTTTAATTTGAATCCTGCCCGGAAAGCTTCCTTCTTGGACTCCTCTACCCTCGCCCTGGGATTCAAATATATCGTCCGTAATGTCTTTTTACCCATGGGTGAGTAATACACCACTGGGTCTTCTCTATTCACAGAAACAGCAAGCATACCAGATACAAGCGGTCTACCCACATATTTAGTTTCTGCTACCAAGATAACGTCTTTTTTCCATGTTGATCGCGACCATGAGAAAATATTCCTTTCCTGCAAGAACAAACATGTGTGAGAATCTCAGAATGAAAGATTGATCAAAAATATAACACTGCAGCGTACTCTTGTAAGCAAAATCAAGTAGTTCCCATCCAATGTATACCTCAGTTTCACAGGAGAGCCATCGCAGTCAACCATATTCATTCTGCATCCTGAAATAGCATCGTATTCAACTACAGCAGTGTTTGTTGCTACAGCCAAAATATCCAAGTATGGGTGCCAACATAGAACAACCCCAGCACCAGAATCACCACCCTGTATCGACATATAATATCCATATGATTTCAAATGTACAGACTCCGAGAACGCGTTAGAGAAGAAACAAAGATCCCATGATCCGTGTCCATACCTGAACAGAGCCATCGATGGATTCTTTGGCTATGAAATTCACATTAGTAGATAAAGGATGTATGTCAGATTCCAGATTTTGCAATTGCTTTGCATGTGATCCAGTTCCTGAAGTCGATGGTTGAATGACGTGTGAACTTTCAAAAGGTTTTCCGACGCCTGTGGAATAGGCAAACGGACGTAGTCTAGACATTTTTGTTAAATCTAGGAATAATTAAAATGCGATTGGGCCAAGTTTGGACGATTAAAAACGTTCTCCGTAGTTGAGTAACACATGCCACTTGCCCTTGTTATTGTCCTTGACAGCCTCTGCTCTCAATGCACCAAATTTGACACCTGCACCCATGGATGTTCCCCTGCCAACCCTTCTGTAGTATTCTGTAGGATTACCACTGACTTCTCCGGATGACCACAGGTCGTGGCCCATCTCATAAAAGGCATAGACCTGCTTACCTAAGACTGGTGCACGGATTTCCAATGCTGCTTCAATCATTCGTCTGCAGGCAGCAAGTTCTCCAATGTTGTATCCACGGACAGAATATGGTCCTCCAAGTAAGAAGCTATCGTATACTGGCATATCACCAATGGTATTACCTACATTGGTTTGCAAAACTGCAGTGATTGGGGGGCTCTTGCTTCCCTTGTTTGGCTTTTTAAGTTGGATAAACCTGGTTGCAGCAACATAGAGCCTGTTGAAGAATGGCGACTTTGATCCAATGCCAAGTCCTTGATCAACCTGCAAAACAGCCAGTTCTGATGTCATGATTGTTCATAGTACATATAGATGATGTGGTGACCCGCTGGGCACATTGGTTGCATCAGTAAAGTTTTTGGGTTTGTACAAGTGTCGTCACAAGGACAATGTCCATCTGCCATGACACGTTTCTTCCTCATCTGCAAAACGCAAGCATCATGTAAAAGTAACGTACCGTAAAAATATCCCTGCTTCCAATCTGCTGTCCATTCACCAAATATGTGGTATCTCTTGTAAGAGATCCCTGGGCATAAACCATTCTATCCTTTCCTGTTCCACTCAATGTTGTTGGTGGTCCATCAGCAATGTACTGACCATATGCGTTGGAGCGCATTCCTCTTGGGCATAATGCACCATTTTCGTCCAAAGTGGATACCTCTTGCGCCACCAAGCCGAGAGATCCGCCGGAGTTTCTAGAATACTGCTCTGAGATTGCCACCTTGGCACCTGCTCTGTCAACCCAGACGACTGGTACCTCATCTCCGGATGGTCCGGGAGTGAAAACACCACAAAGCTTTCTAGAATTAAAAATAGTTCCACTGACTTTCGTCTTCTTTGGATCGTCAAGTCCATACACGAATGGTTGGGAGTAGACCAGACGGTATGCCAGATCTTCAGATGGTGAAAGGAAATTCTTGGTATTCACAGATGCTGCCAATGTTGCAGCTCTACCTCCCAAGTTTCTGTGTTCATATGTTATTGTACCTCCAGGAATTAAAGATACAAGAGATGGACGATTATTGTCATTTGGTGCGACGGCCCACTCCATCTCCAAGTCAGCAGTTTGAAGTGGCTTCTCCCTCACCATGACATCAACCTCAACCCGTGATGGATCCTTCTCATTTTGTTTTGGAAATACTTGTACATTATCAAAAAGATCCAATGCGAATACATTCTGCAATGTCTTACGGCCATCATTCATACTGTACAATGTCCCCACTTCTACAGGGCAATGTTTCAAAATGAATGATGCTGGAATGGAACCCTTCTTCTGCGTTGGATTTCCATCCTCGTCAACATATACCACACCAACTTTCGCCGTTCTTCCTTCGATCACATGGGCAACCACATTTCCTGTAGGCATACCAGTGAAATGAGAAATGTATGAGAGTCCAAATCCTCTCGTCTGATACCACCCTTCAATCACATTCTTGATAGCAGCCATAGTCTCCATAGTAAATGCCTGCCCCTTGTACGACTCAAGCTTTGCATTTGTCTCCTCAACTATTGCCTTTGGAAGCACTTTTGCTCCTTCAACTGCAAATGTCTTGATTTCTGGATACCGTTTTTCCACAAAATCAAATACCACACTAAACTTGCCCTTCTTCTCTGGAAGAACCTTGGCATTCACGGACTCGAAAAGCCCAGTGTTATACAACTGCTTGATATCTTGACTCAATTCAGCACGTGAGCATGTAAAACCAGCCTGGCAGTTCAAAGATGCGAACAAATCCTCCTCTGTTGGAATTCCCTCACCGACAGGTAGACCTTGTGCTTTTATCTCACTGCAGAAGAACCCGTCCCCAACACCTCCAGCATCCTCTCCTTCTTGCTCATCAGACTCTTCCCCGTCATCAGACTCTTCCTCATCCTCATCAGAATCCTCCTCCTCATCGGACTCTTCTGCATCATCTGCCTCTTCTCCACTGTCGTCCTCCGCAATAACGTATACTTCCTGAGGCGATCCACCACCATTGTTATCCCCTCCATCCCCTCCATCATATCCGTTATTTCCACCATCATTATCCCCTCCAAAGAGACAGAGAGCTGGAATTGCAATTGTGCAAGGAGCAGCTACGTAGGCAAATCGACTCGAGCCATTCTGCCAGTCTCCGTTGCCACGCATCAAACCATCGATTTGATTCACAGTATGCTTCAGAGAATTCTTTAGAGGTTTCATCCAATTATTTGCCTCACATCGGACTGGAATTCTCGACACAGTCACCCGTTTGCATCGCATGTCTGTGGAGCGAAAGGAGGCGGACTGGCTCTGAATACCTCTATTCGCCCTCATGGTGCCATGAGATTGTATCATAGCCATGATGAATATCAATATACTTCAACACAACGTATAATACTTTCAATTAATGCCTCTCGAGATTCCGCCACCAGAAAAGTATCGAGAGTTTTTTCTTCTGATCCTTCTGTTGATGGATACCTATTGTTGATGAATGACGCAAGGCATCAATCCAGCTACTCGTTAGAATACTACTCGTAGTAACACGATTCGGTGTGTTTGTAGAGATTATCTCAGCAGATGCTATGCACGAGTCTAGTCTAATCTTCTCTCAAGAAGCCCAAATTGGCCACCTGACATGGCATGGAAGATGGTGGGGGGTTTGTTTCTCTCTTCAATATTCTAGGACTCGTGGAATCGTTCGTAATCATTAATTGTATTAAAATAAAAAAATATATGAAAAAAGTAGTCATGATTGATCCATGTATTGTCTCTTCAAGGTCATGCATGACATGTGGATTATAAAGGTGGTGGACATTGATAGTCGTCTTCTTCTTCTCTAGTACAGCATTGATCTTTCTATTGCAAGACAAAACTATCCAATAGATATAAGGTATTGATTCAAAGTACTACTGTAGTATATATAGCAAACAAAGAAGCTTGTAGAGATGGCTCTCAAAGACGTCTTAAAGAGACGAAGTCATAAAGAACGCTCACAGCCAGGTTCTCGCCGGAAATATGGTCTATTGGAGAAGAAAAAGGATTATATCCTTCGTGCAAGGGATTTTCACAAGAAGGAATCAGCCATTAAGGTGTTGAGGAGAAAGGCAGAGGAGAAGAATCCAGATGAATTCTATTTTGCCATGGAAAAGGCCAAGACACGAAATGGTGTTCATGAGGCTCCTACTGCAACGGCAAATGCGTACACGCAGGATGAATTGCGGTTGATGAAAACACAGGATATTGGGTATCTGACGGTGAAATCGCAGACTGAGAAGAAGAAGATGGAGAGATTGAAGCAAAATCTTCATGGTTTGAATAGACAGTCAGGAAACTCCCATACAGTGTTTGTGGACTCTGAATCCGAGATGGAAGCTTTTGATCCATCGAAACATTTTGATACACCAGTGGATCTGCTAGATAGAAAATTTAATCGTCCAAGAACGAGCCAGCTTGCGAGTGAATCGCTGATTGTAAGTTCTGTTAGAGGTGAATCACTCAGCAAAACTGCTGCACGTGTCAGTAAGCAGACTAGGGTTGCGTATGAGGAGTTAGAACAGCGAAAAAGGCGAGAGAGATCTCTGAATAAAACACGAGAACACTTGGAAAGCCAGAAAAAAGCAATGTCTGGTGGAAGAAAAGTAAAAATGTCTGGACATGGAGATGCTATCAAGCAATATCGATGGAAGTCTGAACGGAAGAGGTGATGATCCCTCCTGGCATGTTGTTCAATGTAATAAATGTATATTGCTTGGATCAAGACACCTTATATATGCCAACCCCAAAATATCTAGGTGCTGATTCGACTTGGAACCACCCATGAGACGAACAGCAAGAACCCTCAATATTATATGCAACATTTTCATAATGATGGGTGGCCAGATACAATTCCAGGTTATGAAGGGCTTGGAATCACCTCCATCCACTAAAACACGCTCCCTTCATGCTGCACCCCGAAGAAGCAGCTAGCCAACTCCCTCGACGCGACTGTGTGCACTAGTGCAGTAATGCAGTATTGCAGTGCAGTATTGAATGAATTCATTCATTAAGGGATAACTCCCTCGATCCTTTGGCCCTGAAAGTTACATCACTAGATTCCATGTACTCTCTAGATTATGATGGATGCAATGGAAATGCAATATATATATACATTTTATGATCTCGGACTTTGGCCTGGCCAGGCCACCACCATGGTGGTTTTACTAGTGTAGTGTACTATTTTTTTTTCCTCTCCATAGCCGTATCGAATTGGATATGGGGTCTATTGCAGTCTATTGTTCCCATCGAAGCGGACCGTTAATGGGAGGGAAAAAATAAAGAGACGGATTCCCAGAGGTCCCGGTTTCAATTCTTGCAAAAATGTATCATCCACTAGATACTACTACTGTCATGACAGCCCCACGTTCTGGGTGGTAGTCTAGTATACAGTCATTTGCATATGACATATTTTTACATCATGAAATATGCAAATGAAATCGTATGCAACAAATGAAATCGTATGCAACAAATGAAATTGTACGCAACAAATGAAATCGTATGCAACAAATGAATATACCACAACCCTACATACAGATATTGTCTTTTTTTTTTCTCTCGTTAGTCTGCAGACTAACGAGA
>PJEL010000159.1_pt1 | contig 79256 bp, 64 predicted proteins | sample 1853271 | NCBI WGS metagenome assembly PJEL01 (sample SAMN08108733, study PRJNA415343) | Invertebrate metagenome, whole genome shotgun sequencing project. | host: Globobulimina | place: Sweden: Gullmar Fjord | collected 2015-08
CTTTACCCGCATAAACGTGGGCACGGAATGCACCCCAGTGAGAACCGGATGTTTTCCATGTTCCTGTTGTTTCTGCAGCCATCGCTTTTGATGATGCTAGTAGGCTAGGACCAATTACAGATACTGCACTTGTTGTCGCTAAGCCTTTAAGAAAACTTCTTCTGCTAACAGACATATTCAAATTACTCCATCAATCGCTTAGTGTTTGTTATCAGAAAAATCTGAAGAGTGTTTTTGTAGGTACTTCAATACCAGTGCTTTACTGTCTGTGTCGAAGTTTACAAATGCCATCATACCGTTGAACATACCTGGCCATGTGTTGGCATCGAAGTGATCTTCAGCTGGCTGAGTGTGACAAACAGAACAGTTAGTTTGGTAAGATTGCTTAGCTTTATCCCAAATAGGTTGAACATTTGCTAGCATTGCATCTTTCTTCATCCACACTTTCACGTTCACACGCTGCCATGGTAGGCCGGTTAAGTCGTCTTCTTTAATTTCGAATTTATCAACAACAGCATCGTTCTGTGCACTTTCTTTTAGTAAAGAAGCAACCGCGATATTCATACCAAAGTCTTCTTGAATGACGCGACCATAACCTTTGTCTTTACGCCAGCCTGCAATTTCAACTTGCATAACATCGCCAGATTCAGCAACAACTTTTACTGAAGACGCAGGGTTTAGAAGGCCCGCTTCAACGGATAATGCTTTATCTTCATAAATAGGTAAATGACGAACGCTGGTGTAGTTTTCATCTTTTTCATATTTAGTGTTTGATGCCAATTGCTCTAGTTCAGAGATCATGCCGCCACTTGAATCCATATTTTCAGGAAGGTGGTGTGCAATGCCTTTATGGCAATCAAGACAGCTTTGGTCTCGTTCTTTTGCTTGTTTCATTTGAATGCGAGCAGTAGGGGACATTTTAGTAAAGTCCATACCGTCGTAATCGTGACAATTACGGCATTCCAAGGATTTATTAGCGCTAAAGCGATCCCATTCATGCTGGGCAAGTGTTATTCGACGTTCTTCAAATTTTTCAGGTGTATCGATAAAGCCAGCAAAGTGAGCGAACACTTCTTTACTTGCTTGAATCTTACGAGAAATCTTTGATGTCCAATCGTGAGGAACGTGACAATCAGGACAAGTAGCACGAACACCTGAACGGTTTTTATCGTGAATAGTGCCAGCGTATTCTGGTGCGATGTTATCAGCATGACAACCAACACAGAATTCTTCGGTGTTAGTTGCTTCTAGTGCCGTGTTAAACCCACCCCAGAAGATAATGCCAGCTAAAAATCCACCTAGGGTTAGGACACCTAGGCTGATATGTACACTTGGACGAGCAAACGTCTTCCAAGCTTTTAATAAAAATGATTTCATAATGTGCTCTTTCTAAACAAATTCAGTTATATTTATTGGTAAGTTGCTTAGCCGCCATGGCCAGGAGGACCTAAAAGGAACACTTGCAGCATCCAAATAATAAAACCGTACCCACCTACAAACATCACACTAAGAATTGGAAATAAAAAGACAGTGATAAAAAGGAAGGCTTTCCACTCGCTAGAGCGGGTTTCCCCATCACCGTTATTAGTTACACTACTCATAAACACCACCTGCTATTTTTTATGTTTTTATTTAAATAGAATGCATTTCAATATGTAACAAACTATTTATACGCAGATCATAAAGTAGTCACTCCCTATAGTTCAATTAATACTTAGGGGTTAAACCTTATATTTAATAAGTTTTTTGATGCTGCACAGAATTATTAATACGATGCGATCTAGTGTGTTGTTATGTATATAAATAAGAAGAAGTAAGAGTAAATATGAAAAGATATGAAGAGTATTTTTTCGTGGATGGATGTATACGGTTTGTTTTATTTGTAACGGTGATGTATCGAGTTGTTACTACGCACAATAAAGAAAAGGTTATTTTGCAGCTGAAATAAAATATGAAACACAGTGATTAACAAGGTGGTCATTTCTATCTTAGAAATATGGTAACAATTATGGAAGTAAAGATATTAAGAGCTATTTAGAAAAGTAATGAATAGCTGTTCTGGTGACTACTGAACTTTTTTATAACTCTTCATTATTAATAGCATGTCTACCTGAATGAATGCTGAACGCTATAAAGCGGCGCTATACATATAAATAAAAAAGGGTAGCGCAATGCTACCCTAAGATGTAACTGTAAGCTTAATTACATCTGTTAATCTACTAAACCATATTGGTCACGTAGAATTGCTGTAATTTCTGCTTTAGGGTTCTTGCTCAGGATGATTTTTTTACCTGTGATTTTTTCTGCAATATCAGTGTAAATTTTAGATACTTGCATCAATACTTCTTCAGGTAATGCATTATCGCGTGCTAAAGCGGAACGCTCTTCCATACGATCTTTATTCAAAAGAATATCTGGATCAGGGAAATGGTTAAGCAGTAATTGGCGGAAATCTTCTTTCGAATTTTCTACAACTTTACCATCACGGTAAGCTGCTGCATCCCAAATACGAGATGAATCTGGCGTACCCACTTCGTCCATGTAAATGAGTTTTTCTTTTCCGCTCGCATCTGTCACGTAGCCAAATTCAAATTTGGTATCAACGAAGATTTGATCAAGTTTTTCTAGCTCAGAGCTAATAACATCGAAGCCTTCTTTTAGCAGTTTCTCGTAATGATTAATATCATCCGTATTACGGAAATTGAATGCTTCGAAGTTTTCTTCAATATTTGTACGCGTAATGTTTACGTCATCAACCGCTGGAACACCTGGAATGCCTTCTAGAATGCCTTTAGTCGACGGTGTAATTAATAGCTCAGGTAATTTCTGATCTTTATTTAGACCTTCTGGTACTTCAATACCACAGAAATCACGTTCGCCTTTACTGTATGAACGCCACATTGAACCTGTAATGTATTGACGGCAAATCGCTTCAATCATTACTGGTTTGGCTTTTTGTACAATCCAGATGAATGGGTGCGGAATATCAAGAATATGGCTTTCAGCTAAATCATTGTCGCGGAAAAGCTTAAACCAATGATTTGAGATAGCGTTTAATGCAGCACCTTTACCAGGAACGCCTTTCATTCCGCCTTCACCATGCCAGATGCAGTCGAAAGCTGAAATACGGTCACTGATTACCATGATGGCAAGCGGTGCATCCGGTGCAACGTTATACCCTTTTTCTTCGATCAGGCGACGACTGTCCGCTTCAGTTAACCAGTAAACAGAACGTACTTTGCCACTGTGCACAGGTTTGTCGGTACGGATTGGTAGGTCATCATTTACGGCAAGAACTTGATCAGCAAGGCTCATGGTGAAATTCCTATTTCAATAATCAATATAATGATAAAAGCACTTCGCGGCTAATGACTGAGATATAAGCCCTTTAGCCGAATTCTGATGAGAATAATACCAGAATTTACAGCGGTCGCCAGTAAAAAAGCAAACGTTTGCCTTTTGTGGGTGAGTTATAGGATTGCAATATTGTTGAGTGCGTGAATTCTGCTCAAGTTTGCACAAGAGTAGGGTGTATTTAACAAGCTTGTAGGGTAAGGCCTATGTTGTGGTGAATATTTCATTGCAGTGATCGTTTTGTTGGTTAAAAGCGTACCGTGGGTGACAGTATTTATATAATAAGGATGTGTTATGCAAATAAATATGGAACAAATGAATAACGTCGATGATCGCTACCGTGCTCATTTCATCAATAGTTTATCGGGGTATAAAAGTGCTAATTTGATCGGCACAGCAGATTCTAATGGTCAACAAAATTTGTCGATTGTCAGTTCGGTGTTTCACCTTGGGGCTTCTCCGCCTTTAATTGGCATGATAGTACGCCCTCATTCTGCGCCGCGTCATACACTTGAAAATATCATTGAAACGGGTTATTACACGGTAAACCATGTCAATGCCGCTATATATCAACAAGCCCATAAAACCTCTGCACGCTATGATAAATCCATCTCTGAATTTGAAGCGGTAGGGCTGACTCCTGATGTGCGAGATACACATTGCGCCCCTTATGTAGCCGAGAGCAATCTGCAAATAGGCGTGAAGTATGTGAGTCACCAAACATTAGTCATCAATAATACGGTGATGGTTATTGGACAGATTATCAATGTGAAGGTGCCAGAGGTGGCGATTCAGCAAGATGGTTACATCGATATTGCGAGCTTAGACACCGTCGCTGTTTCCGGTTTAGATTGTTATCACGCCACCCATTCGTTAGCGCGACTACCTTATGCTAAGTTGTAATGATTTTAACGAGAAAATACTTCAACTGGCTTAAAACGATTAAAGCCCCAGAATATATTCGTTCGTATTGATATCGAACAGTCAACGAGTCATTCGGCCTGAAATCACGATAGCTTGCTGCTTTCAATACGATAACGTGTTCCAATACGGCGGTGTTTTTGCGTGTCACGCAGTGAATATTTTTTGTCCGATAAGAGCCGATATTAGAATGACGAGTTTTACCCCAGAACAAACAGCCTTCATTAATCACCAATCAGGCAATGCCTTGTGTGTTGCGGGGGCGGGCACCGGTAAAACCACGACATTGGTCGGCTTAATTGCGAATAAACTCGAGACTGTGTCTGCCAACGAAATGTTGGTGATGATGTTTAACCGTGACATTCGAATCGATTTCCAAGCCAAGTTGCAGGCGAAAGGTATTAACAGCGCTGTTCCCGTTCATACCTTTCACAGCTTTTGTATGCAATTGCTTAAGCAAACAGGCTATTTGAATGAAACAGGATTTCAGCTCAGTTTTAATGAAGGCGATCGCGACAAAACCATCGCTAAATCTATCTTACGCACTGTTGCGGCGGGTGAAAAAAGTTATCAACGTCAGCAGTTGATTAAAGATCCCAAAACCATTGAGCTTTTAATGAGCTTTATTGGTTTAGTTAAAGCCTACATGTTACCGCCTAAAGAAGTGTTCGAGATGTCGGACATTAATCGTGAATATCTGTTTATTATTGATGCGTATTGGCAGTTTGAAACCATACGAACAGAGCAGAAATTGTTGTTCTTTGATGATTGGTTGGTTGAATCTGTACATGTGTTGAAAACGAATACCAATATCCGCGATTTCTATCATCAACGTTTTAAATTTATCGTGGTTGATGAGTTTCAAGATATTAATACCGCACAATATTGGTTGTTAAAGCATTTACTCGCACCAAGCGCGCAGCTGGTGGCGGTAGGCGATGTGGATCAGTGTATCTACAAATGGCGTGGCAGTGCGCCACAGTTTATGCTCAATTTCGATGAAGATTTCGCACCTGCGACAACCTATACCTTATCGCGTACTTTCCGATTTGGTCACAGTTTAGCGCTGTCTGCTAGCCATCTGATTTCAAACAATAAACAACGTTTCCATGATTTTTTAACCGTATCTCACGATAATGTTGACGATACCTTGGTGGAAGTGATTGGCAGTGAACGCCAAGTGGGCGAAATCGTACAATCAATTCAGCAGTATTTAGCGCAAGGTGGAAAACCTTCTGAAGTGGCGATTTTAGTGCGTCGTTGGTCACAAACGTTACTGTTTGAATTGGCTTTTTTGACTAAGCAAATTCCTTATCAAATGCCAGTGCCTTCAGTGTTAGCTCACAGCCGAGAGGTCAAACTGTTACTAGACGTTATGAGCTTGGCAACGGGGCGCTTCAATGAAAACGAACCTCATTTTCGTGCGACATCATTGTTTAACTTGCTGTGTTTTCCACATTGCTATGTGCCTAATGCGCAGTTACGTCCGATTTGTGATGAATTGGCAAACATGTCTGCGACGCAATGGGAATTACACGCTAAGAAGTTGGAAAAAGCGAAAGGTGACGGCAAGTTAGATACGCTTATTGAGCGAGTGAACTTGTTGGCTCGATTACAACAAAAAGGCAGCGTGAAAGCGGTTAGTGTATACCGTCAGTACCGTGCTGAAAGCCAACTAGATGCATGGATTTGGAAAACAGAATCGACCGCATCAGAAATTGAAGAAGCTATTGAGCGCTTAGACAGTATCGAAACCGTTTTAGATTCAATGGATCAAGATTGTGGTAAAGCACTGCAATACTTCGAGTATTACTCACAGAAGTCAGCGTCAAACTCCCGCGGTAATTCGTATCAAAATCTAAGTTCAAATCCAAGTTCAAGTCAGCAACAACAACAGCAACAAGGTGTAATCGGTGGGGGAGAAGAAGCTGTACAACCAGTTCAGCTCACCACAATTTTCCGTGCTAAAGGCTGCGAGTATAACCATGTATATCTACCGTATTGGGATAAAGATGCTTTCCCGTATGTGAATCGCTCGTCGGCAGGTATTTCAGCGGATACTGAAGAAGAACGCCGTTTAGCTTATGTCGGTATAACGCGGGCTAAAGAGCAGGCTAAAATTTACTATACCGTTGAACCTGTTAAAAAAGGCACATACGTAAGGCCAGATAAAAATGCCAGCCAATTCGTGTTAGAAGCGAATATGAAAGTGGCGCAAGCTTTGGGCCCTATGTTGTATGAGGCACAACCGATCCCCTATCATAAATCGCCGATCGCACAGGGTTACTGTAAACATTTGGGCCGTTTAGATGATATGGCAGAAGCACCGCCAGAGCCTGTAATAACCGCTCCTTCAGTCAAGGAAGGGTACAGTTATAAATGGGCAATAGAGCAGCCTATTCCACCTAATGGCGAAAAACTTATTCGCTCAATGGTTAAAACGAAAACCATTAAATACCTTGAAACCGAACTGGCTCGTGTTTTACGCGATTTGAAATCGGCGATCAAGAATGAAGATGATGCCAAGCAAAAGGTGTTGGTGAATCGTTTGATCGTTATCGCACGTGCTAAAGGTCGACGTTACTGAGTGTGAATGGTTCTGTTGGTGAGTAGGAATAAAGTGTCATGAATATTCAACATTTAAAAGCGTTTGTACTTGCTCACCAGTTGGGCTCTATTTCAGCGGCTGCCCGCACTATGGGCAAGCGCCAGTCGCAGGTTAGCCAGTGGATTTCAGATCTAGAGATCGACTTTGGGGTTACTTTACTCGAGCGAACAGGCAACAGTATTCGCCTAAGTGCAGCGGGGGAAGAGCTGCTACCAATGATGGTGCATACCGTGAGCCAAGCAGACAAGCTAACAGCATGTGCATCAGCGTTATCCCTTGAAGAACCCACCTTGTTACGGATTGGTATTGATAATTATATTCCCCAATCGTGTGTGCAAGCGGTGTGGGTGAAGGCGTTGCAGCAACTGAATGTTAATCTTGAAGTGTCGACCAATAGCCGTAAAGCGTTATTGGTGGGGCTAGATGATGGCTCGCTAGACATTAGCTTACTCACTGAACATACCACATTGCATTATAGTGATTTTGATTATTGCCGATTGGGCAGTTACCGAGATGTGCTAGTGGCAGGGATATCGCACCCGTTAGCGTCTGAATCTGTAGTAACAGCCGATCATTTGTCAGCTTATCGGGAGCTGATCTGGACTCGTGAAGCAATGACTGATGATGAAGAAGTGGGTTATAGCCCAACGTATGCCACCTTTACCGAGTTGGCTTCTTTAGTGGCGGTACTTCAAAACGGTGTGGGTTATGCAATGTTGCCGTATGATCAGATCGGCCCATATCTAGTGGCTAATCAGGCAGATCAACGCTTACAAGTATTATCGACCGATTTTGAACAAGCAGCAGTTAACCGTCGTGTTGAAGCAGTATGGCAACACGGGTTGTCACAAACCGAGCAAGGCAAGCTGCTATTATCATTGATAAAAACAGAACATGCCTTGCTCGTCGAGTAGTAAGCTATTTGTTACTCTTGATTAGGTTATTCTTGATTATGTTACTTGTCATCACTATCGAACACGACTTCACCTTGTAGCATAGTAAGCATAACGAGAGCATTCGGAATATTTTTAGGTTTCATGGTGCGAATGTCTTTATCTAACACCACAAAGTCTGCCGATTTTCCGACTTCAATACTGCCAGTAATATTATCTAAGCCTAAACTGACAGCCGCATTGATCGTGTAAGCATCGATGGCTGTTTTGATATCAGGTAAGCCTGTTTTCCCCATTAAAAGGCTATTACTGATGCCCACTAATGGGTTGATATCGTGCACGTTCCAATCGCTGCTTAGACTAACATTCGCGCCTGTTTGGTATAAACGGTTCACTTGCATCATGTTGTTGGCACGCTTCTCGCCAATAAAAGGAACAGCCCATTCATGGTCATGTTCCACGATGTAATCTGAGCCTACTTGAAAATCAGCCGTCACGTTAAGGGCTTTGAAACGCGGTAAGTCAGCATCTTGCACCATCTCGACATGGGTTAGCGTATAATCACGGTTAGAATGCGTTTGTCTGACAGACTCTATGGCATTCAACGACTCATTAATCGCACCGTCTCCGATGGCATGAATATGCGCCCCGTAACCAATTTTATCGAGTGCTTTTAACCACGATTTCATTGCAGTTGGGGCAATGTAGTTAATGCCGTATGGTTCATCTTCGATGTAAGTAGATAGATACGGTGCCAGTGTTTTAGCTGTGCCGTTGATCAAGATACCATCACTGTACATTTTGACCTGATCGACTATCAAGCGTGATTCAGGATCCCTAGATTGAATACGTTGTAAATAGGGAAGTTGGGCTTCCATGCTATCTGATGGGTAAATCCACGGACGTAACGACACACGTGCTGTTAACGCATCACCTTTCTCTGCCGCTTTCCATACGTCATACCAGCCGCGCTTCCAATACAAGCGTCCGTCACCAATGGTAGTGATACCGTGTACAGCGGCTTCTTCTAATCCGTTCATTAACCCGTCGTAACTTTGGTTAAATTTATCAGCTAAACTGTTCCATGCCATCTCCATCACGACGTCACCCGCATTATCAAACAAAATACCATTCAGTTTGCCCGTTTCATGGTCGGTGAGTATCTTGCCACCTTGCGGTTCTGGGCTGTCTTTCGTGATGTCTGCCAGTTTTAAAGCCTGGGAGTTCACCCACATGGAGTGCGATGTTTGTTCCATCAACACAACGGGTTGATCGGGGAAAATCTCATCCAGTACTTCAAGCGGTGTACGAGTGTTGTCATCGCTCAACGTCATATCGAGTGAAAAGCCGTAGCCCATTAGCCAATCATTTTTTGACGACGCATTTTTTTGACTGGTTTTACGACATTGCAGTAAGTACGGGATTTGATCTTCAAGTGATGCATCCATACTCAGTTCGCAATTGCCACCGGCTTCTGATGCCGCTTCAAAAACGTGATTATGGTTATCGACGAAGCCAGGTAATACAAAAGCGCCTTCAAGATCGATCACCTCAGTGTTTGGTGAACGGTAAGCATTGATGTCAGATTGCTTGCCCATCGCAATGATTTTTCCGTCGGCGATCGCCACGGCTTTGATGGGCTGAACAGTATAAAAAACAGCATTGGTTAGGATAGTCTCAGCAGTTTGCTGTGCTGCTATTGCTGAAGGCGCTAAGCCAGATTGTGCTGTCATTATCATAAGTCCCAAGAGAGTTGGTTTGATGCTTTTCATCGAGCATTCCTTTTTATAAGAGTGTGAGACTTAACAATTGAACGATATCCATAAACGAACGAGAACCACAAGCGAACGTAACGAATACTATAGCGTATTTCCGCTTTGGTACGTTGTCTATGCCTGTAGTTCTTAGTTGCTAAATAGGCTGTTCGATTGTTAAGAGTTAAAAGCATAACGATGTTTGTTGGATAATGAAAAATGCTCAGTATCATGAAAGTGTGATAGTGAAATGGAGGTTAAAGAGGGGAGTTAATCGCCACAGAGATAATTGTGGCGGCTGATATTCGCTGGGAATAGTTACTTATTTCATTAAGTTTGTCGAATCTCTAGGAGGTCTAGAATATGTGAATTATTCTGCTTCGCGCTTAAGCCAATCGAGAAATAGTTCAATTTGTTTTGAGTGTTGATTTTGAAGCGTGGTTACGTAGTACCTTTGTTGGCAAGAGACTGTTTTTTCCGAAAATGGCTGAATCAATTCTCCGGACTTTATTTTCTTCTGGACTAAGCTGTGTCTGCCCATTGCAACACCTGCATTATTTATCGCGGCAATGACCGCCAAGTCGGATCTATCAAAACTTATACTTGGTATCTGTTTTATTGACTCAATGTCATATGTCTTTGCCCAAGATTCCCATTCATCTAGGTTAGACTCGTAATCCCATGCTTGGTTATCATGCAGTAATGTGCATTTGTGTAAGTTTTGAACTTTACCCACCAAATCGTGCTTTTTCGCATAATTTGGAGTGCATACTGGGACAATAGTCTCTGACATTATCTCTTGATACCAAAGTTTTTTAGGTGTTTTATCATCAAAATAGATAGCAATATCGATACCGTAACCACAGAAGTTGATATTTTCGTTACCCGTCAGAATCTTAAGTTCAATAGCGGGATGTAGTTCTTTGAACTTATATATGCGAGGCACTAACCAGCACTGTGCAAAAGATGGTCGTGAATAGATAGTAAGTGTTCCCGAAACCTCGCCATTTCGTACTTCAAAAATTTCTTGATTTAATGTGTTTAGGGATTGCTTTAAGGAAAGATAGATTCGCTTCCCCTCACTGGTTAGGCTTATTTTTCTATGGGAACGTTTAAATAACTGAATCCCAAGCTCATCTTCTAATCCATTTATTCGATGTGATATCGCGCTGGGTGTCATAGAGAGTTCTTCTGCAGCTAAAGAAAAAGAACTGTGTCTTGCGGCGACTTCAAATGTATGAAGTTTTGAGAGCTGAAAGCTATTTAACCGCTGATTTTTAGCAAGAATATTATCCTTGGTATACATTAAGTCGCCTTTTAAATGAGGTTTGCTTATTACATATCTCATTAACCATACTGGTTTCACATGAATAAATGTGACGCAAATAGCGAAATTATTCTGAATGTCGACTTAGATCACGCAGTTGTTTAAATTTAGCTCATGTATTGGTGATTTTTGATCGCTTGTCAGCACTTTGTATCCTTTGTCTAATACGACGAAATTAAACAATAAAAACAAGGTGTAAAATATGGAGTCGCAACTCTGGGTTATAGCAACCCTCGTATCAAGTATTGTAATGATCGTTTTTGCGATAGTTAAATTTAAGCTACACCCATTCTTAGCACTACTTTTAGCCAGCTTTTATGTTGGTACGTCGATGGGAATGGGCCCAGTCGAAATGGTTAACGCTATTGAGAATGGTATTGGCGGAACTCTAGGTTTCTTAGCTGCAATAATTGGGCTTGGTACCATTCTGGGGAAAATGATGGAGGTTTCCGGTGCAGCAGAGCGTATCGGATTAACACTTCAAAAATGTCGCTGGTTATCACCTGAAGTAATCATGGTTTTAATTGGGCTTGTTTGCGGTATTACACTTTTTGTGGAAGTGGGTGTTGTCCTTCTTATTCCTCTTGCCTTTTCTATCGCTAAAAAAACAAATACATCTTTGTTAAATTTAGCAATACCACTATGTACCGCTTTAATGGCTGTACATTGTATTGTACCTCCTCATCCGGCAGCTCTTTATGTAACAAATGCACTTGGTGCTGATATTGGTACTGTGATTTTTTATGGTCTTTTAATTGGTTTAACTGCTTCTCTTGTTGGTGGACCACTATTCTTAAAAGTAGTTGGTGCTAACTTGCCATTTAAGAAAGTACCAGAAGAATTTACTTCTCTAGAAGTAAAAAATGAAAACGAACTACCATCACTTGGAGCTACTCTATTTACTGTTCTTCTTCCTATTATTCTTATGCTGACTAAAACAGCAGCTGAACTTAATATGGAGCATGGTACTACGGTTTACTCTATTCTTGAGTTTCTTGGTAACCCTATAACTGCAATGTTTATTGCTGCATTTGTTGCTTACTACATTTTAGGTATTAAGCAAAACATGGGAATGTCTATATTACTAGAAAAAACGGAAGGTGCATTTGCATCTATTGCCAATATTCTATTAATCATCGGTGCTGGTGGTGCGTTCAACGGAGTGCTTAAAGGTAGTGGTTTAGCTGATGTGTTAGCACAGATACTTTCTAATTTAGATATGCCCCCAATTCTACTGGCTTGGTTAGTCGCAATTATATTGCATGCCGCTGTAGGTTCGGCAACAGTTGCCATGATGGGAGCAACTGCAATCGTTGCACCTCTGCTTCCGCTATACCCAGATATCAGCCCTGAAATTATTACTCTTGCAATTGGCTCTGGTGCTATTGGCTGTACTATCGTTACTGACTCATTGTTTTGGTTAGTCAAACAGTACTGCGGCGCGTCAATGTCAGAAACGTTCAAATACTATACGACAGCTACTTTTATTGCTTCTTTTGTAGCTTTGGGTGGCACCTTCCTACTGTCGTACATCATCTAGGTTTAAGGAATTAAAATGAGCACATTGAATATTCAACAATTAGTTACTGATTTTCCTCTGGTTGAAAAACTAATCGCCTTAGACGATGTAAGTTGGTTTAATCCAAATATTACAACTCTGGCTGAAGGCTTGCCTTATGTAGGGCTTGATAATACAGATATAAAAGATGCAAGTGACCGACTAAAAAGATTTGCTCCTTATTTGGCAAAGGCATTTCCTGAAACAGCCAAAACAAATGGCATTATAGAATCTGATGTTGTTGCTATTCCAGCCATGAAAACAGTTCTTGAACAGCAGTACAACATAGAAATTCAAGGAACCTTACTATTGAAAAAAGATAGTCATCTGCCGATTTCTGGTTCAATAAAAGCGCGTGGTGGTATCTATGAAGTGTTAACTCATGCTGAAAAATTAGCAATCCAAGCTGGTTTGCTATCTGAGTCTGATGATTACAGCAAATTGTTTACGGATGAATTTAGAGCTTTCTTTAAGCAGTTTAGTATCGCTGTAGGCTCTACCGGTAATCTAGGCATGTCTATAGGTATTATGAGTGCAAAACTTGGCTTTTCTGTATCGGTTCATATGTCGGCAGATGCCCGCCAATGGAAAAAAGACAAACTTCGATCGCATGGTGTAATTGTTGTTGAATATAAAGAAGATTACGGTGTAGCGGTTGCACAGGGACGAAAAGAAGCAGAAAAAGATCCAACGTGCTTCTTTATTGATGATGAAAATTCACCAACACTTTTTCTAGGCTATTCTGTTGCTGGAGAGCGACTAAAGAGCCAGTTTGAAGCCATGAATATTCTAGTAGATGAGCTGCATCCACTGTTTGTTTATTTGCCATGTGGCGTGGGGGGAGGGCCTGGTGGTGTGGCGTTTGGTTTGAAAATGGCATTTGGCGATAATGTTCATTGTATCTTTGCGGAACCTACCCACTCACCTTGCATGTTATTGGGTATTCATACTGGCCTGCATGATGAAATCTCAGTTCAGGATATTGGTATCGATAATATAACAGCTGCTGACGGCCTAGCTGTTGGTCGTGCTTCTGGATTTGTGGGAAGAGCAATGGAAAGATTACTTGATGGTTTTTATACCATTAGTGATGAAAGAATGTACCACCACCTCGGAGAGCTGAGTAAGTATGAAGATATTCAGCTAGAGCCTTCAGCTTTAGCCGGAATGCTTGGTCCTGTTGTAGTTTCTGACAATGAAGAATATCTTCAGCGAATCCAAATGGATGAGCAAAAACTCAAAAACGCGACCCACTTAGTTTGGGCTACGGGTGGTGGTATGGTTCCAAGTGAAGAGATGGCATCGTACCTCGCTAAGTCTGGAATTTAATTTTTATTTAAGGCATAGCCTAGGCTATGCCTTATCTGATCATTTACTTATCCAGAATGGTATAGCAGCCAGTTTTCTAGATAACAGTTTTGTTCTATGTCGGCTGCCTTTTTTCCGCCACTTTTCATCCATGATTAATCATTTTTCTTGCCTGTTCTCGCCATGCTTATTTGCTTTAATGCCCTTATTAGCAAGAAACAATTCTTTGTGATTAATGGGTGAAGCGAAGGCGATATCATGGTCTGTATTAATATAAAAACGTGGGTGGTTGCCGCTTACTGGTGTGCATTAAGAGATCGGTCTAGGCGATTAAAAAGAGGATTACTTAAACAAGGGATACATAAACTATTAATAGGTGGGCTAACAGGCATACTGGCACTGTGTTCATTGGCTGTGCAAGCGGACGATTTAGGCTTGGTATATCGTGATGAACATGGCACTCAAACAGCGCCATTATTGTCGACTGATGTAACAATGACGGTGAATGGCTTGGTCAATCGGGTTACCGTACGTCAGACATTCAAGAATATGAGCACAGATTGGATTCATGGTCGCTACATATTTCCTTTACCTGATAAAGCGGCTGTCGACCATTTGCGGTTGTGGATTGGTGAACGCTTTATAGAAGGGGATATTCAGCCTAAAGCTATTGCGAAAAAGCAATATGAAGCGGCGCAACAGGCAGGCGTGAAAGCCAGCTTAGTTGAACAACATCGACCAAACATTTTTTCGACTCAGGTGGCCAACATTGCGCCTGATGAATCTGTCACTGTTGAAATTGAATACCAAGAAGCAGTGTTGTACCGCGATGGCGAATTCAGCCTGCGTTTCCCCACAGTGGTTGCACCTCGTTATATTCCCGTTGTGCCATTAAATAAAGTGCCAGATGTGAACGCAATTACTCCTTTTCTACGTGATTCACAAGACGACTCAACCTTACCTTTTTCACTCAATATTGATCTGAATGCTGGGTTACCTCTCGAAGTCATTAATACGCCATCTCATGCTTTTACTCAGCAGAAGTTATCTGACGATCATTACATGTTGTCTTTGATGCAGCCTGATATTGCCGATCGCGATGTGGTTTTGTCATGGCGACCGAAAGCAACGGATTTACTTTCTACAGCCTTATTTACTCAGCATGTTGAAGGGCAAGGTTATGGATTGTTATTGACCATGCCGCCCCAAGTGAATCATCAAGTTAATAGTACGACTAGTACGACGAGCAGTGCCTTGTTCCACCAGTCTGTCACATTCGTGCTCGATATTTCAGGTTCAATGTACGGTGAATCTATCGAGCAAGCGAAACAAGCATTGAAATACGGTTTGCAGCAACTACAGCCTGAAGATTCATTTAATATCGTGACGTTTAATCATGAAGCCATGCTCTATTCTGAGCAATTACTGCCAGCTACATCGCCAACAATCGCTCGCGCATTACGTTTTGTTGATGGGTTAGATGCCGATGGTGGAACAGAAATGGCAGCTGCGTTAAAGGCTGCGTTTTCAATCAAAACATATGATCAACCGAACAGCACACGTTGGCTCAATCAAATTGTATTCATTACCGATGGCAGCGTTGGTAACGAAACCGCATTGTTTGATTTGATTGAGCAACAATTGGTTGATCGTCGTTTATTTACCGTCGGTATTGGCTCTGCACCAAACAGTTATTTTATGACCCGAGCAGCAATGAAAGGCAAAGGTACATATACCTACATTGGTGATGTGAAAGAGGTTGATACCAAAATGCGGTTACTGTTTTCTAAAATCAGCCAACCCGTAATGCGTGATATTAAACTGGCATGGCCTGATGGTAGATCTGTTGATTATTGGCCAAACCCTGTGCCGGACTTATATCAACAGGAACCTCTGCAAGTGTCATTTAAGATCCCTGACAATGCCGCTAATTTGGTAATTACAGGCCAACAAGTTGATCATGAATGGCGTAACGAAGTAGATATATATCAAGGCCTAGCGATAGACGAAGAACAACCGATAGGTGAAAAACAACCGCAACCGCGTATTGGGTTAGACATTATATGGGCGCGTAATCAAATTAGCAGCATACAAATGAACCCTGAAATATCTGCGGAAGAGAAGAAAAAGCACATCGAGCTATTAGGAATGAAGCACCATATTGTAACGCGGTATACCAGTTTGATTGCTGTAGATAAAACTCCAGCCCGTGCAGAAGGTGAAGAGGTTAATGATGCCAACGTGAAACCGCATCTACCAAAAGGGTGGAAGTCGAAACAGGCGTCTTTACAGCCCGCACCATACCAATTGGCTCAAACGGGTACTAACAGTGAAGTCATGATTTTTTTCGGCGCATTATTGTCACTGTTTGCTTTATTAATAGGGTGTACCTCTAAGAATCGCATCACGATACGCCGCACGAGATCGTAGTGCAAAACGAAAAGGGTAAAACGATGTTAACGCTTTCTAATGTTCGCACAGCTTTGATGGTTGTTGTATTGAGTGTTGGCTTGTTACTGATGGGGCGAGGGGGCTATATCCAAGTTAAGGCGTGGCTTGCACAAGTATTGATTGCTCAAGCTTGGCAACAACAAACAGCAACAGGTATACCAAGTAAACCATGGCCGTGGGCAGATACCTCGCCCATTGCGCAATTGATTTTACCTAACGGTGAGCAACAGACAGTACTGGCAGGTGTCAGTGGCCGTAACTTGGCGTTCGGGCCTACCTTACAGTTATTCACGGCAAAGCCAGATGAGCAAGGCAATGTCGTGATTTACGGGCATAACGATACGCATTTTAAGTCGTTAGAAACAGCTAAAATAGGCGATGGCATTGAAGTACGAGATGAGTATGGAAAGATTGTACGTTACATTGTCACAAGCGTGCGGGTGGTGAACCAACAAGAAACAAAGGTAGCTGCACAAACGCTGTGGTCGCAGTTAACCTTAATTACGTGCTATCCCTTTACTACTGTTAGCGTAAATGGCCCTTTGCGATGGGTGGTAACCGCCATACCGGCATAATGGCCAGCTACGAAGGGACTTCTTATGGTTTTGGTATATTTATGAACAAATACTTTGGTCGAAGAAATATAGTGTGATTACTGCTGCTTTACATAAGGCATTAGCTAACTCGCCTTTGCCCCTTTATGTATATGGAATCCACGTATTTACAAAGTGATTTAGCAGTTAAAGTTAAGATGCGTACGTATATTCGGCTTCTTGTTGAAGGGGCTACCTTCTAGCCTTTGATGTTTGCGCACCTACTGTCCTCATCGTGTTATCAGCTTCTAAAGCATGACAGAATGGCCAGGTTTTCAGTAGGTTGGTCTTACCTTTTATGCATCATCATTTCGTAAAATTTTAAATTATTATCGCGTTACGCGGTAAGTAATACGGGTTTATATTCTGTTTCGTATCTAAGCATTGCCCATGCAGTTCGAACCACTTTATTTGCTAGTGCAATACAGGCCTTCTTAAAGCCTATTCGCTCTATTATTTTAATGAGCCAAGCATCTTTTTGAGTTCTCGGTATGTCGGGCAGTCTTCCAACATAAGACATGGCACCTAGATAAAGTAGAGAGCGTAACTCTTTCACACCACCACATTTATCTATACCAATCATAAAGACCTTGCCACCTGAACTGTGTTGTTTGGGTGTAAGGCCAACAAATGCTGAAGCTTGTCTTCCGTTCTTGAACTGTTTGCCATCGCCGAGAGTTGTGTAGAGCATTGCCGCAGTCGTTTCACCAACACCTTCAATTTCCATTAATCGTTGGCATGGCTCTACCTGACGGGTTAAGGCGTTTTTTTCTTTTTCGAATGCTATCAGTTTAGCTTTGAGCTGTTTGTACTGCTCCCACATCATAGATAGAACAGAAACAACATTAGCGGGTATCGGTGTTTCTCCATCTAATACTGTTTGAACTGAGGCTTTTAGACCTTTTTCACCTCTAGGATTCGCAATCCCGTAGCCCAAGATCGTACCTCGAATGTGCTGCCCTAGAGAAACTACGGTGCGAGACAGGAAGCGGCGACTACTTTCTAAAGAATGCATAGACTGTTGTTCGAGTGACTTTGGACTACTGTATTTAATACCTATTTGAATTGCAGCATTAGCGATGGCAAGAGCATCATTGTAATCGGTTTTGTGACCTTCTAGATATCCTTTCACTTTTTTAGGGTTGATGATCCGTACTTCATGTCCGAATTTTTCGGCTAATTGCCCCCAATAATGACAGCCACAGCAACCTTCCATAGCGACAATAGAAGGCTTAGTCTTGACTAGAAATTCTTTCATTTTCTGTCGACTTAAAGGCCTATTGGAAAGCAGTTCTCCATGAACACTGATATGACAGGCTTGAAGAACATTCTTAGCTAGGTCGATAGCGATAACGTTATTAGTCAACATATTGGAATCCTCGATTTTAATCTTTCTCTGCTAAGTCTAGATTGGCAGAGGAGGAGTGGATTCCATACATCATGTTAGGGCTAAAACTCATTCACATTTCGTTCCCGCCACTTTGCCCTACTAAAAGTTATCCGAGTGCCTCTGGTATGCAAGTTGATAGCTTAGAATCTTTGACCGCCGAATGCTACGCAGATTCACTATTACGCAAAAGACTTCCCGATTATCTAAACATATAATTTTCCGTTAAGTACCGATGTTCTGCACCAAATTTTTCACCAGCATCTACATTTTTTCATTTCCTTAACAGTAGACTGCTAATAGAGCAGCCCTTGCTGTTTAGTCGAACTGCCTTATTATTACCGTTAACCGCTCAAAGCTCTGTTCGTTTTTCAACTCTGGCTTGACAGCTGCGATTTGTTGTAAACATTCCTTTAGTTTACTTGGTGGCCTAAATCTTGGCTCTTCGACGATTATCTGGTTTAAAAAATCTAAGATTTCTTCCGGGAACAATTTAATTAAATCACTATCAATTGTTTTTCTAACTAGATATTCAGTATCGTCAACCTGACAAATACTATGTTTTAAAATTGAAAAGGCTTCAGCAAAATAGTGTTTAGTGTTCAAGCATAACAAAGCTAGCTGGTTTACTGTTTGATCTGTAAGAACTGCTTGTTTTGGCCATGTTTTCATTAGGAATACTTTTACTCGATGCTCCCAGTATTCATTAAACTTCTCACCTGAACTCGACAGGGCGTCACCTAACGAAGAAGCAACATGTCTCAGTGCTTCTTCTGGTAATGATTTAAATGCATTCGCCAATTCATTTACTTTATATTCATCATATTTTTGCAATGCTAAGTAAGTTAAAAATTTAGCATACTGTTCTTTATGGTCACCAAGCTCATTATAATGATTAACAGTTTCTAGAAAGTCCTCTTTAATACCGACTAAAAAAGCCTTATATAACCTAGGTGACCAAAGGTAACTTTTCCACGTCATAAGTGCTATCTCGTTGATTTTCCAACTAAACCAAGGGTAAATAAACTTACTAGTCCATTCCGGGTCAACCCTAAATAGAGACAATACATTTGCTGCGATTATTACTTTACCTAATTGGGACGCTCGTTCTTCACTTAGGATTATTTGCTCTAGTCGTTTTTGAAAATCAATCTCTAGGCCTTCATCATCATTAGGCTTTTCGGTATACCATTGTTGAAAAAGGCTCTCTGTTAAAATACCAGTAGGGTGATTAATTGCGGCAGTTATCGGGTCATTAAACTCTTTCGCTTCGATTTTGTATGGAAGGGATATAAGCCTATCGAAATACCTAAAATACAGATCTCTATTAAAAGCTTTGCAGTTACCATTATTTTTTAACCATCTAGATAGGTTCCATGATATTTCTACTAACTTGTGGTCATCCAAATCCAAAATGAATTCTGATAAATGACGCCAAGCTTTAAATGAAAGTAGTCGATTCTCTGTCCATACCTGCAAAGCTTCCCGCCATCGCTCTGCTATCCATACACCGTCCTTTTCTAAAGCAACAAGTGCGTTTTTAGCGATCTCAAAGTCATTCTTGCACCTGTTTGACCAGTCATCTTCGCTCCAGCGATCATGTTCAGGCTTTTCTTTCAACCAATCAATAAGACCTTTTTCATCTTCAGGGCTAGAAGCTGTATTTCTGTATTGTTTACCGTCCCCCATCCAGAAAGGAAACTCTTCTTTTTGATCTTCATCTAAACACCATTGAGGGTGTTCTTTAACAATTGATTGATATAATTGATCCGTTTCCTTGTCAAAATTCAGCCCGGCAACTCTTAATTTTTCAAGTCTTAACCAGATTCCTCTGAGTGTTGTTTGTTTAAACTCTTCATCCGTTAAATCATCTCTAAACCACTCTCTGCGAGGCCCGTTAGCTATGTTTTTTAGCAAACGGATTCGTTCTTTGTCATTCAGCCTCATAGCTAAGGTGGGAAACAATTGCATAAGCTCACGCTGAACACTAACATTCCATAACCATCGGCTATCATCTTGTTCAAGCCAGGAGTTAACCTGTTTTACTGGAACTAAATCACCTTCAGCTAACGCAAAAAAAACCAATCTTTTAAATAAAGGAAAGGGGGTTTTCCACCAAACAAATATAGCATTTTGAGCACTGCTTTGGTCAGACGATAAGAGCGATAGCCAGGAATCTCTGAGTAATTCAATTAAAGCAGTCTAGTCGTTGTAGTTTTTGTTTTGAGGATGCTGCTTTATTGATGGCTGATGAATATATGTATAATCATGGAATTCGTCGACTTCATTGAGCATGGACTTTAGTTCCATTACTTCCAGCAGGAGTATGTTAAAATCAGAAAAAAGATCCGATATGTCACTTTTCCAAGACTCTACTTGTTCAAGATTTTTAAGTGATGAATGTACAAAAGATGCAGCGAGGGTTATATCCCAATCTAAAAACCTTTTAATACCTTTTGACGAACCATTTAACATTGAACCGTAAGGTTTTTTGAAATGTACCTTCGGTGACAAAATACTTCTAAGTTCATTTTTCAACGCAGGTGTTAATGATGAATACTTGTATTTATCGAGCCACGAATACAGACTCACATCGTGCCCTGACTGTACACAGTACCCCGCAAGTACAAGATCCCAAACAAGCAACATATCTTTACAAATAACTGCATCAGAACTCTTTGTTTTCAGCTCATCAAAATAAGTATTATTACCTTCAAATCTATACTTACGCTGATCTTCAATTTCTCGATTAATCAGCCAGCGTAGTTGATTGTGTAGCCTTCCGCCTCGTTTCAAAATGAATAGAACTAAGTCAGGGTTATTTAAATGGTAAGTTAACCACCGACCTAGGCTAGACATAACCTTGTCCCACTTAGTGTCTGCATCTGGGTAGGTTGATAAAGCCATCAAGGGAGAATCGGCGCTTTTGGCCGGACGGTTAAATAAGCTAAATGTTAATCCTTTATCAAAACCAGTGTTATCAACTCCGAAACGAGACAGGTCATCTTTCTTTAGTTCTATCGAGTCTAATATGTTTAACCAAGCTAATGGTGGACTAGGTTCCAACTGAGCAAATTTCTTAGCTGGAACACCTGTCGGATCGCTCAATGCCCAAGCTAGTTTTCGTGCGTAATCATTATGTAAATCTGAGTTAGATGGATTAGAAAATGCAGTTGTGACTACAATTTGTTCTTTACCCCCTAGGCCATCTCTATAAGTATCAGCCCATTTCGAGATAGTCTCATGCAAGTAATAATGCTTACGATAGCTCTTGTAGAGAATTGGTGTTACGTTTTTTGCTTTCCACTGTTTACATTCTGTGTCAAATTCACCTTTTTTATACTCTCCAAATGCAAACATTTCAGGAGGCGATTCCCCTAACAGGCGATCGGCAGCTAAAGCATCCATCATATATCGAAGAACAGGATCATTTAAGCTATAACCTATAAAGCATACGGTGAAACTTCTAAATAGTTCACTAACAAACCTAGCTGCCCACCTTTCTGTTAGATAAGCTAAGCCAAAGTCACCACTAGAAATAACCAAATGATCTAATTCAGTACCGTTAATTTTTTCGGGCAATAAACCATGCAGATAAACAAGTCCGTCCCACCTGTTTTTGGGTACAGGCAATAAAGGTGCTTGGAAGGTAGGGTAAGTTAGTTTTTCTTCTTCTCCTGCTTTGTGAAAAACTCGGTCAAAGTTTGTCGTAATTAGGCGAGTTTTCTTATCTTTTGTTTTAGATAGTTCTAGTAACGCTTTGTGTGTAGAAGTGGCTTTAGGGCTACTAAAGTCAGGCTGTAGCAATTTTGCCATTGCAGTTCGAACATCTCTGCGCCATTGATTAGTTTGATTTACAGCTTCAAGTAAAGAAACCGCCGTATCAAATTGTTCAGCCTTTAAGGCTTGTTCTTGAACAGAATCAGGGGTAACGCCCATTTTCTCGTACAGTTTCCATACTAGACCACCAAATCCAGGTAATCTCGCCGGAAATGAAATCCCAGCACCGCAAAAGAATACGACCTTTCCCTCTTCATGAATTTGAAGAAGTTTCTCTGGCACATCAGGACCATTATTTACAAATTGCATTTAACATATATTCCTTTGTCTAGTCGCCTAGTAATATTCCTTAATGTACATAAGTTCTGTCAAATAGCACTTGGTCTTTATGTAATTTTGATCTGCACCATCAATAACGACCAATCATGTAAACGACTTTTCAATATATGAACTAATTTATGGATTCAACGCTATGACGTCTGTGCCCCATTGTGTGTTCGTCAACCAGTCAGCATCTATAACGCTCATTATTTGCAACCAAATAATAAGTAATGTGAAGTATTGCAAACCTCAGGGAAGCATGTCTACTTAACCGAACTATACTGGTTGGATAAGCTAACTTTTATGCATAAAGTCACTAGCAACATGAGGGTGGTAGTATTGTTCACGCATTAACGCTGCTTTATGTTGGATAGGCAACGATATGAGAGATACTCGGTTAACACAACGCTTCTTTCCTCTCTTAAAGGCCCTTTCAGACCTTGACCTTATAAAAGTGGGACTTGGTGTGTTTGTGTTTACGCTTTTGATCATGCTTGCAGTTTCTGAAAAACCAAACACGAAGCGTATTGCAACAATTAACGAAGCGCTTGATTCTGTAACCATCGATGAAATGCTTTTTGCTGGATTCAAGGAGCAAGTTGAGTGGATAGCTCATCATGCAGGTGTAGAGGAGCCTATTTTTTTTGACCAATCAATTGATCCAAATCGATTGGACATCGTTATCTCCCACGCGGGTTTCTCTGATCTAACTAAATGTGGACGTGCTAATGCGATTTACGATCCAATATTGAATGTCATTTTTATCGATGAGTACTTGCTTTGGCCGACAGATTTACCGTTTTTGGGGTGGGACGGACCGAGCACAATGTACAGTGAAGCTGAATTCTCGTTCTGGCGTAGTGGGCTAAGTTTTATTATCGCGCACGAATTTGGTCATTATAACGAGGGGGATAGAGCAGCAGCATTTTTTTCTATCGATTGGCTATTCAGTGAGTCGCAGAATGTTGATACGGAGCTTAAGGCCGACGCCTTCGCAGTCACGACACTCGCACAGGCATACGAAGACCCAGAAATGCCATCTTCGCTCACTAAGAACAACGCCCTTCACCTATTTGGTTTGGGGTATTCGGAATTGAAGGGAATGGAGTTGGCAGCCGCTGATATGATTGGTGCCTTGAAAGGCATGGTGCTCTTCATGCAATTCATGTCTGGTCCCTACAGCCCTTTTTTTGTCGACTCCGCGCATCCTAGCTTTCTGGATCGCATACTAGGAGCGACTGAAAAATTACCAATATCCCCAAATTCGGTGGTTAGTGGCCAATTACCAATCTTGACTGAAGAAGTCAAACGACTGCATTCTGCCGCCAAAAGTAACTTCGTTGAAATACTAACACCAGGACCATTGGCGCGAGTCGCAGTAACCAGGGAGACAGCGTTTTGGGGTATTCGTGATCTAATTCACAGTCCAGGCGATGAAGGGTTAGCTTCACTCTATAAAACCAAGGTCTCTTCTTTGTTTGATTCGAACGCTCCCTACTTTGAGCTTTTGGAAAGGGAAACTGGATCAAAAACGATAGGTGATGTGCCTGATACTTGGTTAGACATTCGCCTTGAAGAATACGCGCCTTCAGCTGAAATGCATGAGGTAGTTGTTATGGAAGAGGTCAGACTTCATCAACCCTTCACCAAATACTCTCCTGACGAACTCCAGTATATTGGTGAAGGATGGCTACTCGAGACGCCAGAACAACACTGGATCATTAGTAAAATGCAGGTGAAGAAAAAGGCTGCTTTCTTCTTTAAGGATCAACCCATAGATGTCGGCTCCCCTTTCGTTAATGACAACACCTTAATTTTTCCGATTAACTTAATAAGAGATAATCGCTTTGTGGCTGTTGAAATAAAGCCGAACGCAACTCAAACAACGAAAAACTCGTTTTTCGTCCTTCGCCCTAGAACTTCAATAAAACTTCCTGAGCCAGAAATATCATTTGATTTAGCTTCCGCCCCTTTTAATGCTGACTATATCCTAGAAGCTGGCTGGATCGACATTGAAGGTGCACGATGGAACGGACATTCGTGGCTCTTGCCTTCCAGAGATGGTGGAGCTAGTTCACCTGATGTATGGCGCTTGTTTGAGGTAAGTAACACTGGGTCCTCCCGTCTGTGGGCAGAGGAGCGTCTTCTCAGTGATTTCATTCAAGAACACGGCGAAGCTAGTTTTGGACGCGATCTAGATCCAAGTACGGTGTCGTTGATTGTGCTTAACCCATCAGCTGTCTTGATATGGTACGAAAACGATTCAGTTTGGCTAGTAAAGCCTAAAGAAGCAAAACTAATTTTTCACCCTGCTTTTAAACATCTCAAGGTAACCAGAGTTAATGAGAGTCATGCTCTTTTTTGGGTAAGTAATGCGACGAAAGCTTATCTTGTAAACATTAACGTAATAAGGAATTGATCATGCCCGCTTCTTCACTTCGTACACTCGGTCTCATCTTTGCCATCTTTATCTCATTCTGCGTAACTTACTATTTTGTTGGAAGCTCAAGGCTGTCGAGTGTAAATGGTGCTTTCGGTGTAGACGCAAATAGTACCCTTGAATCAGCCCTTACGGCGGGGGGGGCATTCCTCACAACACTGCTTGGTGTTCTTCTCGGCTCGTTATATAGGCGCCTACTAAACATGCAGCAGGCTGGGAGAAAAAGTGTAAAGTTTCGGGTGCTCCTTAGAAACGTAGCCAGATCTATAGACTTTCAGATTGGGTTAGTTGGCGCCCCTGTAGTATTTGGGCTGCTTTGGCAGGCAATATCGGATATTTCTCTTGCAGGGATGTTAGTAATCGCACTCCAAAACGGCTTCACAAGTCATGCAATATTGAAAGAGCTAACACCAATTTCGATCAAAAAGCCTCACGGTGGCGCATCATAGTCAAAACCAACTACAAAAAATATGGTTCCGAGAACTCATGTATTTGGCGGGGTTGTAGTCAAATATCGAATTTGACCACCAAAAGGGAAGGTTGCCATTTATGACTTCAAGTGATACCTAAGAAAACAATCTTACCATAATTGAAGTAATTCGTGGATTGCTAAATTAGCAAAACCACTGACACGTTTGTGTCCAGAGACGTTCCAGCGCGATCACCACTGACAAGTTTTTGCCCCATTGAGGGTTAGAACAAATATTCGTTAACATTCTGTTGAGGCGATTTTGCATTATTTAAACTTATACAATAGTTCTGCTAGCTCTCTAACTAACTATTTCGAAAAATACAACTCTATAAATCGGCAATTAAGCTCATTACATCACTATCTTGCTTACTTAAGCTATCTAATTTATTTTTGAATTCATCGATAGCGGTAAAGTAGCTTTCCATTAATAACTTTGTGTTATACTTTTCTAAATAACCTTCTATTAATTCAGTATGTTTAGATAGCTGAAAGTTATACTCCTCCGTTGTAATCGTTATTGTCCCATTCTTTGTGTCTATTTTGCTATACATCTTTTTTTCTGGCTTAAAAGATAACTCTTTTATTATCTTGTCAAAAGTCATATCGTTTGCTTTAGTAATTGATTTGTTAATTAATGATGGCAAATCGTTTTCTGGTAGGTTATAAATAGTATTATATAGACCAATAAACCAAAGGTTAATACTTTTAACAGGTTCTGCATTGAGAATTTCGTATCTAATAAAAATACCATTTTCATCTAAGATGCGTCTTAAGGTATAATTCTCGTATTGAGAAAACATGGATATGTTTTTCTTGTTTAATTCAAAATTGTCATTTTTCAATGATAACAAGTCATCTTTGATACTATCTAAAACAGTGTTCACTATGTTTTTTAGAAAACACTCACGATCAATAACGTATAATATAGATAAAATATTATAATGTAATGGGTCTAATTTAGAGATAAATACATTATATATTCCAGTTTTCTTTTCTCCTTCTGACAGTCTAACAAAATCAGAAGCGTGGTATTCTAAAACTGATTTGTGAATATAGGAATACTTACGCCCATCTTTAATTATTAAACTTGTTTTATCGACAATATCAGTGAAAGAAAGGTAATTATCTTTGAGATTTAACTTGTCAGCACATAAATTAAAAGTATCAGTTAAAAAAGCTTCTTCTTGAGCTTCTATGTTATTTTTAATAGCTAAAATAAAAGATGAGAATGTAAATATTTTGTATAAATCATTGTTATTGAGCTTTGATTGACTACCTCGTTCTAAGCATTTTAATTTATCATGTTTTTTGCCAATACATTAAAAAGTTCTTTATATAATTCAATACTATTGTTAGGGGTAGAGTCTAAAGATGGATAGGTATATATGTAGATATCCACAATGATAGGTGTAATTAAAATTTCTTTCAACCCATAACTTAATGATTTAATCAGTTCTAGCTTAAACTCCCCATCAATGGTTTTATTGTCGTTAATAATATTAACCACATCACCTTTTGATAAGTCCTCTATAAGCCAATTTTTTGAAGATGATATTGAAGTTGTTATTTCAGTATTTGGTCTAGTTGTAACATAACACGTGGAATTGTAAGTTTGATAACAACTTTCTATAAGATTGATTGCTTTAGATCTATCTTCGTACTTTATTTCATCAAACCCATCAAATAAAGGAAGTATCTTATTTGATTGCAATAGAAAAGCAATAGTTTCTTCATTTTTAAAAGGAAAGCCAATATGTTTTAAAGAATATTTTATAACATCTAATAATGAGAGATTACTTTCCCATTTTATATCTCTCAATATTATTATTAACGGTATCTTTTCCTCTTTAAGCAACTCTCTATATGCAAGTTTTCTCATGAGAGTCGTTTTACCTTGGCCAGCTTTCCCTATGATACAATTGATTTTATTAAATGAAATAACATTTACTTCATCAATAATAATCTTAGTATTATTTTTATTTGATAAATCACGTAAAGTTAAAGGAGTGTAAATGTCATCTATGAAAATAAAAGTATTTTCAGGGTTTATTGTTTTGAATTTTAAAAGTTTATCAACATATTTACTTGCAGAAAGTTCAATATCTTCAATCCTCTCTGTAATAATTAACTCATTAAATAATGATTGCATCTCTAGTTTTATTTTTCTACCAGAAGATAAATCGCTAATGATATTTTTAAAAGAATTATAAACGAGATCAATAAGCTTCTTTCCTGCATATGCTTCTATTATAGTCATTATTGAAATATCCTTAATCTTATTTTTTATTTATAAATGTGATCATATTATTAAAGAAAACCCATAGTTAAACTAAGTAAATAACTCTTAAATTTAAATTAGTTACAATGAAAAAGCTTGCAAACTAACCTCTGATCACTTAACAACTGAGACAAATGTTGGTTAGCTTTTATTTTAGATACGATTGCATCTTTAAACATATTTCTTAGCGTTATCCATACTTTATCTAATATCAATTGACGCTATTAAAGCAATTTACTAAAGCGTTTCTGTCCATATTTGAGATAGGGGCAGCAGTAATGACATGCAGCAGTAATGACAGGCAGCAGTAATCATATAATGCCTGTTTGGTTTCACTCATGTTGTTTTCTCCGGCATGTAGCTAAACTATTAAAGCTAGCACTGCCCTTAAACTTGGCAAGAAATGGTTGGGTTTGTTTGTAGTGGTACAGTCTTCGCGGTTAAGAAATTACATCTTTATTTTTCTTGTTTCGACGTTACTACGAAGGGACTTCACCTCGAAAAATACCCGCCGTTGAACTAAGAATATCTTTTAGCCAGCTTGAAGTGACTTGTAGATTAAGCCACTCGGGTCGGAACTGAAAACGATGCCAATCAGTGAGTAAATCTATTGTTGAACTGAAGGGGGGGGCAATAAGAAATAAGGCAACAACCGCAGCTAATTGCGCCGTGCTAATGAAAGGGTTTTTAAAAGAAATTACCTTCATCGCAGTACCAAAAGAGGACTTTAACTTTCGGTTGGCTAAATCAACGCTATAGCATTCATCTAATGCGAGATGTAGCACCCCACCAAAAGCGACGAATAACCCAGATAGCCAGCTGGTCGCATTGCTATACCCCATATAGTGGGTCATACACACAATGCACATGCTCAGTAATGCAATAAAGGCCAATGAATGGCAACAGCCCCTATGGATGGTGAGTTTTTCAAAAAACGACTTTGCGCTATGGCGAATGAAAATATAAAAAGCCACAGCGGCCAAAACAAGTTCTAGCATCGTGACTTGTGCATAGAGGTGGCAAATTAAGACAAAGCTGCATACGCAAGCAAATAAACTAAACAGGGTGCGCATAGAGGTTGAATTGTCTGAATCGATGTCAGGTAATAATCCACCGATAGTGCCTAAAAAGGTCAACCATAGTGCAGTAATCGGCTGTATGTTTCCTGCCGATAATAAAGCGGTGGCCGCTAAACTACTGGCGATAGCCGCATAATTCAAATGTGTATTGAAGTTAGCCACTGGTATTCTTTAGGGTTGTTATTCGCATTGATTCGTCTTTATGTTGATATGAACTGTGTTTATATCCAGTATTATGGTGCAAATTGTGACGACATCAATGAAAAATCATGATTTTGTCATATGTATTACATCAAGGGCTGATTTTTTAAGCGATATGCCCCACGCATGGAGTAATTATCATTGAAAAATGGCATTAGATAGGATTAATAAATAAATTAAATATATTTTCTAAAGTTTCACATATCTATTCATCTAAGGCATGTGATCATGAGTTTTCCTACATAAGCGGCACTTAACACCAATTTTATACTGTAAAGCCATCATTAGTTTGTTTTAAAAGTGTCAATTGTTAAATCTTTTGTTGTTTTATGTGTTGCGGATGTTTGAGTTACTAGCGGTTTATTTGCTATAAAACGGTAGTATCTTTTTTGATACATGCTGTTAAAAACAAATTGATTGTTTTGATTCATTACTGAAACAGCGACAAATAACAGGGATGTTTATGCGTAAATTATTGGGTGGCATTGTTGCCGCTGTAGCTTTAATGAGTACTTCTGCAGCTGTTACTGCGGGTCCTATTCTTGACGATATCGCTAAATCAGGCGAGCTACGTGTTTGTTTTGATGCGGGTTATATGCCGTTTGAAATGAAGAGTAAGAATGGCTCATTCATTGGTTTTGATATTGATATTGGCAAGCAGATGGCTCGCCAAATGGGTGTTAAATATGTACCAATCAACACCGCGTGGGATGGCATCATTCCAACACTGTTGACAGGTAAGTGCCACATGATCAATGCCGGTATGACAATCAATGCACAGCGTAATATGCGCGTGAATTTTGCTGACCCATACATTGTTATTGGTCAGTCTATTCTGATAAACCCTGAGCTTGAGGGTGAAATCACTAGCTATAAAGACTTGAACGACAGTAAATATACGATTGCAACCAAGCTAGGTACAACGGGTGAGCAAGCTATTAAGCGCATGATTAGCAAAGCGAAGCTAAATGTTTTCGAAACGCAATCGGATGCTGTACTAGAAGTGGCTAACGGCAAAGCGGATGCGTTTATTTACGATATGCCGTTTAATGCGATTTATGCGTCACAAAATGATGGCAAAGTTATACACCTTGAACAACCGTTTACTTATGAGCCATTAGGTTGGGCTATTGCACAAGGCGATAGCGACATGTTGAACTTTTTGAATAACTTCCTTCGCCAGATTAAAGGCGATGGCACTTATGATCGTGTTTACGATAAGTGGTTTAAAAATGACAGCTGGTTAAAACAAGTACAGTAACCTTTATTGGCTAGGCGTAGTGCCTGGCCAATTTTTTATCTTCTTGTTTTAATCTCCAATACGCCTAATGGAAGTAGTTATGCTTAGGACGTCTAATCGTTGGTTGTGGCACGGCATTTTTGTAGTTATCGTCGCGCTATCTATTTTTGGTATTTACCAATCCTCAAAACAAATTAACTATAATTGGCAGTGGGAAAGGGTGACGCCTTTCTTGATTGATACCTCTCCACTAGAAGTGAGAGCGGGTGGCGATGGTAGTGTTGTTATTAACGATGATGGCTCATTGGTTGTTAATTTCGATTACGATGATCAACCACAAGTTGTGATTCAGTACGACGAGCTGTTTGTTGCTGATAGCGATATTGTTTTCGAGGGTGATATTCTTGCCCAGTCAGAATATTGGTCTGTCGGCCCTTTAATCGTAGGGTTGTGGGTAACCCTGAAAATATCGGTTATATCCTTATTCTTTGCCGTGATTATCGGCTTAGTTGCAGGTTTGATGCGAATTTCAAATAACCCTGTGACTAAAAATCTTTCGTTTCTATACGTTGAAATTATTCGTGGTACGCCGCTGTTAGTCCAAATCTTTATTGTCTATTTTTTCTTAGGCACAATATTCGATTTAGAACGATTTACAGCCGGTGTGGTAGCGCTTTCTGTTTTTACTGGCGCCTATATTGCCGAGATCATTCGATCGGGTATTCAATCAATTCCCCCTGGGCAAATGGAAGCGGCGCGTTCATTAGGGATGAATTACCCTAAAGCGATGGCTTATGTCATTTTGCCTCAAGCATTTAAGCGAACATTACCGCCAATGGCGGGGCAGCTTATTACGCTAATTAAAGATTCTTCATTAGTATCTGTTATTTCTATTACTGATTTAACCAAAGCTGGGCGAGAGGTAATTAGTGGCAGCTTTGCAACATTTGAAGTGTGGTTTGTAGTCGCTGGTTTGTATTTATTATTGACTATTTCACTATCATGGGTAGTGCAACGTATTGAGAAGAGGTTAGCGTCTAGTGACTAGAGATTACCAAGGCGACAATATGATTGTTGCTACGAATGTCGATAAGATCTATCCCAACGGATGCCATGCGCTGAAAAAAGTCAGTGCAACCGTAAAGCGTGGGGAAGTGGTTGTTATTATTGGCCCATCTGGTTCTGGTAAATCAACGTTCTTACGTACTTTGAACCAGTTAGAGGTGATTAATTCAGGCGATATCATGATTGATGGCATGGACATGTACGCCCGTGGTAGCAATATTAATGCATTACGTGAAAACGTGGGTATGGTGTTTCAATCGTTTAATTTATTTCCTCACAAAACAGTGAAGGGAAACGTCATGCTTGCGCCATTGAAAGTCACAAAGCGTGATGTTAAAGAAATAGAACAACACGCAGAAGATTTGATTTACCGTGTTGGTTTAGCTGAAAAAATGAATGTGTATCCCTCTCATTTATCTGGCGGGCAGCAACAACGTGTGGCTATTGCACGTGCATTGGCGATGAAGCCTGATGTCATGTTATTTGATGAACCTACGTCGGCGCTCGATCCTGAAATGGTAGGGGAAGTACTGGATGTAATGAAAGCACTTGCTGCTGATGGAATGACCATGGTGGTGGTAACCCATGAAATGGGTTTTGCGCGAGAAGTGGCTGATCGGGTGTTATTTATGGAAGATGGTGAGTTACTGGTAAGTGATACGCCTGAAAATGTATTCGATACGACGATACATCCTCGTTTACAGCAGTTCTTATCTAAAATATTGTAATTCGAAGTGTTATACCCAAGTAGCTTGGGTATATATACATGCCGCTTTATACTTATTATTACGTGATAGTCATTATTTCGTGAAAGTATAAAGCGGTATTGTATTTTATGTTGCGGATTCTTCAGTCAGAACATTCAATGTTACGCGGTAATCAGTGCCGAGATAATACCGATAATACCACCGAACACGCCGCCCCAAATTACTAACCAACCTAGATGCGCCGCTATCATCTTTTGTATCATTTCTTTCACTAATTGTGGCGTTAATTCGTTTAAGCGTTGATTGATAATATCTTCGATCGTGCTTCGAATTTCATCAAACATCGCAGGTTGTTCTATCTGATCTTTCAGTGCTTGCTTGAAACTGTCTTGCTGACTGATATCAGAAATGGCATTTTGCATTTTTTCAATAAAAGGTTCTTTCAGTGGCTGTAATGCCTCTGCACCACCCATCATTACCAGCATGCCTCCGAATGAAGAATTCATAATGACTTCAATTAGAGAATCGAATGTTGGGCTTAGATCAACTTTCTCGATCACAGGCTTAATATCAAGTTGAGCAGGGCTTGCCATTTCATCGCTGAGGAAACGGTCAACGTTTTGTTTGGTGAAGAACTGCTCCATCATTAAGGTTTTTATGCCCAATTTAAAGTCTTCAAAACGAGCCGGAATAACCCCTGAACCGTATAAGCCTGGTACCTTTTCAAACAACATATGAATGGCTAACCAGTTTGTTAGCGCCCCAGAAAATGCAAACAAACCGCAGAACATAACTATTTGCTGGTTTGTGAGATAGCCAATAAGCAAAATCAACAATGAAATAATATTGGTTATTAGACTTTTATTGCTCATAAAATCCTCAGGGTGGAAGTAAGTAGAAAACCGCGGGATTCTAGCAAAATAGTGTGACTAATGTCATGTTTATTGTCGGGGAATAAGCCAGCAGTGTAATGCTGGCTAGTTACTTAATTATCTGTCTTGTTTATTGGCTATGAACGCTGCCATTTGTCGACAACATAAGCGGCGATAATATCACCTTCAACATTGACCGCTGTACGGAAGGTATCAAGTGGACGTTCAATGATCAGCAAGATAGCAATGGCTTCTAATGGTATGCCTGCTGCTAGTAGCACTAACTGCATACCAGACATAGAGCCAGAAGGCATACCCGGCGCACCAATTGACGATACCATCGCCATAATGAAGATCATGATTAAACCGCTAGTACCCAGATCAACGCCGTAAAGCTGCGCCAAGAAAATAGCTGCTACGCCTTCAAACAGTGCTGTTCCATCCATATTCATGATAGCCCCCAGAGGAAGTACCATACTGCTGGCTGACTGTGAAACGCCTAACTCATTTTCTGCTGTTTGCATCGATAACGGCAAGGTTGCAGAACTCGATGATGTTGCAAACGCCATGGCCATTGGCGCTGACAATGCTTTAAATAACGTACTGAATTTTATGCCCGTTGCTAGCTTGGCGATAACGGGTAACACGACACCGCCGTGAATCAGTGTGAGTACGAAAACCAATAAAGCGAATTGTGCGAGTTGACCAAAAATAGCGCTACCGCTGGTGGCTGTAAACTCGAAAACAATGGCAAAAACAGCAATGGGTGCGAAGCGAATAATACCCGAGACAAAACGGTTCAAAGCACTGTTAACGCCAGAGATAACCTCAAACACAGGATGTTTAGTCGGTAAGCTTGTTAGTAGCGCCACACCAAATAGCAGAGAAAAAACAACAATAGCGAGCAAATTTGTATTAGTAAGTGCAGAAAAAGGATTAGCCAATGCCATATTGAATAGCTTTTCTGCAATAGCACCACCAGAGGCGGCAGTATTATCAATTAGTTGTACATTTTCACCGACTGAAACCGATGCAGTATCGATTAGCTGTGGCCAGGCGGGCAAGGCGAGGGATGATCCTAACCCTAATGCAATAGCAATTAATGAGGTAAAGCTGTAAAACAATATTGCTTTATAGCCCAACGTCTTTAGTCTTAATGTGGATCCTAAACTGGTGATCCCTTGTAGCAGAGAGAACATTACAACCGCACCGACCACCATTTTTAACAGCCCAATATAGGTTGTTTTTGTCAGCATCAGTAATTGAAAAGCTGTTGTTTGCGTTATATTCGATGGAAGTGGTAACAGCGTGGCGAGAAGCCAAGCAATAACGGCTGAGAGAAATAGCTGAACAGGCAGTGAAATAAAATGTTTTTTGCTCATTGTTGCGCCTTTTGCCTTGTCGTTATGATGAGTATTTCGACAAGAAACAAACCCTATATATTGGATGCAGTAATCATCACGGCTTAATAAAAGAACAGCCTTCGAATGAAGGCTGTTTAATCGACACTCGATGAGGTCTTTATGCGGCTACGCTTTATAGCCGCTGCTGTAATCGTATTTATTTATCGAAGTGAATAACGGTACGGATGCTTTCACCTTTGTGCATCAGTTCAAAAGACTTATTGATGTCATCTAAACCCATGGTGTGCGTGATGAAGTCATTCAGTTTGAATTCACCAGCCATGTAACGTTCAACAATTTCAGGTAGCTCAGAGCGACCTTTAACACCGCCAAACGCAGAACCACGCCATACGCGACCAGTTACCAACTGGAATGGACGGGTGGAGATCTCTTGACCTGCACCGGCAACACCAATAATTACTGATTCGCCCCAACCTTTATGGCAGCACTCAAGGGCTGAGCGCATTACGTTTACATTACCAATACATTCAAATGAGTAATCAACACCGCCATCCGTTAACTCAACAATTACATCTTGAATGGGTTTGTCGAATTTAGTTGGGTTAATGCAGTCGGTAGCACCTAATTGACGAGCAAGGTCAAACTTACTTTCGTTAATGTCGATTGCAATAATGCGACTCGCTTTCGCCATTTGAGCACCGATAATGGCAGATAGACCAATACCACCCAAACCAAAGACTGCAACAGTGTCGCCTTCTTGTACTTTGGCTGTGTTAAGTACGGCACCCATACCGGTTGTTACACCACAGCCTAATAGGCAGACTTCTTCAAGTGGTGCTTCTTTGTTTACTTTTGCCAATGAAATCTCAGGCAGTACGGTGTATTCAGAGAATGTCGAGCAACCCATGTAATGGAAGATTGGCTGACCGTCTTTGTAGAATCGAGTTGTACCATCAGGCATTAAGCCTTTACCTTGTGTTTCACGAATTTGCTGGCAAAGGTTGGTTTTGCCAGACTTACAGTATTTACATTCACCACATTCAGGGGTGTAAAGTGGAATAACGTGGTCGCCAACTTCAACACTTGTTACGCCTTCGCCAATCATCTCGACGATACCACCGCCTTCATGACCAAGAATGACAGGGAAGATACCTTCTGGATCATCGCCAGACATCGTAAATGCATCTGTATGGCAAACGCCTGTTGCAACGATGCGTACTAGTACTTCACCAGCTTTCGGTAACATCACATCCACTTCTTCAATAGAAAGTGGCTGGTTTGGACCCCATGCAATAGCAGCTTTTGATTTGATGAATTGTTCAGTCATGTTGATGTGTCTCTCTATTAGAATTTGGGAGAAAGGGGAATAAGTTCGCATCCCCGTTTCGATGGTGGCTATTGTAGTCATTTCTCACATGGTGATAATCCCATTAAATGGTAAATGATTATTACCGTATGGAAATAGTGAGACTAGCAAAGATAGAGAGGAGCTTACGCAGGTCGCGATGGCGTATTATTCACGGGCGAGGTGAGTTTGTTGCCATTTTAGAAAGGGGAGGGTTAGGCAGAGTAACAATAAGGCATACACCATTTTCAAGCCTAACCCATAGGCGAGAAGAGCACAGAACAAACAGCCTAGAAAAATGAGTGGTTGGTAGCGCTTAGGTAACAACTTAGCGGCAGCCATCATCGAGGCAAAATAAATTACCACAAACACACCATTAACCCATGCGATCAAATCTTCCAGCTCCCGGTTCGCCACATAGGCCAGCACAATCACTAAGCTCATTACGATCAATATGGCAGCCAAAGCACGTGATGGTACATTGTGTTGATTAAGGGGCGACAAGTAACGCGGCAATACGCCATCTTTACTGAAACTCCACGCTAAGCGAGACAAACTAGCGGTATACACATTGACGGTGGCTAACCCGCCAGCAATCCCCAGAATACCAATGACTTGTGCCCCTAAGCCGCCAAAACCATAGTTAAATGCATTAATCATGGCTAAATTGCTGCTTGGTAAGTTACTCGCGACAATGTCGGTAGGCATTGGCATACGTAATAACACCCATGTACATAAGAAATAGATACTGCCAACTAACACAGTACCGATCATCATTGCGGGTAACATATCTTTTTTGGGGTTACGAAAATCATTGGCTAAGTGAGACATGGCTTCGACACCAAGGAAGCTCCAGAATGCTAATCCTGCGGCTGTCATAATTAGATTTGATTGGATCTTTTCCTGCGATAATACAGTTGAATAAGCCTGTAATGCCGATTCATCAGCTGTTAGCCCGAACTGTATAATTGAAAAGAGTGCTAGAACGACGATAATAATCGCTAACGTCAGTAAAAACTGTAACTTAGCAGATATCTGAATACCTTTGTAATTCAGCGCAAACAGCAGTAATAATGATCCCAGTTCTGCCGCCAATAAACCCTGTTCTGATAGAGGGGTTAATGCATAGACAAAATGGAAGGTCAGTAAAATCGCAGCAGGCGCACCAATTGGCACCACAAATAAAAAAAGTAAACCGATGGAGCGGCCTGCGACTTGACCAAAGGCTTGTTCGACAAAATAAGCGGGACCAGCAGCGTGCGGGAATTTGGCTGTTAGCGCCCCAAAGACAACGGTGACAGGTATGATTGCCAGTGTTAACAATAACCATGTATAGACTGCACCATAGCCCGCGATATCAATGGTCATTTGCGGTAAAATAAACACGCCAGTACCTAGCAGTGTAGTGGCCAGTAAGCCTGCGCCTTGCCATCGTCCCATTTTTGTCGAACTGTCATCCATTGCTAAACCTGTCCATTCATGGTGATATTCTAGTAGATAGGCTGAGTATAACGGGGTCGGTGTTGACAATCTGTCAGATTAACCCTGAAATATGCAGCTTTTCACGACAATTTGCAGGCATTATGCAGCTAATGTGTAGTGCACAGAAAAGAGCAGAGGACGCCCTTGGACAAATTTGATCAGGCAATCATTGCCGAATTACGAAAAAATGCCCGCCAAAGTGTGTCTGCAATTGCGGAGGCGGTGAATCTGTCTCGTCCAGCAGTTACAGAGCGCATCAAAAAGTTAGAACAAACTGGTACGATTCGCGGTTATCAAGTCTTACTGTCGGAATCACAGAAAGAAGGCGTATCGGCATATTTTGAAATTCGTCATCAATGTGCACGGTGTGCCGATGTGGTCGAAATATTTAAAACGTTGCCTGAAGTACAATCTTGTCATGGGGTTAGTGGTGATATGGATTTATTAGTGTTTGTAAAAGCCGATTCCATCCAACGATTACATCAAATACGTGAAACCTTGGATGCGCACATTGATATTGTCAAAATCAAAACCCACGTGGTTATGAGTGAGTGGTTGTAATAATTAATGGATTTGGTATTACACGTATGATTCACCGCGATGCGTTTCTAATAAAAAAGCCCACTATCAAAATGAATAGTGGGCTTTTTTTGTTTTATTTGTCTTTGACTTCTTCGAACTCAGCTTCAAATACATCATCGTCAGTTGAAGGTTGACCTGTTGTGTCACTCGTTTGCTGGCTTGATTGAGCCTGTTGCGCTTGTGCTTGTTGCTGCGCCATTTGTACTAGGGCTTGAGACGCTGTCATTAATGCTTGTGTTGCATTATCAATCGCGGCTTTGTCTTCGCCTTTGAGTGCAGTATCAACATCGGCTATTGCTGTCTCAATCTTTGCTTTTTCATCAGCAGGTAGTGCATTACCCAGTTCTTCAACTTGCTTACGGGTACTGTGTACCAGTTGATCGGCTTGGTTTCTGGCTGTCACTAACTCTTCGAACATTTTATCCGCTTCTTTGTTAGCTTCTGCTTCTTGTACCATCTTTTCGATGTCGTCGTTACTTAGCCCGCTAGAAGCTTGGATGGTGATCTTCTGCTCTTTGTTTGTGGCTTTATCTGTAGCAGAAACATGTAAAATACCATCGGCATCTAAGTCAAAGGTCACATCAATTTGTGCTGTTCCACGTGCTCCAGCTTGAATGCCTTCGAGGTTAAATTGCCCTAACGATTTGTTGTAGATCGATTGCTTACGTTCACCTTGCAACACGTGAATCGTAACGGCAGTTTGGTTATCTTCTGCAGTTGAGAATACTTGATTCGCTTTGGTTGGAATCGTGGTGTTTTTCTCAATCAACTTGGTCATCACGCCGCCCATGGTTTCAATACCAAGAGACAGTGGAGTCACATCTAATAACAAGACATCTTTTACCTCACCAGCTAATACACCAGCTTGAATAGCAGCACCGACAGCAACTGCTTCATCAGGGTTCACGTCTTTACGCGGCTCTTTACCAAAGAACTCTGTCACTTTGGCTTGAACCATAGGCATACGGGTTTGACCACCCACTAAGATAACGTCAGTGATATCGGTGATGGATAAATTAGCATCTGTTAGCGCTGTTTTCAGTGGCTCTAATGAACGTTGTACTAAGTCTTCAACCAGTGACTCCAATTTCGCACGAGTTACTTTTACGTTCATGTGTTTAGGGCCGCTAGCATCAGCAGTGACATAAGGTAAGTTCACATCGGTTTGCTGTGCGGAAGAGAGCTCAATTTTTGCTTTTTCTGCCGCCTCTTTCACACGCTGCATTGCTAGTGGGTCGGATTTCAGATCAATGCCTTGTTCTTTCTTAAATTCGCCAACTAAGTAGTTAATCATACGATTATCAAAGTCTTCACCGCCGAGGTGGGTATCACCGTTGGTCGATAACACTTCGAAGGTTTTCTCACCGTCTACTTCGTCGATCTCGATGATAGAGATATCAAATGTACCCCCACCCAAGTCGTATACCGCGATGGTACGTTCGCCACCTTGTTTATCTAAACCATAAGCTAATGCAGCGGCTGTTGGTTCATTGATAATACGCTTTACATCAAGCCCTGCAATGCGGCCTGCATCTTTGGTTGCTTGACGCTGTGCATCGTTAAAATACGCTGGCACGGTGATAACAGCACCTGTTACTTCTTCACCTAAATAGTCTTCGGCGGTTTTCTTCATCTTTTTCAAGACTTCAGCCGAGACTTGCGGTGCTGCCATTTTTTTACCTTTTGCCTCAACCCATGCATCACCATTATCGGCTTTCACAATATTGAATGGCATAATTTCGATGTCGCGTTGAACTTCTTCATCTTCAAAACGACGGCCAAGCAAACGCTTGATCGCAAATAATGTATTTTTTGGGTTGGTGACGGCTTGGCGTTTTGCGGGTTGACCCACTAATATCTCGCCATCTTGGGTATACGCAATCACTGAGGCTGTGGTGCGTTCACCTTCAGCATTCTCAATAACACGTGGTTTATCGCCATCAAGTAAGGCAATACATGAATTTGTTGTACCGAGGTCAATACCAATAATTTTACTCATAATCTTTTCTCCAAGAATTTTGTAGACGGCTGAAGGCTAAAACGCAGTAACCTTGAAGGTATCGTGTCGTTTATCGGAAATAATCAGCCGTTGGATATATCAATTTATCAATTGTTTATAGATGAGAACGAACATGACAAAAGCGGTATTTAAGCAAGGGCAATATTAATAAAATCATGCTCTTGATGTTATTAACCGTGTTGCTTTATTTCACCGTGTTGCTCTATGGTTGTTTCTCACCTTATTACACACTGTTATTTATGGCTGATGGCAATCGTACGTGGTTGCATGACGTCTGGTGTTTCACGCTCTAAATCAATATGAAGTAGACCATTTTTCATGGTTGCGTTTAGCACTTTGATGTAGTCAGCTAATTGGAACTTACGTTCGAAATCGCGCTCAGCAATGCCTTGATAAATGTAATTCTTGTCTGCGTCTTCGTTGTTTTTACTTTCAGCAGTGATGATAAGTAGATTTTCTTTTTGGGTGATATTAATCTGATCGTCAGAAAAACCAGCTACCGCCATGGTAATACGGTAATTGTTTTCATCTTTCTGCTCGATATTGTACGGAGGGTAACCGTTTGATGTACTTTTCGCATTTTTTGCGTTGTTTGATTCCATCATGTCAAACAGACGGTCGAAACCAATAGCACTACGGTATAGGGGAGTAAAATCGACATTTCTCATAAAACTATCCTCATAAATAAGCAATAGCCTTAGTGATAAATACGCATGAGGGTATCAGACGTAACTAAGCACTAAGGGGATCAGAACATACACTCCACAGACCACCTTGGGTTCAGGGACGTGATGCCTAACATTTCAAGTTGTTTACTTTCTCTTTGTTCCCTCTAACGAGGCGAACGAGACAAGTGGTTTGAAGCTCCATCTGGCAACTTCTGTAATTAATTTATGCTTCCGCTTGGGTTTAGTCAATAACTAAAATTAACTATTTTGCGAATATCTTATATATCTTTGATAAATAAGGGCTTTTGGTTGTTCTTGGTGTTGGTGTTGGTGTTGGTGATGATGGTGTTAGATAAAAAGCTCAGATTTAATTTCCGAGTTTTATGCCACAACGTTTGAATGTACGTTGCCAAAATTTGACGTGTTTTAGAGTGGCAGCACGAAATGATGCATGTAATTGCCCTTCGATATAGGTGCGATGGTAGGGCGTGAACGCATCGAGTGGTGGAGAGATAATTGAAAATGCTGTAATAAGATCAGGTTGAAGCTGTTGGTATTGTGAATCTAACTCTGCCAGGTAAGGCTGAATAGGTTCAGCAAAGAATTTGAAGAATACATTGCGTAAATAGGTCGCTTTCTGTTGATTTCGGTTCGAACCGCAACTGATCGTGTTTTCTTGTGCTTCAAGTAAGGCTGTTGTGGCAAGTAACCAATCACGGGCACGTGTCATTGAGTAAAACAATTGTCCGTAATAGCGAAATAGGTGGATTTGTTCTTGGTGATACAGCAAAGCATCTATTGATTGCTTTGATGTCGGCATTTTAGTGAGAATGTTGGTGGTAATACCTGCAATATTGCGAAAGGCTTCTTGGTTTTCGACAAAGCCTGGGAAGTGATTTAATTCAAAGGTTGCTGAAACGGGGGAGAATTGCTGTCGCCATTCTTTGCCACCAACGACCATATTCCATAGGTGGTGAGGTAATTGCTGTTGTTTCAGTGTTTCCAGTAATACTAATTCAGTGTGAAGTGCTGACTGGTTATCGAGTATTGACTGGTTATTGAGTATTACAATACAGCGATTTAGCCCATTAATTAACAGTAGTTCATATTGTAGCTGGTGGGTTTTATCTTGAACCTTTCCCAATATTGAATTGCGCTCGGCTATTAGGTGGAATAAATCACACTTTCTGAGCTCATAAGCGTTCAGCAAACTTATGCGTACATCTGGGGTTGGTAGCGTGAGCTCACGAACGTCTGGAAAGGGAATCATGGACGTTGTAGGGGCAGGTATAGTGTCGACATCTAGAACGCTTGCCAATCGGTCATGATAGCTTTGAAAAGCCAGCTCAGTACTGTTTCGTTCACACCCTGTAAGCAGTGCTATCGAGAAGAACAGCCCAAGTATGTGATATAGCAGAGTGGATTTATACATTCAATATACCCAAGCTACCTCAAGATGCAGGATTCAGAGTGATATCAGCGTATTTAATTTAAGGAAAATGTGTGTAGGAATGGCATTCCCTTTCAAACATATTTGACACAGAAGTAGATACGCTGAATCACTCCCGAAGGGCGAGTCTTGTTAGGCTCTATGCGGTGTTACTTATTTTCAACGTAGAACGACTAGGTCTATAAATAAGTGCCTTGCCTAGAGTCTAACAAATTCTCGCTGAAACGAGCATCTTGAGGTAACTTGGGTATATACAGCTCCTTATATGCATTGTTTAATTATACGAATGATTAGGGCTGTTGATTTTTTAACTTAGCAAGAATGAGTTAGTATCAAGTTCGATGGTAGGAATTGTAGCAATAAACAGCAGATACAAAAAAACCTGCTAAAAGCAGGCTTGATGTATCTCTAAGAGAATTTGGTGCTCGCTACTGGACTCGAACCAGTGACACCTTGCATGTCATGCAAGTACTCTAACCAACTGAGCTAAGCGAGCAAATTGTACTGTGTGATAACAAATTATTTCGTGCTATCTAAAACTGGTGCTCGCTACTGGACTCGAACCAGTGACACCTTGCATGTCATGCAAGTACTCTAACCAACTGAGCTAAGCGAGCAAATTGTACTGTCTAATAACAAGCTATTGCGTGCTATTTAAAATTTGGTGCTCGCTACTGGACTCGAACCAGTGACACCTTGCATGTCATGCAAGTACTCTAACCAACTGAGCTAAGCGAGCAAATTGTTTTGTTCCGTTTTTGGGAACGAGAGAATAGTAGCGATTCGATTTATTTCGCGCAAGTGTTTGAGATCGCTTTTTTATTAATTTGTATTCATTTGCTCGCAGAGTGACCAGTTTGGTGGTCGTATGAGCGCGAAAAGACGAATTAATTGAGGAGAAGTTGTTTAGATTTATCATGATGATAGAGATTGAGGCTGACTTTTTTATGTTCAACTCATAATATTAATGTGCTGACACTGATGACGACTGATCGTTTTCTAGTGGCTTTGCTGCAATACTAAAGCTACGTGGTCTTTTGATACGGTTAGGCGACCCAGTAGCTATTGGATATCACCGAGGTGACTGAAGCGATTTAAAATAGAGCAACCGAGTAACATTTCCTTTGACTGATTTTCAAACTCTCTGCTAACCGATAATGCCCAACCGCTTGAGTCCCGTTGAATCAATGGCTATCGCTGCAATTTTGTCGTCTGTTTTTTCATTTTTTCTAAAGCGTGGCGTCGTGAGGTTAAGCTGCTTCAGCCGCAGTCTTCACATTCATTGGTCGCAGAGGTTCCATCTGGTTGGGGTATAGGTCTGTTCACTGACGTGGAAATGGAAAAAAAAATACGATTTTATGATCTAGTTTCGCGTTATACCAGACAATACAACGTACCAGCTTCTCTGATCCTAGGGATCATCAAAGCGGAATCAAATTTTAACCCGAATGCAGTGAGCCCCAAAGGGGCAAAAGGCTTGATGCAGCTGATGGATAGCAATTCCCGTCATTGGCAGATCAATCCGTTCTTACCTGAGCAGAACATCAAAGTAGGGACTGCAATGATGGCTCGGTTGCTCAAAATGTATCAGGGCAATATCGACATGGCACTGGCGGCCTATAACGCCGGCGAGGGCACGGTAAGAAAGTACCGTGGCATTCCCCCTTACAAAGAAACCCAGAAATACATCAAACGGGTTAAATATAACATGAAGAAGTACGATTCAATGAGCCCGGCAGTGGGAGCGTTTCCGTCACTATATGAGCAGTGAATGTTATACCCATTTCCTTTACTGATTTTCAAACTCTCTGCTGTGTAATGTATTGCCGATTATCTTCTTGTAACGTTGCCTGAGTGCCTGGTTGTACGCACGATCGTTAATTAACGTGTAGGTATGCTTCTTGATGTGATGACGTCTGCCGTCATTGTGTTTGTAAGGCATGTGTTAAATGGCCAACAGGTATAGTAGGTTGGCCATGATAATTGAACTCAATGTGTATAGAAAAATTGAGGGTTATTTGGGCGCTTCAACAAAGCCTGCATCCATAGACAAAGTTCACGAAGAAAACAAAGCGAGCCATCCAGCCCGCTCGGTTCACTAATTATTGCGGATTCCTTGCATTCAGGTAGCTTTATTGTTGCTGTAAAAAGGGCTCTCCAACTTAACAATATTTAGTTAACTATAGACACTTCTGCTGGGCATATTAGAATCGATTAAATAACAAGAAATTGAGCTGAGAGCAAGCCCTTCAAAGAGCAGTATAGGACTCCATCGCCAGCAGATGGGTTTTGTCGCAAAGTTATGCCGAAGTACAAGCATACTGATTTCTAGACGCAATTAGGCTGCGAGTACGTAAAATTCATCTCAGACAGATAAACCATCAGGGTTGTCGAGATGTCCATTTTTAATCATCGACGATAGTTCCACTCCTGCGAGGGTGGCTGTTGCGCCTTCATCAGATTTCCACCCCAGGTACTGATGCATTTTACCTTTCACTTTCCGGTGATTTTACTCGACTATGTTGTTAAAATACTTAACTTGAAGCACTTCAATCAGGTTGAGCATCTTCCCCATCAACCAGAGTTGGACGGTAATACTATGTTTCGACTTCAGCTAGTACGGACGTACTTTTTTCAAGTGTCATGAATAGCTGCTCAAAACTTTTCGTGAGCTTGTGTGTAGGCAGTAAATGGATTAATGGCTTCTGATAGTAATGCGATTCTTTCATTTTTATCGATTGAGGCAGATAAGGTTCAAGAATCGGTAAGCCGAGCTCCTTCAAGTCAGTAATGATTTTCTTTGGGAAGTTAGCCTGAGCATTAAACATATTGACAATAACACCCTCAACCTCGAGTGTTGGATTATGGTCTTCTCGCAATTCAGATACATTATTGAGTAACGTTAATAGTGCTTGCTGTGAAAAGCTATCGCAGTCGAAGGGGATAAGTAAGCGCTGAGCGGCAATTAAAGCGGCTTTACTGAAAAAGTTTAGATTGGGTGGGGTATCGATATAAATACGCTCATATCGTTTGTCTAATTCATCTAGCGCATCACGAAGCTTATATATCTTATAGCGGCGTTCTAATTCAGATTCGATTTTTTCTAATCGTGGGCTAGATGGAATAATATCAAGGTTAGTAAACGATGTAGGTTGTGGGAACTCAATTACAGGAGTGGAAACGCTAAACCAGCCAACAGTTTGGTTTAATAGATCTGCTATGGTTTGTTTACTCTCTGAGTTAACGTCGTAGCCTAAATAATGGCTACTGTTACCTTGAACATCCAGATCAATCAATAATGTTTTATATCCTTTAGCCGCGCTTAAAGCTGCCAAATTAGCTGCAATGCTGGATTTACCAACCCCACCTTTTTGATTAAATACGACACGACGCATTATGACCATCCTTGATATTATCTGAGTGATGATAATAAGCTACATGGCAGCAAACAAGGTGGCAACATTTGTTTGCTGTAATTGCAACGAAGGCAAGGAATTAGGTAACGTGTTGTTATTAATAAGGCTCGATAAAAAATCAGCAGTCAGATTTTTTATCTGCTTGCTGATTTCTGTGCGCTAAATGATATAGCGGACAATGAGATTAGTCTTACGGTAATTATTGCAGCAATTCGTGATCAGGTGGTAGTAGGCGGGTTATCCAAAGCACTAACTTGTGCTTCATGTTTACGCCATCTTCTTGGTCAACTGCAAGAGGGGTAATTTGCTTACATTCGATGAGTAAACGGTAAATACATTCAACACGTTCTGTGGATGAAACGGTTTTCTCTAAGTCTCCATATCCTTGCTTTTTAGCGAATGCAAAGCCTAGCTCCATGGCTTTCTTAAGTAATTTAGCATCATTGTTGTTCTTGTTTTTATTCTTTTTCATTGTTCATCTCTACCTATGAATGCGTATAAGTTGTGCCCAAATAATGACAATGGAAGTGTGCTGTATCTCATTTCTACACTAAGACTAGATTACAACAAACGTAACCGATGAGGTATGAAATTTATGACTTCATTGTGTAACGTTTGTTCGTTATTAACGTCAATTTTCCGTGATGAGCGCTGCATCACGAAATATCACCTAAAAAAGGGGATGACAATGTCATCCCCTTTGATATTTCGCTATTTGTCAGTCACGCAATTTAGCATGAATGCAAAGTGCTACTGAATAAAGCTTAAATAGCCTTGTAAAACTATCAAGTTCGCTATGTCGATAAAGAAAGCACCAACAATAGGAACAACCATGAAAGCTTGAGGTGATGGTCCATTACGTGACACTAAAGACCCCATGTTCATCACTGCCGTTGGCGTGGCACCCATACCAAAACCACAGTGACCACCAGCAATAACCGCAGCATCATACGTTTTACCCATAACACGGAAGGTAACAAAATATGCAAACGCAGCAAGTACAACTGTTTGTACTGTTAGGATCATCAGCATTGGTAAAGCCAATTCAAGCAATTCCCACAACTTAAGACTCATTAAGGCCATTGCCAAAAAGAGTGATAATGAAATGGTACCTAATGCATCAACCGTTTCACTATTGATCTTATAAACTTTTGTTGTTTCACAAATGTTGGTGATAAAAACACCAATAAACAATGCATAAACAAAGTCAGGGATACGAAGCCAAGAAATACCAAAGCTATCAACAAGTTCTTTCACATGCGCAGCTCCTGCAACACAGATCAACAAGATGAACAGTACTTCAATGGTGTTCTTTGACGTAATACGATCTTCTTCTTTATCGCTATAAGTAATCAGATCTGGGTGTTCAATATGGTGATGTTCACCATCACCAAACGATGACTTCAATTTGTGCTTGTTAATCAGGCGCTGTGCAACAGGTCCACCAATAATTCCGCCCATCACTAAGCCAAATGTTGCAGAGGCCATAGACAGTTCAAGAACGTGTAGATTGTAATCTGCTGCAAAGCTTTGTGCCCAAGCTGCACCTGTACCATGTCCGCCAGACAGTGTTATTGAGCCCACTATTAAGCCAATAATAGGGTCTAAGCCAAGTAAGGTACTTAGTGTTACACCAACAGCATTTTGGATGATGATGAAAACCGTTGCTAGGCCTAAAAATAAAAATACTCGTGAACCACCTTGTGCCAGTAGTTTGTAGCTTGCAGCTAGGCCGACGGTAGCAAAAAACATCTGCATTAAAGTGTCTTTAATACTGAGTTTGAAAGTAATGTCGATGCCTTGCTGATGTATTAAAGCAATTATAACCGCGACTATTAGGCCTCCTACAATAGGTTCTGGAATATTATACTTCCGAAGAACCGTTACTTTTGTATTAATGAAGTAGCCAAGAAAAAGCACAATAATCGCAATGAGCAAAGATTCCAGCTCGTTTATTTGAATTGTAGTATTCATGATTTAGTCTTTTCATACTTTTCTTAATGGCCAATATTAACCGCTAAAATCTCTTGTGCCTATATTGTGCTAAGCGCTTTAATAGTGTAGGCGTCACGGAGCATTAATGTTTCAAATGTTGATGGTTTGTTGGCTTATTATCTTGAATTTATCCAAAGTGATTTTTTTGTGACTATTTTGTAGGAAGTAAGATTGGTCTGATGTGTTGGCGTCATGTGGATATATATGTTGAATAACCGATACTTTATAAGAAAGTTACAGCGTGCAATTGAATAAATGTCATGTTAAACATGGGCATACCATCGTTACAGTACTACGTAATATGCTCTATATATTCCTTGTTGTGTAAAACCGCAGTTAAATCCACACTGATAGAGTATAAAAAGTGAACAGCAAAATAAACAGAGAGTATTTATGGTTTATTTTGGTGAAAATTTGGCAATATTTATTAAATTTAATTTTATCTTTTAATCTATAAATTATCTAACCATAGAAAATAGCTCGTTTTTTGTTCTAAATTGAGATTTTGAATGCAATGCGTCTAGTTTATGGGGAGGTTTTCTCGATAGTGTTTGTTATATAAGTAGGGGAAGAGTTATCAATAATATAGCTAGTGTGAATTGTTTTGTCAGTTTAACGTTCATTATGTATAGATGTAATGAACGTTATTCTAGGGTAAAAGAGCTGGTACTAAACCAGCTGCTGTATGTTTAAGTCTATACACTTCGAGTTTTGAGTTTAAATACGTTAAATTAAGAATCTGAGCGTTTTTTCAGCTTTAGGTCTTTCTTTAATTGTTGAATAAAATCTAATCGTGATTGACTAACAGGTATCGCGTCTACTTTTTGTTGGTCAAGTGCATACAATTCTTGAGCAGTCATACAGCGACCATGAATACGCGTATGAGGTTGCTTTGTTTCTTCTGTCGCACGCTCAGATGCTTCTTCTTGTTCTCGCGCCATAGCTTCACGCGCTTTGCTCTGATTTGTAGCATCTTGCACTGATTGTGTAGGTTGACGTCTAAACTGTTGACGAGCGGGTGTTTGAGGGCGTTGATCGCGTTGTTTAATAAAATCATCTAAATAATCACTAAAGCTCATAATGCTGCCCCTTTATTATATCTTGAATATAGTAAGTCAGCCTCCTGCTGAATAGAAGCTTTAATAACTTAAGTATGGACGTTTTTTACATCTGAGACGTTTATTGTTTATAACAGACTAGCTTTCATCCAGAATATCTTCAGCATTTATACTATCAGTGATAAATTTCACTTCGAATTCATCGATTGGCATAGGTTTACCGAAGTAGTAGCCTTGAAATTCTTCAACGCCAATGTTGGTCAAAAATTTAATTTGATCTTCGTTTTCGACGCCTTCTGCTACAACGAGCATCGATAAGTTATGTGCAAGTTCAATAATAGAACGCGTGATTGTAACGCTATCTTTGTTCATTGGCAGGTCTTGAACAAACTCTCTATCTACCTTCAAAATATGTATTGGGAATCGACTAAGGTAGGCGAGTGAAGAGTATCCCGTACCGAAATCATCGATGGCAATTTTCACACCAAGAGCTTCTAATTTAATGAGCTTATCGAAGGCTAACTTCACATCGGCCATGACAACACTTTCCGTTATTTCTAACTCTAGGTAGTGGGGGTTACAGCCTGACATAGTAACGGCTTTATACACAGTATCTACGATGTCTGAATGCAATAATTGGCGTGCAGAGATATTTAATGCAAAGTGTAGGTCTAGCCCGTTACTCTGCCAAATTGCTAACTGTTCACAGGCTTGATTGATCAGCGTTTCGCCAACATTAACAATAAGTCCTGAATTTTCGAGAATCGGAATGATCCCTAGTGGAGACTGGATCTGACCTTCTTCGTTCTTCCAACGTAATAATGCTTCAATACCACATACTTTATGGGTTTTAGCATTCACTTTAGGTTGATAAAAAAATGTGTACTGATCAGTACCTAGACTTTTACGTAGGTCAGATTCAAGTTGAAGACGTTGTACACTTTCTATACCCATTTTTGGGGTGAAAAAACAATATCGATTACGTCCCTGATCTTTAGCGTGATAAAGTGCAATATCAGAGTTTTTTAATAAGGTATCACTATCTAAAGAATTTTCAGGGTAAACGGCAATCCCCATGCTTGCTGTAATCGATAATGATTTCTCTTCTATAGATAAAGAGGCACCAATATTATTTATAATGCGTTCAGCCAGAGTAGCAATACTTTGCGATGTGGTATCCGACTGAATTAAAATGGCAAACTCATCGCCCCCTAAACGAGCAAGAACGTCTTCATCTCGAAGTGAACGTGTAATACGCTTGGCAATGGTGATTAATACTTTATCACCCACATCATGACCAAGAGAATCGTTTATCTTTTTAAACCAATCGAGGTCTATATTTAATACGACAACAGACGTTTTCATTTCTTCTGCGTTTGTGATCGCTTGTTCAATGTACTGCTGGAGAAGTAGACGATTAGGTAGCTCCGTTAAAAGGTCATAATGAGCGAGTTTATGAAGCTTACTTTCAAACAGCACTCGCTCAGTGATATCTTTTCCTGTTGAAATATAGTGACTTATTTTTCCGTTATCGTTACGTATTGGTGAAATAGTTTCGTCTTCATAGGAAACCGTATTATCAGATTTTTTCCGTGTAATAACGCGGTTAATTGTTCTTCCTGCTTTTAATTGTTGACGAATATGCTTTATTTCACTGGTTGTTTCATTAGACCCCTTCATTAAAGTGCGTGAATCTCGTCCTACCGCCTCAGCTGAGGTGATACCAGTAAACGCTTCAAAAGAGTGGTTTACATATTCAATAATACCGTTCTTATCTGTAATAAGAACAGTATTGTCACTTTGCTCTACTGCATGAGATAGACTTTTTAACTTTAGCTCTCTTTCAATCCAATCTGTGACATCACTAATATGAAGCAAAATTTCACTGGTTGAGCTAAAAACGGTTTCACTAGCAATAAGAGCGACATATTTTATGCTTGTGTGATTCGGCAGCTGGATACTAGCCTTAATTGGGGTATTGTTACCATCTGCCATAGCAAGCTGAACTTGATAAATGAGTTGGTTCAGAATATTTTTTGCCTTTTTATCATGGACTATGTCATAAATGTTTTTTCCTATGGCTTCGGCGGTATCAGTAATATTAAAAACTCGTTCAGCTGAATGATTTAAAGCCGTTATTTCTAACCTATTATTTAGCGTCATTAAACCATCAGGTGCATTTTTTAATACTGAAGCGTAACGTTGAGCATTGTCCTCAATTTCTTGTTTTAATTTTTTTTCATGTATTAATTGTTGGAATAGGTGCCAAGCAAGTACGATACAGCCGGCTATTAATGCCATTACAAGAATGCCAAAGGTGGCAAATTTAATGATACGTTGTTGAGAAAAAGAGAGTTCAGTTACTAAACTTGCCATGTTGACTCTTGAAATGACCGTCCAAGGTAAATCTGCCCCCTCAAAAGGAAGTACAAATAACTTGGTACTGCTTAATTCTTTCCCAGAAAAGAAGCGAGAATAAGTATAAAGGTAATCACCAGTGCGTATTTGACCGTGTTTCTTTTTACCTATTTCGTCCCAAATATTAGGGTATTGCTGGAAGAAGTCTTTGGCGCCGATGTTTTGGGTTAAGTTAAATTGCCAAGCACTGTCTTGATTTGGACCTAAAAGCCATTGCCCATTGTTATTGACAAGCCAGTTTCCACCACCTTGCCCCCAGTTATATTCTTGCTGTATTTGGCTTAAAAAATCATTACCTAGATAATTTAATGTGATTAACCAAGATTCGCCATTTGAGTTGAAATGACTAACAAAGCGCAGCATGGGTTTAATGGGAGTTTCAATCTTACCGTTTTCAACATTTAGATCGAATTGCGAAGTATAAAAACTGCCTACAGGCACCTGAAGGCCTCTTTGAATATAAGATCTCTTGCTTTTATCTTGAAGTTTATCATCGGTAACTATAACGATATCGTCACCTTTTTTATTAACCCGTAGAACTTCCATGCCATTTGCATTGATAAGGCGTATTTGATCGTAATGATTTCTTGTTTTCATGATACGAATAAATGTTTCTAGCATCCGATCTTTTTGTTCTTGTGTTAACCCCGGAGTGAAAGCCAGTTCTTGTGATTTTGCCGTTAAATAGCGTAAATCATCAATGATCGGTGTGAAGTGCAAGCGGGTGATATGAAGAACGGATTGATGTTTCGTAAGCTCTTTTTCCTGAATGCGTAGTTCTAGCTGGTTAGCATCTTCATGATATATGTACAGTGTCGCTACTATCGTAATTGATAGTAGAGGTAACAGTAATACAATAAAACGAAGTAAAGCCTTTTTCATATATTATCCATAAAATGGGGGGGGAATCCCTATTTCTATAGAGTATATACACATGATGGCATAGCGCTTCAAGTTACAAAGGTTTATTTTCGGTTTGTGACGATGGTCGTCAATTAACTTATTGATTTAAAAGTTAATTGCAGTGGTTGAATCATTGCTAGTCACTAAAAAGCCCTCAAAGGCATACTACCGATGAGGGCTATTGATTCTGTATGTCGTTAAATTTACAGGCGTTTTGTGCCTTACTTTCCATACAGGTGGGCGTATTTACTCCGTAGCGGTATTAAGTTCTTTTGTATTTGTTATGACTAACTTTTTTTCATACTGATTGTATTTCCACCATGCATATCCGAGGAATACGACAATTCCGCCAACATTATAAAATATGATGGTGAGTATATTACCGCCGGTTGGGAAGGTTGCTGCAAAGAACCCAACAGTGAAGATAACAATCAGAACAGAGACGATTGCGATGCCAGTTGTACGTGAACCCATTTTGAAATCACGTTCTAAATGATCAAGCTTCCAGCGTAGTACCAAGTAAGCAATCATAATAAACAGTGGGGGCAACATCGACGCTGCTGCTGTCATATTAATAACGGTACTCATTAGATCTTGTGCTGTTTCTGATCCGATGGTTGGAATGAGCATAAGTGGAATAACAATAAAAAATTGTACCCATGCTGCTCGTGCTGGTACGCCATTTTTATTCAGGGCAACTGTCTTTTCACCAAAGATGCCTTTGGGAATTTCAGAGAAGAAAATTTTGACTGGTGTTGCTGTCCACATTAATAGTGAGCCTAGCATTGCAGTGAAAGATACCATACCAACAAAACGGTTCATCATTATTTCAGGTAGACCAAAGTGTTTAGCCAATCCTTCAAAAACCTGTACTGTTCCACCGGTGAATTTTAACTCTTCACGAACAACAAACACGTTGATTAATACAGAGCTGACGGAGTAAAGCGCACCAATAAATATACCAGCAAGAATAATTACTTTAACGAATGATTTATGGCCACCTTTAATATCGTTAACGTAGACAGCAACAGATTCGGCCCCACCTGCTGCCATGAATATCCAGGTAGTAACACCCAAGAAGGCCCAGTTAAAACTTGGTGTCATAGCTTCAATCGTAATGGGATCTGCAGGCTGAATACCACCTACTACAGCCGCACCCGCTAAAAATATGTATGACATTGTAAGTAATAGCATTAACGACGAGGTAACTGAAGTTATCGGCCCAAGCATTTTTGCACCATTAGTCGATACATAAGTAGCAACAGCAAAAAGTAAAGTACTTAGAACAGCCGTTGTCATAGGTGTAAAGACGTATTCATACCCAAGAAACGCATACGACGCATAAGCAATGACACGTGGTAGCAATGAAGTGAAGAAGAAGAGATTTACAAACCAATAGGTATAGGCAGATATAAATGCCCAGCGACCACCTAGTGAACTTTTAACCCATGAATATACACCAGCCTCAGAGTCTTTATTTAATGCAACAAATTCAGCAATAATTAAACAAAATGGGATGAAATATAGAATGGTGGCAATAAAGAACATAGGGGCAGAAGATAGCCCAATTTCAATATTATTATTGATGACATTATTAAAGCTAAACACAGCCGCAAATGTCATGGACAGCAAGGCAAATTTGCCTATGGTGCCTCGTGCAGATTTAGACATTATTTTCTCCGGTGAATCACGTTAATTATATTTGTTTTAACTCTCCACTTCCTAGTAGGTATGGAGTGGAGAGTGCAGAGGTTGTGATCTTCTTCTCAGAAGCCAGTGCCTTTTATTTTGTATGTTTTTCATGTTGTTATTCAGCGTTATTTATTAAGGAAGTAGCCATCTTCTATTGTGACTTTAAGGACTACCTTGCGAACTCGCTTATCACCGATGAATCGGTAAGCGTTGTTATTGTCCAATATGACCACTTGCCCTTGACCAACCGTTTGTAAGGTGCCAGAGCCAGCAAGGTATTCTCGGTCCGTTTCATCTTGATAAGGCATTACGACGTCAAGTTGCTGCTTGTGGTTTGCCTCAATGGTTTCTTGACCTTCGAGGTAGTAGTGAACATCAAAGTAACGACGGTTTCCGATGAAGTGTTCTGAGTTTTTAGCCAAGCCATCTTCAATCATGTAAGCCAGTGAATCGCCAATCGAGTGGTAAACGCCATCACGAATATTACCGATGTTTTCGATAGCTTCGACACAGCGATTCCATTTACGTCCGTCGCGGTATAATGTTTTGAATTGCTCGAGGTTCTCTAAAACAACCATTTATTTATCTCCGCCAGTCATGCTTGGTGTATTTTCTTGAATGTTTTGGTCTGTTTGTGTTTTGAGTGAAAAATCTTGCCCCGCCAAGTAATTTGCACGGCAATTCGCTTGGCTAAATGGCACTAGCGTTAAGGCGTATTGGAAATCGTTCATGTAAACACGGTAAGAATCTAATACTTCAGAACCCCAAGAGTTCGAGCCTAATCCCATTAGCTTATGGTCAAGATTTAGCGTGATATAATCGCTTTTTTCTAATTCATTGATATGTTGTGCTTCATGCAAGTGTTCACCGGTGTAATGCCATGCACTTAAATTAATAGGCTGTTCTGGTTTTACAAATAGTCCATTACCTTGGCGGTTCACGAGTGAGGCCCAGCGCACGTCTTGGCGGTTGCCGTTGTTTTGTGGGAAAGGGTAGTTCTCGAACATTTTTGTTACTGTTGATTGGTAAACATCAATGATGTTGCACTGTTTACTATCAAGGTAGTTTTCTTCAGGACCACGCCCGTAGTATTCAACTTGCTCGAATTGATCATTGATCCCCATATCCAATCCAATTACAGGAATAACATGTGGGTATTCACCGTATTTTTTGCCTGTAAGAGAGAGGTTTACTTGACCTTCTGAATGAATTTCATAGGTGTAAGTGCAACGCATACCAAAATCTAGAACTGGCGGAGCAACAATGCTGTTAACAGTGACGATAACATTCCCGTCTTGCTGCTCTATATGTAGTGTGCGGAAATGTTCTTCCATTATTTGCAGATGAGCAGGTTCCCATAAACCTTCATACTCTTGCTTATGGTTGTCGATCATTGGCTTGAAGAAATTCATCTTTGGTGCGCTAGCGATTATTTCAATACCGTTGCTCAGCCAAGATGTTAATTGACCGCTAATTTTAGAGAACGTCAGCTCGAAGTTGTAACCTTCAACTATCCACTCTAGGCGTTGCTCTTTAACATTAAGCGCAGTGCTATTTGTGTGTGTGAATGTAGGTAATTGCGCGGTATTTTCTTTTATTTGGAATTGGAATATGCCCAGCTCGCTATTTGCGACACTGTAGCGCGTACTTGAATTTTTACGTACTGAGACATTAATGAAGACTTCACGTTCATCTAATTCCGGTAGAGCAACTTGAAGGTCACGGCTTTCACCTACTTTTACATTGGTTGCTGAAAGTTGGTATTGAGCCAGTGTTTCACCTTCAGCACGAATATCGACCAGTAAGGTGATGTCATCTAAGGTCGAGAACCAGTATTTGTTTTCAACAGTGATAAGGCCATTTTCTGCATCTTTTACGCTGACTTTTACTGGGCAGATAACTTGTTTGTATTCACGTAAACCTGGACCAGGGGTTTGACCTGAGTACACCAAACCATCCATGCAGAAGTTATAATTATTCGGGTAATCACCGTAGTCACCACCGTATTTATAAACGTCACGCCCTTTTTCGTCTTGTTCAAGAATACCGTGATCACACCACTCCCATAAGAAATGCCCTTGAATATGATCATGTTTGTAGAAGACATTTTGATATTCAGTTAGTCCGCCCGGACCATTACCCATTGCATGAGCGTACTCACAAATAATGCGAGGTTTGTCCATTGGTTGTTCACCAAAGTAATTCATCAGCTGTACGCGGGAATACATGGTACTCACAATATCCACAACTTCAGCATCACGATCTTCTTCATAATGAACAAGGCGGGTATCATCAATGGCTTTTGCGGCTTTACACATTGCGCGAATATTACAGCCGTAGCCAGACTCATTACCTAAAGACCACATGATTATACTAGGGTGGTTCTTCTGCGCATGAATTTGACGTTCAATACGATCAACGAATACATTTTCCCATTCGGCATCATCGGTAATACGGCTTAAGTCGCCGACGTTAGCAAAACCATGGGTTTCCACATCGGTTTCCGCCATCACAAATAAACCGTAAATATCACACATTTCATAGAAGCGAGGATCGTTAGGGTAGTGTGCGGTACGCACTGAGTTGATGTTGTGTTGTTTCATCAAGATCAGGTCTTTTTCTACACGATCCATGCCTACCGCTCTACCATTTAAATGGTCATTGTCATGGCGGTTAACCCCATGAAGCATGGCGTACTGGTTATTGATATAGAACAAGCCATCTTTTACTTTTATGTCACGGAAACCAACACGCTGTGGAATGATTTCGATGGTACTGCCAGCATGATCTTTAAGCGTGAGGAATAGGTGATATAAGTGCGGATTTTCTGCCGTCCAGTGAATAGGGTTAGTTACATCAATAGCAAAAGCAGCATTGTGATGATCTTTAATGGTTAGGTTATCAACTGAGCCATCGGAGATAAGCTGATTACCATCATACAACGCATATTCAAGTTGGAAGCCTGAAACCTGTGTAGCTTGTAAGTTTTCTACAATAACAGAGCCAGAAAGTGTGGCACTTTGGTATTGCTTATCGAAATCTGTGCGTACCGTATAATCGTAAACATGGACGGGGTTTTTACCAATAAGGTAAACATCACGGAAAATTCCAGCTGTCCACCACATATCTTGATCTTCGATGTAGGTAGAATCAGCCCATTGCATAACACGAACAGAGAGTAAATTTTTACCCACTTTTACTTGTTCTGAAATATCAAACTCTGCTGTTAGGCGGCTGCCTTTACTGAACCCTACATATTGACCGTTTACATACACTTCAAAATAGGTTTCAACGCCATCGAATTTGATGATTGTTTGTTGTTCATCCCATGCGTCACCCAATGTGAAAGTACGTTGGTATGCACCTGTTGGGTTGTTAGTCGGAACAAAAGGAACATCAATAGGGAAAGGAAAGCCTTCATCAGTGTATTGAAGCTTACCATGACCTTCCATTTGCCACATGTTCGGAACTTGAATGCTATCCCACTCTGCCATTTCTTGATTGTAAAATTCATCAGGAACAAGCATTGGATTATTGAAAAAATTAAATGTCCACTGTCCACTGAGCAGCATGAAGTGGCTACTTAGATTACGTTGAAAACTCTTAGCTTTATTTAATGCGTCGTAAGAGAAGAAGTAAGCGCGTGGCGCTATTCTATTTTCGCTAAGATGGTTAAAGTTTTCCCAGTTATTCACAATGCCTCCCAGACATATCTTTATAATCTGAGAATCATATTAGTTAAAGTTTTAGTTAAATAAATTGGTAAAACTATTTTACTTTAACTTGGTCACATTTTGTTCTTGGGTTTGTGAGTCGATTAACATTCTGGGCGGGAAAGAATATGAGCACTTGGCATATTAAAGGGTGGCTGGAGTGAAAAAATCGACTGGTCGATGGTTTAATGTACGCGAAAGGTATACTTTTTGGTGGTTATTAAGGGAAATGTTTGTTGATAGCTATTAAGAGTACTTTCTGGGTGGAGTTATACTTTAAGGTGAATGTTGATTAAGTTTTAGTAAAATACGAATGTAATAGATGAGTAAGTCTTCTTTTTAACTCAGTTAGAGTCTATTCTCTGGTCTGTCTAAGCTTTTGCGATAGGCATAAAAAATGGCACAAAAGTACCATTCGTATTGAAGCAGAGATAAGCTGTTACTTTTTCGTTGTATCTCTTAATCTAAGCTTGCTGGGTACATAAGAGCGAATAGGGATTGTGCGGCCATCTCGGCTGCGTTCCATCAGCAAATTAACGCCTTGACTGCCCATTAACTCAGAATGAATTCTAAAGGTAGACAATGAAGGGAAGGTGAACTTTGCTGTGGGTATATCATTCACACTAATCAGAGTTATATCTTCTGGTATAGAGAGACCTTGCTCATGAATGGCACGCAAAACCCCAATTGCAATAGAATCTGAAGCAATAAACAATGCTTTAGGATGATCACCAGCGAGCATCTTTTTCGCCAGTTTATAGCCTGATGAACTAGTAAAGTCCCCGCGATGGATATCAGCAGAAGAGACTACGCCTTTAAGTTGACCGTATTCGGTAAAAGCAACTTCTCGCACATCAGACTTATTGGCACTGTCTTGCCCACCAATGAATCCAATACGATTGTAATTTTGCGCGATAAAGAAATTAATGACTTCTTGACTGATACGAGCAAGGTCGATATCGACAGAATCGAAGTCTTGATCAAAATCGGTATAGTCTACGTAAGCAATATTTGTAGATAGCGATTTTACTGCTGACAGTTGTTCATTGGGTAAGCGACCTACTAACAATATGCCATCGATATGTTTGAGTTTATTATTAACCTTCGATTCGTACACATTGGTAAGACTAATGCCCAATTTTTCGCATTGAGTTTCAATACCATGACGAATAGATAAATAATAAGGGTCGTTGAACTCAACATCTTGTTTGTAGTTGTATATAGCAAGAACGTTAAGGCGCTGTTTAGTGCTAAGTTTACGCGATGATGATGTTTTATATTCAAGCTTTTCTGCAATCTCAAATATTCTACGCTTTGTTTCTTCTTTTACACTGAGGCTAGGATCATCATTCAATACTCTCGAAACCGTGGCGAGCGATACGCCAGCTTCGTTTGCTATTTCCTTTAACGTTGCCATTCTTCCCTCCAGGGCGTTTATGCGCATTTACGGTTATCAGATAGAGGATGAACATGCTTGTTGATGCGAGCTTAAATTACCTGTTAAGAATGCGATCTATCCGTAAACGTACTTATTATCAAAGCGCTGCATTTTATATGTATAGAAATACGCCGAAAGGTATTTTATGACGTTTTAGTAAAATTATCGACACCCTTAGGTGCTTTTTACTCGTGTTTATGGCGATTTTTTTGTATTTAATCAGCATAACTAGCCAGTGATAATGCAGTTAATCGTTTACATTATTTGTCGAAAGATAATGAATCCTACTTATTCTCTTTTTACATCCTTCTTTATTATCCCTTTATTTCTTCGAACTATCATGTTTTTCCACAGAATCATGACGCTTTTTATTCTATGGAAACGTTTACACAAGTGTGGTTTTGATCACGGATCTCAGGGCGTTTTGCTTGGTACACTTTTTAGCAGTTAATCGTTAATCAAGATTTGGAGAGAGATTGTGAAAGTATTAGTTACTGGTGGAATGGGTTATATCGGCAGCCATACGTGTGTGCAAATGATTAATGCAGGGCTAGAGCCGATTATTCTCGATAACTTATCAAACAGTAATTCAGCAGTACTTGAAAGAGTGCATGCATTAACTGGTGTAACGCCTCTATTTTATGAAGGTGATGTGCGTAACCAGACAATACTTTCGCAAATCTTTAGCGAGCAAAAAATTGATTCTGTTATTCACTTTGCTGGCTTGAAAGCCGTTGGTGAATCGGTAGAAAAGCCCCTTGAATATTATGATAACAACGTTCACGGCACGCTTGTGCTTGTCGATGAAATGGCGAAAGCGAATGTGAAAAGCCTTGTCTTTAGTTCTTCGGCAACGGTTTATGGTGATCCGTCTGAAATGCCTATTAACGAATCGACCCCTACAGGCGATGTCACTAATCCATATGGGCGTAGTAAATATATGGTTGAAGAATGCTTGCGTGATATCCATTTTGCCGATCCGACATGGAGCATTACGTTACTGCGCTATTTTAATCCAGTTGGTGCACACCCGTCAGGTTCTATGGGCGAAGATCCACAAGGCATTCCTAATAATTTAATGCCATTTATTGCGCAAGTTGCTGTTGGTCGCCGTGAGTACTTATCTGTCTTCGGTGATGATTATCCAACTCCCGATGGTACAGGCGTTCGTGACTATATTCATGTTATGGATTTATCGGACGGTCACATAGCTGCGCTAAATGTTGTTGGACAACAATCAGGTTTGCATATCTACAACCTAGGCACAGGGCAGGGTAGTAGCGTATTAGAAATGGTAAATGCATTCAGCCTAGCGTGTGGTCATGATATTGCTTATAAAATTTGTCCTCGCCGTTCAGGTGATATCGCAGAGTGTTGGGCTAATACGCAAAAAGCAGAGCAAGAATTAGGTTGGAAAGCCCACTACAAGATTACCGATATGGCACAAGATACGTGGCGTTGGCAGTCAGAAAACCCTCAGGGGTATTAAACCCCATTTTTAGCAATATATTTAAGCAGTAGGGCTAGATGCGTGAACCGCATTTATTGTGTCCATTTAAGTCCTGCTTCGCACAACTTTGAATAGGCAATTTTGATTATGTCGAATATTGATTCGAGCACTAATTTGAACGGCGAGACTTTTGACGCAACCGATCACCCGCACCGTCGTTATAACCCATTAACAGGTCAATGGATTTTAGTTTCGCCACACCGTGCAAAGCGCCCTTGGCAAGGGGCTGATGAAACGCCAGAACCCGCTGTTGATACCCAATATGATAGCGGATGTTTTTTATGCCCAACGAATACTCGAGTGTCTGGTGATAAAAACCCAGATTATACTGGCACCTACGTATTTAATAATGATCACGCTGCGTTAACGGTGGATACACCAGACGCACCGCAATCTGATAATCCATTATTTCGCAGCGAGAGTGCCCGTGGGCTTAGCCGCGTAGTGTGTTTCTCTCCCGATCATAGCAAGACATTACCAGAATTATCTGTGTCAGCTATTCGTAGCGTTATTGACACATGGAACGAACAGATTGAAGAGCTGGGGCAAGATTATATTTGGGTTCAAGCTTTTGAAAATAAAGGTTCAGCGATGGGCTGCTCTCAGCCTCATCCGCATGGACAAATTTGGGCGAACAGTTTTATACCAAATGAAATCTCCCGTAAAGACGACAATTTAAGAGCGTATTATCAGAAAAACGGTACGAATTTACTGGTTGATTACGTTAACAGTGAAATGAAAGACGGATCTCGTACCGTGGTTGAAACTGAACATTGGATTGCTGTTGTACCTTATTGGGCTGCATGGCCATTTGAAACAATGTTAATGCCTAAAACGCATGTACGTCGTATGAATGAATTAACGAATGAGCAACGTGATGATCTTGCGTTAGCCATGAAAAAGCTGACTAGCCGTTACGACAATCTGTTTAAGTGCTCGTTCCCGTATTCGATGGGTTGGCATTACGCTCCTTTCTTTAAAGAAGATGAGGGTGACGATACAAACATCGAACATTGGCAGCTGCACGCACTGTTTTATCCGCCTCTTTTGCGCTCTGCGACCGTGCGTAAATTTATGGTGGGGTATGAAATGTTAGCCGAAAGCCAACGTGATTTAACCGCAGAGCAAGCAGCAGAAAAATTACGTGCACTAAGCGATATTCATTTTCGTGAACAATAGCAGTGAATCGCAACGTTAACCCATATTCAAAAGATTATTAGGTAGTAAGAACATGACAAAAAACAATAAATCTCAAGCCTTAATTCATAGCGTAACGTCTGTATTCACTGATGTATTGGGATATGCGCCAAGAAAAATCATTCAAGCACCGGGTCGTGTAAACCTTATTGGTGAACATACAGATTATAATGACGGCTTTGTATTACCGTGTGCGATTGATTATCAAACCATTGTGGCAGCTTCATGCCGTGAAGACAGTATCGTTCGTGTTGTTGCTGTTGATTACAGCAATGAAGTGAAAGAGTTTGATATTTCCCAACCGATTACCTTTGATCAAGACTGCATGTGGATTAATTATGTGAAAGGTGTAGTGAAATGCTTATTAGATCGTGGTTATGAATTTAATGGTGCAGACATCACGGTAAGCGGAAATGTTCCTCAAGGTGCTGGGTTAAGTTCATCAGCTGCGCTTGAAGTTGTGATTGGTCAAACATTTAAAACGCTTTATAACTTAACGATTACTCAGCAAGACATTGCTTTAAATGGCCAACAAGCTGAAAACCAATTTGTAGGCTGTAATTGCGGCATTATGGATCAATTAATCTCTGCAGAAGGTAAAGCAAACCATGCACTATTAATTGATTGTCGAACGCTCGATACGACACCTGTATCTATGCCTGAAGACATGGCTGTGGTTATTATTAACTCAAATAAAAAGCGCGGCTTAGTAGACAGTGAATACAATACACGTCGTGAGCAGTGTGAAGAAGCAGCGCGTGTTTTTGGCGTAAAAGCGCTACGTGATGTCACCATCGATCAGTTTAATGAACGTGTGAATGAGCTTGATGAAATGGTGGCGAAGCGTGCGCGTCACGTGATTACCGAAAATGATCGTACTGAACAAGCGGCGCTGGCATTGAGTGCTGATGACATCAAACTGATGGGGCGTTTAATGGCAGATTCTCATGCCTCTATGCGCGATGATTTTGAAATCACGGTACGCGAAGTTGATGTGTTAGTTGATATGGTTAAAGAATGCATTGGTGAGGACGGTGGTGTGCGTATGACTGGCGGTGGTTTTGGTGGTTGTATTGTCGCGATTATGCCACCAGCCATGGTGGATAGTGTTAAAGCGGTTGTAGAAGCAAGATATGAAGCTGAAACAGGGCTAAAAGAATCTATTTACGTGTGTAAAGCCATGCCTGGTGCTGGTGAGGTCGTCGGTATTACAGCACTTGAATCAGTAACGGCTTAATAAGGACTGATGATGAGTAATACATTGCATCAATCCATGACACAGGATATTGCCTTTGATGGCAGCCCCGCGAAGATTTTCACGTTAACAAACAGTAATGGTATGTCGGCATCGTTTATGGATATCGGCGCTACATGGCTAAGTTGTTGTGTAGATCTTGGTGAAACGACCCGAGAAGTGCTGCTAGGTGTTTCTACGATGAAGCAACATCAGCAGCAACAAGCCTATTTAGGGGCAACTGTGGGTCGTTATGCGAATCGCATTGAATCTGGCAGATTTGTTATTAATGATGAAACGCACCAAGTGTTAACGAATCAAGCGGGTAATTGTTTGCATGGTGGGCCTGATAGTTTTACTCATCGTCGCTGGCTGGCTGAACAAGCCTGTGAGCAAACGATAGTCTTTACACTTGAATCACCTGATGGTGATCAAGGTTTTCCAGGTAAGGTCAATGCGTCTGTTTGTTATAGCCTAACAGATAAAAATGAAGTGGTTATCGCTTATAGTGCAACAACCGATAAAGCATGCCCGATCAATCTGACGAATCATGCTTACTTTAATTTATTAGGGGCAGATTCACAGTCAGATTGTCTTGGTCACTCGCTCATGATTCATGCTTCACAGTATTTACCTTCTGATAAGAAAGGCATTCCGGTTGGTGAATTAAAAGATGTACAGGGTACGAGCTTTGACTTCAGGCAATCAAAGGAATTGAAGCAAGATTTTATGGCAGACCACGATCAGCAATTAGCCGCGGGTTATGATCATTCTTTTTTATTGGAAACAGAATGTCATCAAGGCAAAGCAACGGCAGCAAGCGTGACTTCGCCAGATGGAAAATTACGATTAGAATTACAAACCACAAAGCCAGCTATACAGCTTTATACCGGTAATTATTTAGCGGGTTGTCCGAACCGAGAAGGAAGTGAATATGTCAATTATGCTGGTTTTGCGCTAGAAACCCAATATTTACCAGATTCCCCCAATCATCCTGAGTGGCAACAACCTTCTTGTATTGTACACCCTGAACAAATGTACAAGCATCAAACAACGTATCGATTTTTGGTTGTGTAGCTATACCTAGTTAAAAGCCATACCCTAAATAGAAAGGAGCCTCGACAATGAATGTTAAGGCTTTTTGTTATCAATTCGCTAACTAGCTTTTTATTTTATCGACTGATAAGCGGCGCACTAATGTTGGCATGAACATATGTGTATCTGTATCTACTTTCCCTGGCTCAATTGGTTGATTCTTATTGGCTAATTTTAGTGATAATTGAGCAGCATGCTCAGCCATCATTTGAATAGGGTAGCGAATAGTCGTTAATTTTGGATGTAAGTATTTTGCTATTAATCCATCATCGAAACCAATGAGTGACATGTGTTCAGGTGCTTGAATCCCATTTTCTTCCAGAATAGACAGTGAGCCTGCTGCCATATAGTCGTTATAAGCGACAACAGCGGTAATCGGTAGGTTTTTAGCGAGTAAGTTAGTCATTGCTTGCTCGCCACCTTGCTCGTCTGGGCTGCCATATTCAATATAGCTCTCAGGTTGATGTAAGCCGTGTGCTTTAAGGGCTTCTTGGTAGCCGGCTTTTCGTTGTTCCGCATCTTCAATTTGGTGGTTTGAACAGACATAGCCAATATGCTGGTGGCCATGACGAATCAAATATTCCGTCGCAAGATAAGAGCCTTTGTGATTATCTAGCGCGATACACTTTTCGGCAATTTCTGGGATATATCGGTTAATCAGAACGAACCCTGATACTTCTTTAGCGTAGGCAATAAGTTCTTCATTAGATAAGCCCTTACTGTGAATAACTAATGATTCACAACGGCTATTTATTAATAACTCGATTGAATCACGTTCAGTATCTGCATCGTGATAACCATTACCAATAAGAATATGTTTACCGTTGTTGCGTGCCACACCATCGATGGATTTAACCATTGAACCAAAGAAAGGGTCGGATACATCACCAACCAATACCCCTAGTGTATTCGTCGATTGACTAACCAGTGCTCGTGCATTGGCATTCGGGCGATAACCCAGTTTGCGCATGGCAATACTAACAGCATCAATAGCAGATTTACTTGCCTTGGGTGACTTGTTAATAACACGTGAAACCGTAGCGACAGAAACACCTGCTTCTTTTGCTACATCTTTAATAGTTGCCATACATTATCCCAATAAATATCAGTATTCTTTTTGCCTATGCCATTTAACAACGGTTGTGAAAATAACGCAAATAGAGATCATGAAATTGATAGGCTGGTTGTATAGTATTCCTTGTAAATCAGTACTGAAAGGCGATGTAAGCGTTATCATTAAAATCTATTGGAACAATGGAATGAACAATAAGCAGCCTAAAGTGACTACTTATTGTTTGCTATTTTATACCAGTAATGTTGACCGTTAGGATAGCTTGAAGCGACTAACTAATTTATTAAGTTGGTTATTGGCTTCAGATAACGAATGGCTGGATGTTGTTGTTTGCTGAGCGCTTTCTGTTAGCATTTGAATCATATTTTGAATCTGGCTCATGTTGTGGTTTATTTCTTCAGTAACGGAACTCTGCTCTTCCGCTGCTGTTGCTATATGCGAGTTTAAATCATTGATTTCACCTATTGAGGTCATCATTTCATCTAGCCCTCCATTGACTTGCTCAGTATCATCAACAACGACCTCACAACGTGTTTTTGTATTGTTCATGGCTGTTACAACGGTTGTAACCCCAGCTTGAAGGTGGGTTAACATCTCATTGATTTCAGCAGTGCTATTTTGTGTACGAGCAGCAAGTGCACGTACTTCATCAGCAACAACCGCAAATCCTCTACCTTGATCGCCGGCTCGTGCGGCTTCAATTGCAGCGTTAAGTGCCAATAGATTAGTTTGCTCTGCGATATCACGAATTACGTTAAGTACCGTGCTTATTTTCTGAGTCTCATTGCTCATCTCGGTAACATTTTCTGACGCGGTTTTAATTTGCGTCATTAATAGAGCAACGCTGTCGGTTGCTTTGTTAACGGCTGCTTTTGATTGGTCGGCAGCAACTGTGGCGCTATGGGTATTGGTAACGGTATTGGTGGTATTACGTGCAACTTCTTCTGCTGTAGAAGCCATTTCATTTATGGCTGTAATAACCTGCATTGTTTCATTGGCGTGGCGATCAACAATATCGTGGTTAATTTGGCTTTGATTTTTGACTTCGTCGATAATGCTTGAAATTTGATTACTTGAATTGGATACAGAGTCCATCATCTCTCGTAGATAGATAATGAAATGATTGACGGATACGGCAATACCTCCAACTTCATCGTTTTTATTAATTTTAATTTCAGCGGTTAAATCGGCGTCGCCCGATGATAGAGCTTCAATATTATTCCTTAATGCTTCGAGGCGTCGGGCTAGTTGTGAGAAGGCAATAAAGCAAAAGAGAATAATAGCAGCAGCAATAGGAAGTTGAATTGAAGCCAGAGTGACTAGAATTGAGTGAGTCGTTGATTCGAGTAGGGTCGTTTGAGTGCTAAATGCGACGGTCCATGGCGTTCCTGAAATTCGATGCATGAATAACGTATAATTAACCCCATTATTATCATAACGAACTTGCAGTGGTTTATTGTCTGTTACCTGAGAAAGGTTACGGCTAATATTCGCAGCAAAAGGTGACTCTTGAGCAATAGATGAAAGATTATCAAGTATGAGTGAGCGGTTAATACTACGTGTATTGTTGAGTATTTTACCGTCAGATTCGATGATGAGAATATCACCATTTAATGCCTGTTCTTTCTCTTCGACAAGGTCATTGAAGAAACCTAATGTTAGATCAATTGTTGCAATGCCGTATTGTTTACCTTCTTTCAAAATAGACATAGCGCAATTTGTTCTTGCCTCAGCACTGGCCGAGTCCTTATAAGCTGGTGCCCAAGCACATTGTCCTTGAGGTGCGGCTAAGCCATTTTTGTACCAGCCTTGTTCGTAATAATTAAGTGAATCAGCAGAATTCCAGTAAGTATTTTCAATTAGCTTATTACTGGCGTCACGGTGATAAAAGGTACTGTATTTATCAATGCCTTGTTGGCGCTGCTCTGGTAACGGCCAAATACCGCCACCAAATACCTGAGTTTTTCCGTATTGATCAACTAATCCCGGTAAAATTTGATCGATCTGTTCACTTGAAACTAATGCAATGGTTTGGGTGATAGTACGTTGTTGTGCTTGAACCTGTTCGAGTTCTGTGAAAATGTCACTATTAAGGTCTTGGAGTGTGTTTTTTATAATCGTTTCTTCATTGGTAACTAATTTCGGTGAAACCCAATAGTTGATGCCCAATGTGGTGACTAACCCGATAAATAGCATAAATACTGTAAAATAAAGTGGGTATATATATCGAATAGACTTCATGTTCCTTGTCCTCATTTTCGTTCCTATTTTCAGTCAGCCTGATAATTATTATTGTTTTATGATGGTCGTTTAAGTCTCATATGAAGGAAAAACAGACTTATCAATCATCTTTGTTTTCGAAATAACCCGTAATTACTTCAAATTCGAACGTGTCATGCTAGATGATAAATATAATAATGTATGTGATTCAAGCTTATGTTTTGTAATGTTTGAGGGATGAAGACGCAGGTAACAATGTTCAGGTGGAATAATCTAGACATCATACAATGTGCTGTACCATTTAATGGCTGTATCGTAAAAACAGCAATAGAGATCATAGAACTGACAGGGAAGTAACCCAATATCCCTTGCAAAAAAGCGTTTAAATGATAATGTAAACGTTACCACCAAATCCTGTCGGAGTAATGAAATGGACACTATCACTTATCCAGATTTTGCAAAGTTAGATATACGCGTGGGCAAAATTATTGAAGTCGCTCGCCACCAAAATGCAGATAAACTGTATATCGTACAAATCGATGTAGGTGAGAAAACCCTGCAAACAGTGACTAGCCTTGTACCTTATTACACCGAAGAAGAATTGATGGGTAAGCAGGTTGTGGTACTGACAAATTTAGCAAAAGCAAAAATGCGCGGTGAAACATCCGAATGTATGTTGTTGTGTGCAGAAACGGATGATGAATCAGAGAGTGTACTTTTAACACCTGAGCGTCTTATGCCTGCTGGTGTGAAAATCGTTTAATACATGAAAAAAGCCCCTCCAGCTTTGTTATGAGGGGCTTTTTAGTATCAGGTCTGTGAGGGTGTACTTTGCTTAATGAGCAACCTCAAACGCCAACGCTTTCTTTTCAACTTGGCGGAAAATCAGCGTTAGAATGCCATTCACAGCAAGGTAGAATACGCCTGCAACACTGAACACGACTAAAGTGTCATAGGTCTGGGCGTTAATACGTTGTGCGTAACCCATCAGATCCATAATCGTGATCGTGCTGGCTAGCGACGTTCCTTTAAAAACCAAGATAACTTCATTCGAATAAGCCGGTATTGCACGACGAATGGCAAAGGGTAATAAAACGCGTAGTGTCGCGACTTTATCCATGCCTAGTGCACGGCATGCTTGCCATTGACCAGAAGGAATGGCGTTGAAAGCCCCTTTAAACAACTGTGTGCTGTATGCCGCCGTATTTAATGCCAAGGCTAACATCGCACAGAACCAAGGTTGGCTTAACCAACTCCAAAGAAAGCTTTCGCGTACTGCTTCAAATTGCCCTGGGCCGTAATAAATCAAGAATATTTGAACCAGCAGTGGTGTGCCTGTGAACAATGTAATAATGCCACGGCTGATCCAATGTAAACCCGTTGTTCGCATGATCAGTGTTAATGTCATTAATAACGCAAGCGTACAACCTACTAATAGAGAAACGGCTGTCAGTTCAAGACTTGTTGCCAAACCACCTAGCATTTGCCAAACATGTTGTTCATTCATGCGGTTGCTCCTTGTGGTGCGCTAAGGCCTTGAACAGTAAATTTCTTATCAATTACTTTAACCGCACGTTGTGTAATCAGTGTAATCACCAAATAAATAGCAGCAGCAGTGGCATACCAAGTAAAGGCTTCATGCGTTGCAGCAGAAGTGAGCTGTGCTTGTTTAAGTAAATCGGTTACGCCAATTAATGATACTAAGGCTGTATCTTTCAGCAGTACTAACCACTGGTTAGTCAAACCGGGTAGGGCATGCCTAACCGCTTGTGGCAAAATAATGCGAAAAAAACTATGTGCTTTACTTATACCAAGAGCACTTGCTGCTTCACGTTGACCATTATTCACCGCTTTTAATGCGCCACGTATCGTTTGAGCAGCATAAGAAGCAAAGATGAGTGACAAGGCAACGACTCCTGATACGAATGGGCTGATATCAACATAGTCACCTGTGATCATAAAGAGCACCTGACCTGAGCCGAAAAAGATAAACAGCACCACTAATATTTCAGGTAAACCACGAAGAATTGTAACGAATGCAGTTGTCGGCCAAGCTACAAGGCGGCTACGAGACATCTCGCCACTTGCAAAAATAACAGCTAAAACTAAGCCGACTAATAAACTGGTAAAAGCCAGCTGGATGGTCATCCAGCTTGCCTCTACGAGTGACATTGAGTAACCCGAAAAAACCATATTACTTACCGAAGTACTTATCGAAAATTTCTTGGTACTGGCCATTCGCTTTCACTGTTTTAAGTGCAGCGTTTAATTGGTTAACCAGCTCTTTATTCTTTTTGTTTACGGCAATACCAAAACCGTTACCAAAGTATTCTTGGTTCGTGACTTGGTCGCCAACGTAAGTGAGTGTGTCGTTCTTTTTAAACCATTCAGCAACAACGGCAGTATCACCAAAGACAGAATCGATACGACCATTTTGCATATCAATAAATGCATCTTGGTAGCTTGCGTATGGCACTGTTGTTACGCCAGCCATTTGATCGATTAAATAACTTTGGTGTGTTGAACCATTTTGTACGCCTACACGCTTACCGCTTAGTGCTGCTTGGTTTGCTACTTTTCCTTCAACGGCAACGAATGCTGCTGAATTATCGTAATAAGGGCTGGTGAAGCTGACTTGCTTTTGACGTGCTTCAGTAATATCAATACCAGAGATAGCCGCATCGTAACGCTTAAATTTAAGTGCTGGAATTAAACTGTCGAATGCTTGATTGTGAAAGCTACATTTAGCGTCCATTTCTTTACAAAGCGCATTGGCTAAATCAACGTCAAAACCTTGAATTTGATTATTTTCATCTACGTATTCAAACGGAGCATAAGTTGCTTCCATCGCGAATTTAATTTCTGCCTGTGCAGCTGCATTTGCTGAGGCAAGACCAATAAGAGAAGCCAGTAAAATCTTTTTCATCGCGATACTCCGTGTATTCGTTTTTTAGGCATAGAAGAGCTTTCAGCCAAAATAAATGGTAAATTTAAAAGGGTAATTAGTGGGCTAGGTATTCTGCGAACTCAGGGGTAGCCGGAGTAATGAATGCCTCTTTTGTGCCATGCTCTACGATGTATCCTTTTTCAAGATACAGAACATGACTTGCAATTTTTTTTGCAAAATCGACTTCATGGGTCACAACAACTTGTGTGATGCCAGTTTCGCTTAATTCGTTAATGATCTTGACGATCTGATTGGTGATCTCAGGGTCAAGTGCCGCTGTTGGTTCATCAAATAACAACACGTCAGGTTTCATCATTAGTGCGCGGGCAATCGCGACACGTTGTTGTTGGCCACCAGATAATTGCATTGGCCATGCATCTGCTTTATCTGCCAATTGCAATGTTGCCAGAATTTGCATTGCTTCTTTTATTGCTTGATCTTTATTTAGCCCAGCAACTTTAACGGGCGCTTCAATAAGGTTCTCTATGACTGTCATGTGTGGCCATAGGTTGTATTGCTGAAAAACCATACCGACTTTACGACGTAATTTAAGCCCGTCTTTTTCTTGTACTTCAGTGGCGAAGTTAAAAAACGCATCAGCGATATTCAACTCACCGCTGCTTGCTGTTTCTAACAGGTTCAATACACGAAGTAGAGAGCTTTTGCCTGCACCGCTTGGACCTAACAACACAAGGGTTTCACCTGTATTACACGTGAAGTTCACATCATGAAGAACTTGTGTGTTGCCGTAGAACTTATTGATATCGCTTACTTGAATACTCATGCTGACTTACTGCATTAATCGTCACTGGAGTCTTATACTACCCATGGTGGGTTGTTATGCAAGAAAAATGTATAAAAAATCTATTTTGTTAAATTATTGCTTCTATATTGTTCGTTTTTTGGTGTTATCTACTGGTTTAACCTGCTGTTTGGACGTTATTTATACTTTATATTGTTAATGGAAGATATGGCTGTGATTTACGGTAAGAAAAACCATGCATTTAATAAGCCTTTTTTAGAAAAGGAGTATGAATTGTCAATATTTATAACTAGCAGAATAATAACAATAAAGTTTTGATGCATGGTTTGTATTATTTTCTGTCATATGCATATTTATTTTCTTTTAACCGAATGGTACGTAAAGCAAACGAGGCTTGATAGAAGAGGGAAAAGAATGAGTTTTGTGATATTTCCAGAGGGGGAACAACTCACATGCTGTTTATTTTAAGCTGCTTCATTGAGTTACGTTGGTAAAGTCAGGCATAGTGTTTATATAACAGTGTTTATATAAACAAAATGGCTGAGGAGTACATAAATGGATTTAACTAAATACAAAGGCATTATTTTCGATATGGATGGCACGTTAGTCGATTCAATGCCAGCACACTTAAGTGCATGGAAAGAGACATGTGAAGCGTTTGATGTTCCATTTGATCGGGAGTGGTTTTATACCTTAGGGGGAATGCCAACCATTAAAACTGCGTATGCAATTAATGAGAAATATCAATTAGACTGTGACCCGGTATTATTAGCCGAAAGTAAGCTGCGTGTTTTTGATGATATACCCCACAAAGGAGACATCATTCCAGCAACGTTTGACGTGCTAAAGCAACAAAAAGCATTATCTAAAAAGATTGCGATTGGTACAGGGTGCCAGCGTCGTCATGCTGATGAGTTACTGGTAGTAACGGGTTTAATGCCTTACCTTGATGCGGTGGTTACCTCTAATGATGTTGAAAATCATAAGCCCAATCCAGATACATTTTTAGAGGCTGCCAAGCGTATTGGAATAGAGCCCAAAGATTGCATTGTTTTTGAAGATACAGAACTAGGTCGATCTGCCGCTATTTCAGCTGGTATGGATTGCTATTTAGTTACTGACGGTCAGATTGCTGAGTTTAAATCTGCATAATGTCTTCAGACAAGTAGCTTGTACCCGACAGGTCTCTCGCAACTTTTATCGCTATCCGTTATTCTTACCGCTCAACAAGCAGCAATGATGACGCAATGACAAATAAAGATAATAAGCAAGAACCTCGCAACAGTAAATTATCGCCTGACGGTCATAGAAAAGGTAACCGAAAAGATGAACAATATGGTATGTCAGAAGCTCGGTTTTGGACCCAACGTTTAGGTAAAACAGGGATAAGAGCACTACACATTTTAGGAATCGCAGCCTCTAGTGGCGGTATTCTGTATGGTGTCGATAAAGCGTTATGGGTCGGCTGGTGGATGCTTGCGATGTCGACAGGCATGATCATGATGTTAATGGAGATCTTACGTTCTCGATTGTGGCTTATTCAACTCAAAGGGGTGCTTACCTTTGTTAAGCTAAGTTTGTTAGCGTCTTTTTGGGTAATACCACAACACAAGCCTGAGCTTTTTATCACTATATTAGTGATGTCAGTTTTTATCTCTCATGGTCCTGCTGGTTTGCGCCATTATTCCATTTGGCATCGTCGACGTATTGATGAAAAACGAAAGATGAATGGTTAAGCAAAAAAGTGATAAAAAAGTGAAGCTTAACAGTATTTTTTTGCGAAAGTTTTTTCTGCTATTACACTTATACCTAAGAGACTTGTTCTGTGGGAATTTATTATCCTACATCTTGAAGTAACTTGGGATATTAGATAATTAGGAGAGGGTCAGTGAAATCATTGCTCAGTGTTATTGTTGCGCTATTCGTACTTACAGGTTGTTCCAAGTCAGTGGATCAGCAAGCAGATGATTACGTTGATGTAAGCTATACCTTATGCGGTACAAAGGTTAAGGCATTTTCTCAAGGAGATGATGGTAAAATCCGTGTTATCTGTGAAAACGACAGCTATTTTGTGGTAAAAAATCAAGATACATTAGCTTATATGCATGAATTAAACGGTGCTTATTGTTTAGGGCTAGGTTTTGCTGTGTTCACCGAGCGGAGTAATTATTATACATTTACTTGCTCAAACGATAAAAATTTCAACATACCCAAATGATTTTAATGTTATAAAAGCCGCATTTATTCGCGGCTTTTTTATTTATATTGGTTGTTCTTTTGCGGATTAACTGACGTTATTTAAGCGGTATACCCTGGTGCTAAAGTTGCGCTATTGACTTGGTATAAGGCTTGATGATTTCCCAATGCCAGCTGGTATCCTACAGTTTTATGCAAACTTCTATTTTTACTGCAATCTACTTCCCATTTACGAAGTAAATAACCCGCTAAAGCTGCGCGAGTTTCAATTACTCTTTTTCCATCCACCATTTCATAATCTAGCTCGATAGCTTCAGGATTTTTTTGCTCAGGGTGGGGGATTAATTCTAGGTCAATAAATTTTTGCCACTGGCGATCTTCAGCAATAAGCTCGTGGTTGTGTGGTGCATCAATGAGTATGTTTGCACTGACAACACGATTACATACCACATCCATAAAGCGATCATTTTTGCGATCAAACGAACGCACATGCCAGCGGTTTCCTGAATCAACAAGACTGTGTGGCGCGATAATACGGCGGGATTTACCACTGGAAGTTGAAATGTATTCTACTTCAATTAATTTGTTTCTATAAATCCCTTCACATAACACAGCCATAATTGGTGTTTTGGGTAGGGTGAGTAATTGAGGTGATTCACAGCAGATTGGAAACGCTTGATGGCCAGAAAATCCATCACCATAACCTAGAGACACTGTTGCTAGCGTTTTTTCTAGATCGAGTGTAAACATTGGCGAGAAGGCATCTTGTTTATAGTATTTCTTCGATCGCATATCTAACTTTAGATTGTCTGGCAAAATTTCTTTATATAAGGCTAAATCACGAGTTGTTGCTGCGTGACCCACTGCAAACCTATCTATCAAATCTTTACGTGTAACTTCACCAAGAAAATACAGTGCAAAATCAATAAACGCCAAACGTTCTCGTTGAGCTGAACCAATGGTGTTTAGCTTCTGAGTAATGTCTTGCGGCTGTTCGTGAAGTTGAAAAGTCATGGTTATTTATCCAGTGGTTTTGTTAATCGACACTATATACCTAAAATCAGTAGATGCAATACTGGAAAAGTAAAATCACGATGATCTTCAAAAAAGTCATTAGTGCTGTTCTCTTCTTTAGGGATCAATATCTGACTTTGTTCTTATTCATTGCCAATAGTTTGATTTTTGTTTTAAGGGTAATTAATTTTCAAGTAAAATATTAAGCATATTGATTTTTCATGTTGTTGATTATATGTACGCTACAAATGCTAATTAAAAGTTTGAGATTTGTATGCAATAGAGAATTGCCAATATACCTAGTTATTGTAGGGTTACTAGCTGGCTTATATTAAGAATATGATATAATTAATAAATTCAAAGCTGTCAATATATCGACTTGAAAGGTCAACTTAGAAAGTGTTACTTTACGCTGGTGAATGGTTATTCCATTGGAAGAAATAGCGCATGACTTATTCAAGGATAGACATAACAAAATAGGAACAAGTGTGGAAATATCTCGCAACCAATTGAAGCAGACGTTAGATGTATTGAGCCAAGGCTATGTGTGTTTAGATGAAAACCTAAGACAAGGCGTATTGGTTTATATTGAAAGTCAGCTAATAGAACAAACGGTTGAAAGAGATCAATACTTGTCTTTAGAATGTTTTCATTGCGATTATCCATATGCCCGCATGGGCTCAGCAACAGATATTGATTTCTTTAACGGTCAGGAAATGCCGAAAGAGGATAAGCCGTTTATTGGTGATCGCTTCAATACAATTGATATACGTATTTGTTCTGTTGTGGGAACTCATTTGTCAAAACCTGTTTACCGTTGGAAAACGATAGGGCGCTTTCAAGAACATGAGATATTAGAGGCAATCAATGCTTTGATAGTATCGTTAGGATCTGATGAATATTTTAGTTACTGCGCAAGCTGCCTTGAAGTTAGGCCAACAGGTTATTTAAATAACAATACTTGTGACTGTGGTATAGAAACAGTGCAAAACATATCTGAGTTTAAAGCCAATCATTTAAGCGCTGCATATTAACTTGCTGCGTACCCCCTTATATATCTAAAAGAAAAGCTCTCTGCTATTTTGTCTAAATGATCGAGCAGAGATCTTTTTCTTTTCTGATAATGATATCCAAGCTACTTTAAGAAAATCAGTAATTAGCAAGACGTTCTGCTAATAAGTCGACAAAACCTTGACGATTTACATCAAACAGCACCGTTGTATTGATTGGGTTATCGGTTAACTGATAGCGATCGACGACTGTCATACCTAATGTATGGCTTCCTTGTGTTTCAATACCTACCCAGCAATTGATAGATGCAAACAGTTCTGGTTCCAATAACCAAGCAATGGTACAAGGATCGTGCAAAGGTGCCCCTTCAAATCCCCATTTTGGATCGCGATGATAAATCATAAAGAAATCAAGTAATTCAGCAGTCACTTGAGCAACCGGATTGTCTATTTTACGAATTTTCTCAATATCTTCATCCATGATTTGTGCTCTGTGAGTAACATCTAAACCGCACATAGTGATAGGAATGCCCGATTTAAATACAATATCAGCCGCTTCGGGATCAACGTAAATATTAAACTCAGCAGCAGGAGTCCAATTACCAACTTCAGCTGCGCCCCCCATTAACACAATATTATCAATTTTACTGTGCAGCTCACGATGGGTTGCCAGTAACAAGGCAATGTTAGTAAGAGGCCCGGTAGGTACAAGCGTTACGGGTTCTGTCGCTTCTGTCAGTATTTTTGCCATTAGCTCAACGGCGTGACAAGGCTGTGGATCAAATGCAGGTTCGGGCAGTACAGGCCCATCTAATCCTGTTTCACCGTGTACGTTATCTGCAATAATTAAATCACGAGAAAGGGGCTGTAGAGCACCACCTGCGACTGGAATATCGGTTCTGCCAACTAACGTGAGAATGCGTAATGCATTATGCAGGGTTTTTTCGGGGGTTTGATTACCAGCACTGGTAGTAACCGCTTTTATATCGAGCTCTGGGCTAGCACAAGCAAGAATAAGTGCGATCGCATCGTCATGACCAGGATCACAATCGATAATGATAGGGCGAGACATGTTATTTTCCTTTTTAAAGCGAAATCACAAATAAATACTCACATCACTATATCGAGAATAATTAAATCTACTGTGATCCCATTAGCAATAACACATCTTTTAAATCATGGGGTTAGAGTTATAGTTCCGATTATGTGTCTTGTAATGCATTTCACAAAAACTGATAAAGAACACAATAACTCGTGTTATATGTTACAAAAAAATACTAAATCTTATTCATTTAGCCCTATCACTTTCCTATATTCCGTCTCTGTTGCAACATCGAGTTTGTCTGCCCGATCAAGAAAGACAATACCATTTAAATGATCGAGCTCGTGTTGGAATATTCTCGCAATAAAACCAGTGAATTCAGTTTCAATGACATCACCTAAGACATTGAGATAATTAACTCGGATGTGTGTGTAACGATTTACCTTTGCCCTAATACCCGGAATACTTAAACAACCTTCCCAGTCTTTTTCCATTAAATCACTGTGCCATAATAGTTCAGGGTTTATCATGATGGTTGGCTCCATCAGTGGTGCATGTGGGTAACGATCATTAGGGCGAGAAGCGACAATAAAAACACGAAGTGACTCACCAAGTTGTGGTGCAGCAATACCAACGCCTTGGTGCGAAAGCATAATCTGTTCAAGTGATTTAAGTAGAGGTAATGCAGTTTCAATTTGTACTGCTGATAAGGCTTCGGCTGGAACGCGTAAAAGTGGATTGCCGAGTTGAATGATTTCGAGAGATGCCTGCATGCTCTTATCCTATTTATAAATGAATCTATAAAGATAAATTACCGTGTATATTCGAGTGATAGCAAGTAAAGAAAAGGGAAATACAGTAGGAGTAGCAGCGGTAATCTGTATCTTCTTATGCGTAAAGAAGGCTATATAATTACCGCTGTATTTGGTGCAGACCGTTAAGCTGATTGAAGTAATATCTGACCAAGGTGGTTTACAACAAAGGCGGCATCTTGTGCTGCTGCATTGACTTTGGCGATGATCTTTTGAGCACGCTCATCATCACCTTGAAGGCTAGCGACTACTTTTTGATTCATGGCTTCAGCCATATCTGCTTTTTTCTTACAGTCGTTAAATAGCGCAGAAACAAATGAAACTTCTACTTCGCCACCTTTAGTAAACAGCTCACCTGCAATGTTGTAAACAGTGTGAAATTTCTTCGCCATATCCTTTTTATCTGATTGAACATCTTTAGCCCAATCAGCCGCCCAGCCTTTGAAAATTACTGCAATTTGTGAGTTAGGTGCAATGTTAATTTGTTTCATCGAGTGTTTGTCCTTGGGTTTTCAGAGTAGGCATAATAAAGTAGCGGTGAGGCTGTTTAAAGCAATAAGATATTCAGGCTATTTAGGTGGTTGAAAAACAAACAGCATAATTTCAAATCAGAAACTTAAGAATATCTTCTCCCCATTAAACATCAATATTGCGAACTAACTTTTTTAGTAGGCCGAGCATTTGTTCTTGCTCTTCACTATCGAGAGAGGACAGCATCGATTCATTTATATCAACAGGTATGTGGATTAGTGTACTTTGTAACGCACGCCCTTCATCTGTGAGATAAATACGAAATGAACGGCGGCTTTGTGGATCATCGCGGCGTTCGACGAGGTGAAGTCGCTCAAGCTTGTCGATAGTGCGTGTCGTTGTCGAACTTTCAACTTTAGATTTGATAGCGATTTCTCGCTGAGTTACGCCTTCTTCTTCCCATAAACACATAAGAGTCGGCCACAGCGCGATGGTTAAACCATGTTTTTTGAGTTCAGTATCAAAATCATTTTTTAGTTTATTGGCAACGACATTAATAAGCCAACCAAGGCTTGATTGACGGTCGAATGATGTACTCATTATTATGTTCTATCTTCTGAGTTATAGGTGAAATCACTACCCGTACTATAAGGAATAAGTGGATGATAAGCCATATTAAATGCTATGTGTTATTACACGACCCCCGTCATTTTTAGCAACGAATACACTATGCCTACACAGATTAAAAAGCAGTAAAAGGCTAGCCTATTTTGTTTAAATGCAACCATATGTGAACTTGTTACTTGGGCTGAATTGGTTGTCTTGCTAAGATCTGTGCTGGTTGATTGCCTTCCTGTAAACATGGCTTCGACTAAAGGGACATGTTTTAGTTTATAAGAAATGATTGCTAGCAAATGTAAGCCTATTAGAGCAATCAGTAAACGAGCCGTTAATGCATGAACAATCCCTATCAAGTCGCTATCAGCTAAGAAAGACGACTCATTTATCCATATATCGAAGACACCCATCAAAATAAAACCCGTTAGGCTTTGAATTAATAGGCAGGTTAGTAGGGTGATAACCATCCAGCCGCCGGCGGGGTTGTGACCGATCGTATGTTTAATTTTACCTGTTAGGTAATGCCACACTATAAGTGGTGAACGTAAGAAGTGGTTGAATCGGCTTGTGTCGCTACCGATAACTCCCCAACATAGACGCCATAAGACTAATATAAGCAACGCTATACCTATGACTTCATGTGGTCCATTTCCACTAAAGCCTGAAGCTAATAACCCTAGGCACAATAGCGCCTGAAGCCAATGGTATAAGCGTGTTGGTAAATCCCATACTTTCATAAAAGTGTTCCGTTAATGAATTCCTCATTAATTTACACTGCAACTGTTGCGTGCGCAATGGTTGCGGTGTAAATTAATAGTACATCGAGAGAATTGATAGATAGTTCCAAAGACATCTACTCATTATTTATAAAAAGAGGATAAGAATATGTCTACTCAACCAATAACGAAACACTTGTCGACACGTATCAAAATGGTATTTGCTATGGTACTTGGAAGCGTCAGTGTGGCTGCGATAGCCAATAGTGATACGCAAGTAATCGAAGCTCGTCAGCAGAATTTTGAAACGATAGAGCAAAATATGAAGCCGCTGAATAGCACTTTAAATACCGATCTTATTGATTGGAGCCAATTTAGTGCATTAGCTATCACGAGTCATCAAGCTGCAATCGAGTTACAAAGTGCATTTCCGAAAGGGAGTGATGCTGGTAGCCGCGCCAAAACATCAATATGGAGTAAGCCCGCAAAGTTTAATACCTTGATGTTGCAGATGGAGCAAGGTTATGCCGATATGCTAGAAGCCGCTGAGCGTCAAGATACGGCGTTAGCAAAGCGAGGGATAAAGCAAGTAAGCGGAACGTGTAAAGGATGTCATCGTAAGTATCGTTCGGTTTGGTAACATTGATTGCTTATTTTTATTTACTCAAAAGTTAGTATTAAGGTCAAGAGTAAGGAAATATGATGAGTAAGGTAATAATTAAACGCATACATAAAATGGCAGCGGTTATCGCTTTTCTACTGATAGTTTTATTCTTTGTTAGTAGTTTTATTCTTTGTTAGTAGTTTTATGGTGGATATATCTGGCGATTATGTAGCTATTGCGCAGGTAAAACAGACTATTTTATATAGTGTTGGGTTATTGGTTATCGCAATGATGACAACGGGAATAACTGCGAACAAACTGTATGGCGCGAAAGTTAAGGGGGCATTAGCAGTTAAGCAAAAAAGAATGAAAATTGCTGCCGCTAATGGTGTGGTTATTCTTATACCTGCTGCGATATTTTTAGCGGATTGGTCGGCTGCGGGTCAGTTTGATTCGGTATATTGGTAAGCGCGCAATGAAGCAGTGAGGCCTTACTCGGCCTCATCTATTTCCAAGTGCCATGGCATAAGATCGGTAAGATCATCTTGAGGTGAACGCGTTGGCAGCACTTTGAACAAGTGC
>PJEL010000160.1_pt1 | contig 79157 bp, 105 predicted proteins | sample 1853271 | NCBI WGS metagenome assembly PJEL01 (sample SAMN08108733, study PRJNA415343) | Invertebrate metagenome, whole genome shotgun sequencing project. | host: Globobulimina | place: Sweden: Gullmar Fjord | collected 2015-08
TTTTTTCATGTAGATGGTGATCATTCCGTAGAAGGTGTACAACATGATCTAGACATTGTGCTACCTACTATTAGTAAGACAGGCCTCATTATTGTGGATGATATTACTTATATAGATACCGTACGCATCGGAGTAGAAACTTGGTTGGAAAACAACAAAGATAAAGTTACCGCAGAGTTTATGCCTTCACTTAGAGGAGAGATGTTGATAAGGAAAATAGATGAAGATAGCATTTAATTTATTAAACGCCGGCCTAGGAAATAATGGTGGGTCACGTACGTTGTTGAAATGTGCAGAGATACTTACTGAGTTAGGGCATCCAACATGTTTGTTATCTAATGTAGATAACTTTACTTGGTTTAAACATCCTCGACCTTATAATCATGTACTAAAAGATTTAGATTGGATTATTACAGCCGCAGCACATGATATGAGATCAACTTTGGTGTCAGGTATTAGGAATAAAGCTTGGTATATAAGGGGCCATGAAATATGGTCAATGGAAGAAAAAGAGATAATTAAGTTATATAATAACAAAAGAGTTTTTAATATAGTTAATTCAAACGGCCTGAAAAAATTACTTGAAGGCTTCGGCGCTGAATCAGAAGTAGTGTATCAAGGTATTGATTTTGATTGGTGGACTAACTTAAAATTACGCGGCGATAAAATCAGAATAGGTTGCTTGTATAACACGATGAAAACCAAGCGTTGGAAAGATTTTGTTATTATGGCTAAGGCGCTAGGAAAGGATTATGAATATGTGGCGTTTGGTACCAGGAAATGTAACGACGCTTTTCTGACTGAGTATATACAGAATCCAAGTACAGAGCAACTAAATAGACTATATAGTTCTTGTCATATATGGCTGGCCCCAACGGTCAGCGAGGGTTTACACAATGTACCTATAGAAGCCTCACTGTGTGGTTGTCTAATAATTGGTAATGATAATCCAAATAATGGTATGATTAATGACTATCTGTTTGATGGTGAAACTGGTATGATATACTCCACTATAGACGATGCTATAGATAAGATAAGAAATCCAGATTTTGAATTGGTTGACAAACTAATGGATTATATAAAAATAAATATAGGTGACCGCCAAAAAAATATGATCAAACTTTTAAATGTATTAGGGAATTAATATTATGGAAATTTATACTACAAAAGATAACACAGTTTCAAAATATATTCATGATGATGGTTCAGAAACTGCTATTAAGACAGTAGCATCGTGCAATAATATTTATAATTCGTTGACTAAAAAATATGAGCAATTGGAAGATCGAAATAAATATGTTGTTTTTATTTCTTCTTCGGTTGGGTGCAAAGTTACGTGTAAATTTTGTTATTTAACAGCAAAAAAATTCCCATACTATTCTATTGAAGTATCAGAAATTATTAAAAATGTAAAAGAAGCGATTCAACATAAAATAGAAACTAATCCTGAATTAAAACAAAAATATATTAAACTTTCGTTTATGGGTATGGGTGATGCGTTTTATATTCTCGACTCATTACCTTATATTTCAAAAGAAATTATGGATTGGGTAACAGATAATAAACTTGCCAAAGGTATAGATGGAATTGATATTGGCACCACGTTTCCAAATTACAATACTCCTATGGTTAGAGATAATTTGTTTTATAATATCTATAGACTGGTTGATGTATTCCAGTTATATGAAACTAATCCTTTAGCACCAATAAATACCAAAGGTGTCAGAATTCTTTATTCATTACATAGCTTTAATGATCAGGTTAGAAGATTTTTAATCCCATCACAACATAAAGTAGATGTTTTAGATGTTGTACAATTTTTAAAACATTTTTGTACATCTATAGGTATCGAATTAATTTTTCATCAAATGTTTATATCAGGCATCAATGATGCCAATTATCGGATTATGGGATTTATAGATTCATACAAAACGCACTGTAATGATTTTGAGCTTAGAATTTTACAATTTAATGAGTGTAAAAATTCATCCTTTTTAAAACCATCAAAGGATAGATATGAAAAGATATTGATAGACCTTAATGAAAATATTAAATTTATTAAAATTCAACATTCGGCCGGCTCTGAAATTAAAGCAAGTTGTGGGCAATTTTTAATGTCAAAACTAATGGGGGTAGGATAATGCGCAGCGCTATATGTTTATATGGAATTGTTGGAGGCACCGATGGTAAAGGCGGCGCAGGTAGTAACGTGCCTTTCGAAGAATGTTATAAAATGTATAAGAAACACATTATTGACATCAATGATGCCGATGTGTTCATACATTCCTGGTCAGTTGATGTAGAAGACGAGTTAACTGCTTTGTATAAACCTAAAAATCATAGATTTCAAGAACAAATAAAATTTGTATATGATAGTAAATTATCTAAACATAGAGATCACGGGTTCAGGTCTCTTAGTAAGTGGTATAGTCTTAAGCAAGCGATAGAGTTAAAAAAAGAATATGAAAACGAAAATGATTTTGAATACGATTGCGTCATGCTTACACGATTTGACACGTTGTTTTTTACTGATTTAGATTTTTCTAAGTGCGACCTACAGCATCTTTATGTTCCGCATTTTAATACACCTGATGGGTGGGGAGAGGATACTACTGTTAAACCAGACAAGACTAATAGGTCAGAACATATACACGGCCTTTCGGACATGTGGTATTTTTCTAATTCAAAGATTATAAATGAGTTTTCAGAAATATATGACGGCGTTGATAGTGGTAAGTATAGAATTTCGCAACATAAAGCAGCTTGGGATCGTTTCTTAGATCTTGGTTATGAGAGAGATCTTATTAAATATACACTGTACAGACACTATGATTTTGAATTATATAGATGGCGCTTAGGTAACCTTTATTTTAAGGGAGATAGAGATGAAAGTAAGAAATAAATGTGTTATATGTAGTGGTAGTAGACTAGAATGTCTTTATAGTTTTGAATCCTTTCCTGTGTATATGGGGGTGTCTGATAATATAGATGTGGATAATGATATAGTGTCAGATATGGTATGGCTTATCTGCGAGACTTGTGGTTGTGTGCAGCTAAAAAATTTAATTGATTTATCAATTATTTATCACAAAGGACATAATAGTGCATACGGAAAGACATGGAAAGAACATCACAAACGTTTTGCTAATTTCGTTAATAAATACTGTGGTTCTAGTGTATTGGAAATAGGCGGAGGTAATTTAAAACTCGCTGAACTTGTAACCAATAACAACCCTGGTCTAAAGTTCACAGTGTTTGATACTAACTGTGAGAAATCAGACAGACATAATATAATCACAAAAGAAGAGTTTTTTAACTATAATAATTATAATGTAGATTATGAGGTGGATACTATTGTACATTCCCATGTATTAGAACATCTATATGAACCAATAGAGTACATGGATATGTTTTCAAAAATATTAAAAGATGGACAGAGAATGATTATGTCGGTACCTCTTATAGATGAGATGGTAAAAAATAAATTTACTAACAGTATCAATTTTGAACATACATATATGATTAGTGAGCAGTTGTTATATTTTATTATAGGTATATCTGGTTTTAAAGTTATAGATACTGAAGTATTTAATCCATATAATATGTTTGTTGTGTGTGAGAAAGTATCCAACCCGGCAGCAACAATGTTAGAAAATAAATATGAAAAAAATTTAAACATCTTTCTTGATTTTATTGAGTTTCATAAGGAATTTGTTAATAGTGTTAATCAAATGGATGGCAGTGGTTTCTATGTATTTGGTGGTCATATTTTTACACAATATCTATTTGCATTTGGATTAGATCACAATAAGTTTGTTTGCGTTCTTGATAATGATCCTAATAAAATTGGCAAAAGATTATATGGAACAGACATGTTTGTTAAATCACCCAAGATATTATCTACTATTGAAAAGCCAGTAGTTGTTTTGAGAGCTGCTCAGTTCTCAGATGAAATAAAAAATGACATATTAACTAATATTAATGACAGTACTTATTTTATAACATAGGAGGTAAGGATATGATAACAAGACCAAAAACTATCATTTGCGACATTGACGGTGTTATATTTAAACATACAGGGGACATAAGTAAAGTACACTTGAAGAAACCGGAAATTTTGCGCGGAGCATTAGAGCAGTTTAAAAAGTGGGATATTGAAAATTGTAATATAATACTTATGACCGGAAGAAGAGAAAGCGTCAGAAAGGAAACAGAAAAACAATTAAGTAACGCTGGTATATTTTATGATAAACTAATTATGGGTGTTGGTGGTGGTGTTAGGGTTCTAATAAATGATAGAAAACCCAATGGTGATTTTACAACCAAGACATATTGTCTTGAAAGAAACAAAGGATTAGCCTACATTGATAAGTCGGCAGACGAGGGCCGGGCAGGTTTTATTCCTAAACCCTGGGGCAGTGAAACTATAATTGAAAATAATGAATTTTATACAGTTAAAAAACTGCTGATGAGAAAGGGCCATAGATGTAGTTTACAATACCATGAGAAAAAACATGAGACCATATATATATTAGATGGGATTATGCGTTTATGGGTTGGTAAAGACGAGGATTCAATAGAGTATAAGATTCTTAATGTAGGTGACACATACGTTATTGAGCCAGGTATAGTCCATAGAATGGAGTCACTTGATGACTGTTATTACTTAGAGAGTTCTACATCTGAGTTGGATGATGTTGTTCGTCTACAAGATGAATATGGGAGAGTGTAATGAAATATAAAGTTTTGTTACTAACTAGTGGTGTTGGTGGTAGGTTAGGTAATTGTACTAATTATACCAATAAGTCCCTAATTAGGGTTGGGAACAAACCAGCCATAAGTCACATCGTCGATTGTTACGACGAAGACATAGAATTCGTAGTTACCTTGGGTTACTTTGGCAATCAAGTTAAAGACTTCCTAGAGATGGTATATCCGAATAAATCATTTACCTTTGCTTGGGTTGATAATTTTAAAGACGAAGGAAGCAACCCTGTATATTCTTTACTACAGGCTAAGGATTATATCAATTGTCCTTTTATTTTCCATACATGTGACACTATAATTAGAGATAGTGATGTTATACCAGAACCATCAGACAATTGGTTGGGTGGTTATAGTGGTAAGGATAGTACACAGTATGCCACGTTAGGATTTATGGGTGATTATATAGCGTCTATCTATCCTAAAGGCCAGTTAGATTTCGATTCCTTATACATCGGTTTAGCGGGCGTTTATAACTATAAAGAATTTTTTGAAAATGCACAGATCCTTTATGATAGAGATCCAAATAATTCTCAACTGACCGATATAGATATAACACCTAAACTAATTAAGTCTGGATTTAAATTTAGACATGTTGATTTCCCCTCATGGCTCGACATAGGAAATACAGATAAACTTAAAGAAGCTAGGACACACTTTGAGTCAGTAGATGTCTTAGATAAAGACACCGAATCAATATATATTATAGACGATAAGGTAGTTAAGTTTTTTTATGATAAGGATATAGTGTCTAAGAGAACTAAGCGTGCTGAGGTTTTAAAAGGACTAACACCAACAATTATAAATAGTAATGATAATTTTTATATGTACAAATATGCTGACGGTGATCTGTTGTCGGAGGTTTTGAACCCAACCCTTATGACAAAGTTTCTTAGTTGGAGTAATGATAACTTATGGCAACGCCTTGGTGATAAGGACAGATCATTTTATGAAACTTGCATGGAATTTTACATTCATAAAACTAATGATAGATTGCGTGATTTTTTTGTTAATCATACCATCAGCGATAAAGAAGAAGTTATTAATGGTGCAGTAGTTCCAAAGGTTTTTGATATGTTAAAAACGATTCCTGAGGAATTGTTATGCGATGTTGAACCATATAATTTTCATGGCGACTTTATATCTGATAACATAATAGCAACAAAAGACGGCTTTGTTTTGTTAGATTGGCGTCAGGATTTTGGAGGGGAGCTTTTAAGAGGGGACATTTATTATGATTTAGGGAAGTTTAATCATAACTTAATGTTTAATCATAAAATTGTTAACGCTGGTAATTTTTCTGTGGTAGAAAAAAGAGATGAGATAACAGTAGATTTATTAATGAGTAATAATCTATATAATTGTCAAAAGGTTTTGTTTAATTTTTTAGAAGAGCAAGAATTTTCTGTTAGCAAAGTTAATCTGATGTCATCTATAATATGGTTAAATATGGCGCCCTTACATCACCACCCGTTAGATATTTTCTTGTATTATTTTGGCAAAATAAATTTATTTAGGGCTCTGGAGGGAGGATTATAGTGGTAGGAAAACACACATATATAGAGTATACATCTAGGCACATAGTGCCAGAACATTTGGATCATGTTTTAGAATTCGGTGTTTTCAAAGGCAGAAGTATGAGGATAATAAAGGATGAGTTAGACAAGAAAGATAAAAAGTACGATATTTTTGGGTTTGATTCTTTCAAGGGGCTGCAGGAAGATTGGCTAACTCCTGACGGCGATGTGTTGTTAGATAAGGGGTCTTTTTCTACCAAGGGTAAGCCGCCAAATATAAAAGGTATTGTGTGGTTTTGTGGGTGGTTTGAAGATACACTGCCCGAATATTTAAAGCAGGCAAAGAATATAGCATTACTGCATTTGGATTGCGATTTATATAAACCTGCCAAAGAAGTACTTTATGGTTTGCAGAATTTTATTGTAGAAGGTACAGTCATCGCTATTGATGATTGGTTTTATGAAAGAAACCCAAAATATAATGATACAACACAAAAGGCTTTCTATGAATGGGCAAAAGATTTCAATCGTGAGTTTAAGTTTCATGATTTTCCTGGTTGTAAAAAATCAATATATGGCCAAAAAATAGTGGAGGTGTTGAAATGATACCAAAGTTATACTTAGGACCGATGAGTAAAAATATTGTAGATTCTGCTATTGATTTTAGTAATGGATCTGGTATGTGTGTAGGATTCTGTGCGTCTAGACGCCAGGTGGAATTTAATGGCGGGTACGTTAATGATTGGACTACAGAGTCTTTTACAAACTATGTTAGAAGTGAAGCGCAGAACAGTGTATTGGTTAGGGATCATGGAGGCCCTGGTCAAGGACAAAAGAGTGACGATGGTGTAGAGTCATTCAAACATGATGCAAAGTTTTTTGATGTTATTCATATTGACCCCTGGAAGAAATTTAAATCAGTTGAAGAAGAGATAGATAAAACATCTGAATACATAAAACTATGTAATGATGTGAATCAAGGATGTCTGTACGAGGTTGGTACGGAGCAATCTATATGTAATATTTCTTCAGAAGAGTTGTTTAGATTTTTAAATGGATTGAAGCATAACTTAGGGCAATCCTTGTTTAAAAAGATAATGTATGCAGTTATTCAATCAGGTACATCTTTAGAGGAAAATATAAATACCGGTGAATATGATGTTACCAAACTTAAAAGAATGATAGATGTGTGTGATCATTTCTCTGTACTTTCTAAAGAGCACAATGGTGATTATTTAGACACAGGTCTTATTAAAGAGAAGTTTTCTTTAGGATTGGATGCCATAAACATCGCTCCAGAGTTTGGTGTTATAGAGACTTTATGTGTATTAGATAGAATAGGTGATAACATAACTTTACTTGATGATTTACATTCTATGTGTGTGGAGTCAGGTAAATGGAAAAAATGGGTAAGTAATACTTTTGATCCATTTAAAGATAAGAAACAATTAATAAAGATTTGTGGCCACTACTTGTTCTCGGATGAAAGATTTAAATCTTTAGTGGGCAATAAAATATTTGATGGTATAGATGATGAGATTAAATCTAAAATAAAAGAGCGCATAAAAAATATAATAATTTAAGGGGGGAAGTGTATATGTTTTATTATGTAATATTTCTTTTGCCATTAATTTTTGGTATATTGAACAGGGGTAGAGGCGATGATCATCCAAAACTTAAAACAGTTTCAATAAGTTTTATATCTACGTTCGCTATGAGTTTGTTAATTGGTTACTTTACTCATTTGAGTGTAGGAGATGCAGCAACACACCTAATTTGGTATGTTTTAGGAGCGTTCGTTTTATACTCGCTAGGTGAAACCTGGGGTTGGGCTAAGTGGCAAGGTGGGCTACTTACTTATTATTACGCTAGAGATATATTTAAATATGAGCCTGTTGAATACACTGCAAAAAGGTTAGTTGCTAATAAAGATAATACTTTAGGTATACATACATTAACTACATGGTTAGGGTTTAAACAAGAAAAAGATCCAGTTAAATATTGTATGATGGCGTTGGCTATAAGAGGTCTGTATTGGTGGCTACCAGTTGGTATAGCAATGTATGCCTTAGGTGTGATGTCTACTGTTATGTTTATTATATTTTTATTAGTTATGGCCGTTGGTTTTCCTCTATCTAATGATATTGCTGCTAGACTAGATCTACCGTATAAAGCGTCTAAAAATCCAACCAGTAAGTCGGACACTTGGTGGGCGCAGTCTGAAATTATATACGGTATTATACAGGGCCTTATGCTTATGGTTGTATTTATGTAAGGAGTTATTATGATAGTTACTATTTCTACGTATGATGATATGTATTATAATCAATTAAGATCGTTTCTTATGTCTATGAAAATTAATTCACCTGATAGCACAATAAAAGTCGCATTAGTAGACTATCCTGAAGGTGTAACCAAATCACTTAAAAATAATTTCAAAGATTATTTATTTGAAAATAGAACAGTGGAAAGGGTTGACAAACGTGGAATTCATTTTATATTAATGAGGATAGATCTAATATTGGAGTGTTTTGATTATAAAGAAAATGCTGCCTGGATCGACACTGATGTGGTTGTTAGGGGGAATTTAACGCCTTTTTTAGACATCGGGTCTAAGCAACTAAAGATATTGTTCAGAGGTGAAGATGTACCAGAGAAAGTTAGATTTAATGCTGGTATAATGAATGTTGGATGCTCTGAAGAGACATACAGATTTATTACAAAATGGCGGAAAAGATTAGTTAATAATATGGTTTGGGGTATGGGTCAGTTGGAACTATACAGGGCTTACCAAGAACACAACGATGAAGTAGATTTGGTAAAGATGCCAGAGGAATTTAACGATCTAGGCGATTCAACAAACACTGATTCCTTTGCTGATGGGTCTTTAATGTGGCATTCAAAGCTTGGGCATTTTTATAATCCAAGGTTTCAGAAGGAATTTAAAAAATATTTAGATTTATACTTGACAAACCCATAATCGGTATTATAATATAAGGAGATACAATGGAACGACCATATAAATTTTCTAGACATGCTATGTATGTACACATAGAGGAATTTTTTAATAGTGAAGATAGAACCGGTAAATGTGTGTTTATAGGGGAAAGCAGAAAATTACATAAAGTTAGTAAAATATATCATATGTTTCCAGAAAAATCTGAAAAAACTATAACCCATTACCCTGAAGTAGATGTTCAAAAAATGACATATGAAGACAAATCATTTGATTATGTGATAGCGGATCAAGTATTCGAGCATGTACGAAATCCTTGGATTGCGATTGAGGAAATAAGACGTGTTCTTAAACCAGGAGGTTGGCTTATACTATGTACATGCTTAATGATGCATGTTCATATGTTTCCAGACGACTATTGGAGATTTACTACAGAGGGGTTGAAGGTTTTATGTGAGAAGTTTACAGACATAAATCAATGTGATGCTATGGGCTCTTATAAAGTTATGAAAGCGTGTGAAGAAGGTTATAGAGGTAAGCCTGTTATGCCTGGAACTAAGTTAGAAAAACTTGCTATGGATAAGGATAATAAATATTGGACTCATGTGTGGATTATAGCACAGAAATAAGAGGTGACAAGTGGAAAACGGAGTATTATACATAGCGTTTAATAGAAATAATAAATCAGACCGTATAAAAGAATTGGCTTATTCTGTTAGGTCTTTGAAACACACACATCCAAATCTTCCAGTGACCCTGTTTACAGATGTTGATCCTGGCATCAAAGAGTTCGATAATGTAGAAATAATCTCTGTTGATAGTGAGAGAATTAAACAAAATTATTTGTGTAGTTCGCCATACGATAACACATTATATATAGATTGTGATACAGGTATAGTAGGACCTATAGAGGAAATGTTTGGTCTAATGGATAGATTTGATATAGCAGCAACTCACGATATGATGAGAAAAGATAAGAAGAAGAGTGATATTTATCCAGATTATGCTGCTGTGCCTGATGGATTTCCAGAGTATGCTGGTGGAGTTATATTATTTAGAAAATCATTAGCAGTAGAAAACTTTTTTAGAGTATGGCGTCGGAATTATGCTAAATGGTTTGAACTAACTAAAGAGATGAGGGATCAACCCTCTTTTAGAGTATCATTATGGGAATGCAAAGATCTACATGTTCATACATTACCAACAGAGTTTAATATAAGAACTAAGAAATATAATAACATTGTACCGAGAATCAATCATTGGCACGATATGTGGAGAAGTTAAATATGAAAAAAATATTTTTGGATATAGGAGCTTACATCGGTGATACAGCTTCTGTGGTTATTAAGTATGCTTTTGATGAGATACACTGTTTTGAACCAGTCAAAGTAAATAATAATAAGATTAAAAAAAAATTCAATGATAAAAAAATTATCTTACATGAATATGGGTTGTGGAATGAGACATGCGAGCAATTGATTTATGGCGCCGGTAATATTGGCAGTAGTATTTTTAAAGAAAAGAAAACCACAAGTGATGTAACTGAATCATGTAAATTTGTTAAGGCAAGTTCCTGGTTTAAAGAAAACATAACTAATGAGGATTATGTCATAGCAAAAATAAACATTGAAGGTGCAGAAATAGCGGTACTTAACGATTTAATAGACTCTGGTGAATACCAAAAAATAAATCACATTTTAATATCATTTGATATAGACAAAGTATTTGGTAAAGAGCACGAAAAAGCTGAAATGCTGTTAAAGTTTCATAAAAATAACATATTTAATTATTTTATTTCAGGGCAGATGAAATATATAGTTAGACGTATGAGGTCTAAAGAAAGAAAGAGATATCACTCTGATCACGCGGAGGTCGTAGGCTTATGGTTAGATGTGATAGGGGAAACAAAATGATTATAGATGTGTTGGTTAACAGTTGTGCTAGGCCTGATATACTTAATGTATCTTTTAATACATTTAGAGATAGAATTAAAACATCCCACCAGTTAAGATACGTAATGCTCGAAGATAAGGTTGAAAGTCATGAAAGACAGATGGAGGGGTTAAAATGGATAAAGGAACATAAAGATTCATTCGATGAAGTTATTTTCAGTGATAAGAGGTTGGGCCCTGGTTTCTTTTTTGCTCCAATAGTAGATCTTTGTACATCGTCTTACTTTTTTCATTTAGAAGACGATAACGAGTTCTTAGTTGATGTTAATATAGATCCTATAATTGACATGATGGAGAATAATAAAGATGTTGTAGAAGTAATTCTAAATAGAAACAATGGAACTAAAGGTACTATATTAGAAAAAGATGGGTTAAGTCTGTCAGAACTTTATATATTTTCTGTAGCAACTGGTGTTTTTAATACTAATTTAACTAGAAACATTATAGATTCTATTGGTTGGCAAGAACAACTACATGAAGTTGGTACTTTGACTCCAACATCCGAAACGCTTGGTTATAAGAGGTTTGTTTTAGCGGATGGTAATAAACACTATAAACATGTTGGTGCTACCAAAGGGTATAGAAAAGGGAAGTGGAGGATATGAATGGATTATGTTACATTGAATAAAAAAAATACGGATATACTTATAGAAAAATGTTTAGGGGACAAGACTAGGCATAGTAGATTAGAGGAGAACAGATACTCTATACAGATAAGTATGTTCGAACAATATGTAGATAAGGAAGCAGCATTCTTAGATATAGGTATAAGAGACGGAGCTTTCCTTTCTCTACTTAGACGTAAAGGATTTACTAATTTATATGGTGTAGATTTATATGAGAGAAGTGTTGATGAAGCCAAAAATATAGGTATAGATTGTGAAGTTGCAGACGTACACAATATGTCTTTAGGTAGAAAATTCGATATAGTCATGATGTCACATGTATTAGAGCATTGTCCTAAGCCTAATAAGGTGTTAGATAATGTACATAATCATATGAATGACAATGGTATTCTATTTATAGAAGTTCCTATAGAACAAGGGATACCTAAGCCTACAGAAAAGGATGCACATTATTATAATTTTAATTCTTTTGATGATTTTGTAGATATTTTAGAAGATAAATGGCATGTATTAAAAAAGTTTGTTTCATCTAAAAGAATAAAAGTAGTTTTAAGGAGGTTATAATATGAAAAATAATAGAATAATAATATTCGGCGGTGATGGTTTTGTAGGTTGGCCCAATAGTTTGCATCTTTCTAAAGCAGGTTATGATGTTACTATCGTAGATAATTTGGTCAGAAGAAAGACAGACATAGAATTAGGATGCGAATCACTAACACCGATCGCTTCTATAGATAAGCGTATAGAGGCGTGGGGAAAAGTAACTGGAGTTAAGATTAGATTTGAATGCTTCGATATGAGAGAGAATTATCATAGACTTCTCACTTTGATTAAAGAAATTAAACCAACTGCCATTGTTCATTTTGCAGAACAAAGATCTGCTCCATTTTCTATGAAGAGTCCATACCACAAGAGATACACCGTGGATAATAATATTAATGCTACAAACAATGTACTTTGTGCCGTTGTTGAATCTGGATTAGATATTCATGTTGTGCATCTTGGATGCTATGATGACAAGACTGAAATTCTTACAGAAGATGGTTGGAAACTTTTTAGTGATCTTACTTATGATGATTTAGTTGCAACAAGAGACAAAGATAATAGAGTTATGACATATAAGAAACTAGATAATATAGTTTCTTTTGATCATGTAGGTAAAATGTATGAGGTTTCTGGCCAACGTGTGGATTTTTGTGTAACAGAAAATCATAGAGTTTTTGATGTTAATAAATACAAACCTGGTATATTAAGAGAGAAATTACCAAAAGATATTGAGGGCAAACGTCCGTTCTTTGATTCAGGGTTTGAGTTTAATGGTTACAGTAAAGATTATTTTGAAATATTAGATTACAAAATTCCAGCCAAAGTTTGGGTTAGATTTCTTGGTTGGTATTTAAGTGAAGGCGGTCTAACATATAGAGAAGATTTGGGCCAATACAGAGTAGCCATAAAACAAAAAATTGGAACAGAAAGTGATTCTATTTTATATGGGGATTTGAAGTCCCTTATTGAGTCTATTGGATTACATTTGAGTGTCGGAAAAGATGGGAATTGTAATGTTTATAGTATATCTAACAAACCTTTATCTAAATTTCTTTTAGAATCTTTTGGTAATGGTTCAAGTAACAAGTTTATTCCAAAAGAATATAGAATGTTAAGTAAAGATTTACTAGAGGAATTGTTGGATACTCTATTATTAGGTGATGGATCTATACATAGTAGAGGGTATAAGTATTCTTCAATATCTAGAAAGTTAATTGATGGGGTTCAGGAAGTAGCAATAAAATGTGGGTGGGCTTGTTGTATATCTACTTTAAAATCTGAAACCAGTTATGCTGGTATTATATATGTTGCTAATATTTCACCACAAACCATGACGTCTGTTGATTTACACAGATACAATAGGGATAAATGGATAGAGTATTCAGGCAAAGTCCATTGTGTTACGGTTGGTGGAGATGGTATTGTTTTCGTTAGAAGGAATGGCAAACCTGTTTGGTCAGGAAATTCAACGGGTTACTATGGGTATAGCTCTGTTGGTATGAAGATTCCAGAAGGATACTTAAAGGTTAAAGTTGATGTTGAAGGCAAAGAAAAAGAACTTGAGATCATGTATCCACCTAGTCCAGGTTCTATTTATCATATGACTAAATGCCAAGATGCTATTTCTTTTTTCTATTATAATAAAAACGATAACGTTCGTATAACTGATTTACACCAGGGTATTGTTTGGGGAACTCAGACAGAAGAAACAGAATTAGATGAAGTGCTGATTAATAGATTTGACTACGACGGTGATTATGGAACTTGCCTCAATAGATTTTTGATGCAGTCTGCCATTGGACACCCAATAACTGTACATGGTACAGGCGGCCAGACAAGGGCTTTTATTCACATCAGAGACACTGTTAAGTGTGTTAAGATGGCCATAGAAAATCCACCAGGTAAAGGGGATAAAGTTAAGATCTTCAACCAAACTTCCGAATGTCTCAATGTGAATGATCTTGCGCTTAAAATTCAGAAAGTTTCAGGCGCTGAGATACGTTATTATAAGAATCCTAGAAATGAGGATGCGAAGAATGATTTGAAGTTTGTTAATGAGGGCTTTAAAAGTATAGGCTGGCAGCCTATTTTATTGGACGACGGTTTAATGTCCGAGGTTGAAGATATTGCTAAAAAGTATAAAGATAGATGTGATGAGTCTAGAATTATTTGCACATCTGTTTGGGATAAAAATATAGAGGTTGACTTAAAGGGATCTACTAAACCAATTAAATAGGAGATAACACATGGCTAAATGGCTTATAACGGGTGTGGCTGGATTCATAGGCTCGAATTTAATGCGAAGATTAGTTGATGACGGAGAAGAAGTTGTGGGTATTGATAACTTTTCTAACGGCCGCCATGAAAATATTCTTGAGTATAAAGATGATTTTAAATTCATTAAGGGGGATATAAGAGATGCTGAACTATGTAAAAAATTGTGTGTTGATGTTGACTACGTTTTACATCAAGCCGCTCTCGGCTCAGTACCAAGATCTATTGATACTCCTGTTGATAGTAATGACAGTAATGTAAACGGGTTTTTGAACTTGATCGTAGCTGCCAAAGACGCTGGTGTAAAGAAGTTTGTTTATGCTTCTTCAGGATCTGTATATGGTGATGATACAAGTCTACCTAAACACGAAGAAATAACTGGTGATCCTTTGTCACCTTATGCGGCAACTAAGGTTATCAACGAAGTATATGCTGGTGTTTTTAGTAAAGTATACGGTTTTGATAGCGTTGGTTTACGTTATTTCAATGTTTATGGCCGCAATCAAAAGTTTAGTGGTCCATATGTAACAGTTATTCCTACATGGTCTAGGGCTTTTATACTAAACGAACCTATTTATATCTATGGTGATGGTCTAACAAGTAGAGACTTCTGTTTTATTGATGATGTGGTTGATGCTAATATACTTGCCGCCAAAAGTGAATTAGTTGGTTCGCATGTTTTTAATGTAGGCGCTGGTTATAATATAAGTTTAAATGAGTTGTTTAAACTCATTAAAGAAGCGTTTGATAATCCAAATGTTGAACCTATATACCGAGATTTCAGAGCGGGTGATACAAGGCACACCTTAGCTGACCTTACTAATATAAAAGATAAGATGGGGTATGAGCCAAAAGAAAATATATATACTGGACTAATTAAAGCCATAGAATGGTATAAGGAAACAATAGATGGCGAGAGATCTGATAGATAAATTTAAAGAAACTAATGTACTCATTATCGGTGATGTAATGATAGATGAGTATATTTATGGCGAAGCTAACAGAATATCTCCTGAAGCGCCAGTACCAATAATTGATTTTGAAGAAATTATTGTGGTTCCGGGCGGTGCTGGTAATGTAGCCAAAAATATAGCAGATTTGGCCGGCCCACAATCTCCTTTTATATGTTCCGCTGTTGGTAGAGGTGGTCATAGACTTCATTTAGAGTATGCGTTGGATGAATTAAATAACATCAATACAATAGGATTATGTGATGACCATACTAGAATTACTACCAAAAAAACTAGAGTTATTGCTGGAAATCAACAAATTGTCAGAATTGACGAAGAAGATACCCACCCAATCAATGATGATATTGTTGATTATATGATCAGAACAATAGGTAAAGTTGTAGCAGACATGGACGCAGTTATAATCTCTGACTATGGTAAGGGAGTTGTAACTCAACCATTGATGGATAAACTTATGCCTATATTTAAAGATAATAAATTAATTATGGTTGTAGATCCAAAAGTGGATAATTTTGAATGTTATAAAGGCGCGGCTTGTATAACTCCAAACCATCATGAGGCCGGTTATTATGTTGGTTACAATATAGAAAACGACGAAACTTTAGAGTCTGCCGGTAAAACAATCCTTAAGGAATTAAACTGTGAATCAGTTTTAATCACACGTGGAAAGGACGGTATGGCCTTATTTGAGGGCAATAAAGTAACCCATATACCTACATATGCTAAAAAAGTTTATGATGTTAGTGGTGCCGGTGATACCGTTGTTGCTGTGTTTACTTTGTGTTTGGCTATAGGTATAGACAAGGCTACGGCAGCACGTATTGCTAACGTGGCAGCAGGTATAGTTGTTGGTGAGTTAGGAACATCTTCTGTTAATTTTCAAACCTTAAAGGATTCTTTACATGAAAACAATATTTACTAATGGTTGCTTTGATTTATTACATGAAGGACATATCTTCATATTGAAGGAATCTTTTAAATTAGGCAACAAACTAATAGTGGGGTTAAATTCGGACGAATCAGTTAAGATTTTAAAAGGCGATAGTAGGCCTATTTGGTCTCAGGATAAAAGAAAAAAAGAACTTTTAGCCCTTGACATCGTGGATTCAGTGGTTATTTTTAATGAAGAGACTCCTTTAAACTTAATTAAGAAATTACGCCCCAATGTTATTGTAAAAGGCGGAGATTATAAAGCAGAAGATGTAGTAGGTTATGATATTGTGGACGAAGTTGTTATTATACCCCTAATTGACGGCGTCAGTACTACTAAAATTATTGAGGAAGGAAATTATGGAAATCTATAAACCAGAGTCATATGAAAAGGTTTGGGGCCGTGAGGAGTGGCTTTGTAATAACGAACTTTATTGTAGTAAAATTCTACATCTTAATATAGGGTATAGATGCTCTTACCATTGTCATAAAATAAAAGATGAAACTTTTTATATTATAGAAGGTATAGTTGAGATGGTTGTTGATGATGATAGATCTAGAATGTATTCGGGTGATACTATTAGACTCAGACCGAATACGTACCATAGTTTTGCAGGTATAACCGGCGCTAAGATACTTGAGGTTTCAACACAACACTTTGAGAATGATAGTTATAGAAAGGATAAGAGTGGAAAGGTGTATGAATAAAAATAATTACAAAATTGGTTTAATGGGTTTTGGTTTTATCAACAGCGCTTTGGCTCACGGCTTCTCGCTCCACGCGGATATAAAAATTTATGATAAGTATAATGATTTCTATGATACTTTAGAATATACAGTTCAAGATTCTGATTATATTTTTATTGGAGTTCCAACTCCGATGAAAGAAGACGGCACTCAAGATTTAAGTAATATCCATGACGCTGTATCAGACGTTGCTAGAGTAGCCGATGAAAGAAAGATTATTATTATCAGAAGTACTGTACTACCAGGAACTACTAGGGCTTGTGCAGAAAAATATCCAGAACATGACTTTCTTTTTATTCCTGAATTTCTTACTGAACGTAGTGCTAAATTGGATTTTATAAATGCTTCAAGAATAGTTATCGGTGGTGATGAAATACCAGTTACAAGAACTAAAGCCCTTTATAGAACTAGGTTTAAACATACTCCCATATTTGAGACTACATGGGAAGGAGCAGAGACACTCAAATATATGGCAAATTGTTTCTTCGCCATTAAAATATCCTTTTTAAATGAGATGTATGATATTGCCGAACATATCGGTGTTCCCTATGAAGACTTGGAAAAGATGTTCTTGGCAGATTGTAGGATCGGTAATAGTCACACGGATGTTCCAGGACATGATGGATATAGGGGCTACGGCGGAAAATGTTTCAAAAAAGACGTAAGTGCCTTTTTTAATTGGGCTAAAGATAACGGACTTTCAGCAAAAATGTGTGAAGCCGCAGATGAAGTAAATGAAAAAGTTAGAAATGTAAAAGACTGGTTAGATATAAAAGGTGCTGTGTCTAGTAACGATTATGGAAAAGAGGAATAATATGTCAATTATAAATGAGTATATGAGTAATACTAGAGTTATCGTTAGCGAAATAGATGGTGTTCTAAATGACGGCACATCAGCTATAACTGAGAGTGGTGTTACTCTCTACAAGTTTTATTATCAGAAAGATTTTGAGGCCATTAACAGACTTAAAAGAGAATTTAAATTCATTTTTATATCGACTGATAATTATATTAATTATAATCTATGTAATTCCAAAAACATAGCCTTCTACTGGGCTAAAGCAAGTAAAAGGGATCAACTTGTAGATATACTTAGAAAGAATAAAGTGACTCCAGAAAATGTTTTATATATAGGCAGCGGCCTATCCGATACGGAATGTATTAAGATGGTTCCATTCTCCATGTGTCCTTCAGACGCGCCTCAAGAAGTTAAACTTGTTTCTTATGATGTTTTTAATAGTCAGGGCGGTTTTGGAGTATTTAGTGAATTATATACTATGTTAAAGCCTGAAATTATGAAAAGAAAAAGATTGTCTTAATGTGAAGACTTTAAAAGAATTAAGGAGAGACATTATGGTTGAATCGACAGGTATTGATTATACTATTATAGATGAGAAATGCATACCTTCGGTGAAACTTTTTAATAGCGTAGGTTTGAAAACATTATTCAGTTGTCAAGGACATAAACCGTCTGATGATTTTTGTATTATATTTGACGATTCTGTTACAGATGAAGACGTCAGAGAATTTTTAATTAAAGTAGATAATGTTACTGGTCATATTATGGGAGGGTTTTATAGATGGGAAAGATGCCATGAGGGTGTTATTTTGTCAAATTGGCAGTATAAATTTAATTTAGGTCGAGTTGCAAAATACTATTTTGTTGTAGAAGACTCAGATTTTGAAATATTTTGCCGTGCTGTAAATAAATCATACGGAATCAAACATGAAAAACATTACTTCGAACTCTAATTTTATATTCGAACCGCTAACTAACTCCATCAGAATGTACGATAAGGCTGCTGTATTATTAGACACCATGCCTTACAATAGTTCTGAAGTTAGTTCTGTATGGTCTGATGATACTTATCTATATATAGGTACTACTACATCAGGTATAACCAGATTATCTATGACAGTTATATCTAACCCATCTATATCTGGTTTAGATTTGACTAGCTATGTACAAGAGTATAAAAGTTTTCCAGACATAACACACAACACTGTTAATTATGTACATGGTAATGGTGATTATATATGTACTGCTACATTTTCAGGGATAGACCATATAAAGATATCTACTGATGATAGATATTATACTACTCTATCTGGTAAGCAAGGAGTCAAATGCCATCAAACTACTACTGGTAGATTTTATTATATATTAGACGATGATACTTTCAATGCTGTATATAATAACACATCCAATTGGGACGAACTTACGGTTGGTTATACTTATAGAACAACCGCTGATTTCCTCCCTATATCTTTTGTTCCTACTGATGTAGATGTAACCGAAGGAACTTCGACTTATAATGCTAATGATAATGTTATTTTCTTAGCAATCAATGACGGAGCACTTGTTATAGAGGAACGTCAAGGGGATGAATTAAATTCTAGATTTAAATACTATTTAAAAAACGGATAAAGGAGAGGTCATGCTTGTAAAAAGAGAGTCTAAGTATAGCTCTAATGATTTACATGTGTCTTTTAGACCATGTTCTATTGATGAGATTGTGGGGCAGGTTACTAATAAAAATATTATAAAGAATAATCTAACTAAAGGAACTGTACCCCATACACAATTATTTACCGGCCCACCAGGCTGCGGCAAGACCTCAGCCGCCCGTATAATTGCTTTAGGCCTTAATTGTGAGCAACACGATAGTCCCATACCTGAGCCCTGTCTTGTGTGTGAATCTTGTACAAAGATCCTCAAGCATATAAATTCGGACGTACTTGAGATTAATGTAGGAAAGCAGGGAGGGAAGGATGATGTAGATACAATAGTGTCGTCGTTAGATTATGCTCCAATGTTTTCAAGATTCAAAGTAATTATATTTGACGAAGCCCACAAACTTACCACACATGCCCAGGATTTACTACTTAAGGTGATTGAGGATGGATATTCGCATGTTTATTTTATATTTTGTACCAATGAGCCTAAGAAGTTAAAACCTGCGTTTTATGATAGATGTAGTAGGATGAACTTTGATAGATCAAGTGCAGAAGTTATTCTAGAAATATTAAAAAACGTTGCTGAGTTTGAGGCTATGGATTTTAATATGGAAGTATTAGAATATATAACCAACGAATCGGAGGGTGTACCAAGACGTGCTTTGATATGGTTAAAACAAACTAACGATGAGGGATCTTGGACAATTGAATCCGTCAAGAATATTATAGGTATTATGGATGATGAGAATAATCCAGTAATTATAGAATTATGTAGATCTATTATGGCTGGAGAGTGGATAAAATCAGTCGCTATTTACAAATCTTTAAATACATCACCAGAAACTGTCAGGGCCACCATGAATAGTTATTTTTCTACTTGTTTAATCAAATCGAGATCTATATCAAAAGCTAGAATGTTTTCTAAAGCAATTGACGTTGTGTCTGCGCCGGTCTATGAAACAGGTCGTCAGGGGAATAATAAAATATATAATATAATATTCAAAGCGATAGAGATTATGAAGGGGAATTAGTAATATGAGTATGTTTTCTGTGGAAGAAATAGCTTTACCGAGACCTAATTATGAATATATAAGTAGAGCAGATGCTGTTCCCAAGGCTTTGGAAGAGATATCTAAATACCCAACGATAGAGGTTGATACTGAAGCAACAGGACTAGATCCTTTTTCTGCAAAACCAGTACTAGCTCAAATAGGTATTCCTAATAAGGCTTTTGTTTTTGATATAAGGCATGACACTGATCATAGTGATATAGGTCTTAGTATGTTAAAGCCAGTACTTACAGGAGATGACCAACTTAGGTTGTTTCAGAACGCTGTGTTTGATATGAAGATGATCAAAGTGCATGGCGGTTTCTATGTTGAAAATATTTATGATACCTTGTTGGTTGAACAGTTATTTTGTCTAGGACTTCCTAGAAGAAATAGTCTGGACAGGCTGGTTAAAAGATATTTAGGTATTAGTATGAACAAAGAACCACGCGGTACTTTTTCTGATTACAATCAAACTTTCAAACCATTTCAATTGGAATATGCCGCAAACGATGTTGTTGTTTTAGAATTAATAAGGCAGATGCAGTTACCTAGAATTAGGAAAGAAGGTTTTGAGAACGTATGTAGATTAGAGTTTGAATTCACTAAGCCTATGTGTGAGATGGAATTAAACGGTATCACCATTGATCCCGATAAGTGGCGAATAATGGTCGAAACTATGGATATTGAAAAAGAAAAAACAAGTAAGATAGTTTCGGAAATGTTAGAGACTACAGTATCTCAGAATACTTTGTTTGGTGTATCCCTTATAAACATCGACAGCAATAAACAACTAAAAAGTGTTTTAAATAGCTTTGGATTAAACCTTGAAAAGACCGATGTTGGTGCATTACAGAAGTATGCAGGTGTTCCCGTTGTTGATGCTCTATTAGATTATAGGAAGGCCCAGAAGTTTGTTTCAACCTATGGTGAGTCTTTACTTGCGCAGATACATGAAAATACTGGCAGACTCCATACTAATTTTAAGCAAATGGTAGCTACTGGTAGGATGAGTAGCTCTGCTCCTAACTTACAGAACATACCTAAGAAACAAAAATACAGGAGTTGTTTTGTCGCTAAGCCTGGGTATACTTTGATTACTGCAGACATGTCTGGCTGTGAGCTCAGAATATTGGGTAATCTATCAGAAGATCCTGTGTTTTTGGATTGTTACGCCAATGATATAGATTTACATACAAGAACTGCGGCCGAAGTCAACAATATTCCCATGGAAAGTGTAAAAGGTGTGATGAGAAATGCCGCCAAGGCGATAAATTTTGGGCTTTGTTTGTCTGAAGATACTGATGTTTATACTAATTTTGGTACCCATAAAATTAAAAACATAAAGCCATCTACCATTATAGCTCATGACGTTGGTACTGATAAAATAATTGATGGAAGATATATGGGACAAAAAGAGATCTTTGAGATAGAATCTAAGTATGGTTATATTTTAGAAGCTACATCAGATCATCTAATAAAAATTATAGACATTAATGGTAATTATGTTGATAAAAAAATAGAGGATTTAGATATTGATAAGGATTTTGTGTGTATTAAATTAGGAGCTGATGTGTTTCCAAAAAGTGATTTTTTGTTTGATAAATTTACTATTGAGAAGAGAACAAATTTTATAGATTTTGTATTGCCTAATGTAATAAATGATGATTGGGCTAAATTTCTTGGTTTGTTTGTATCTGAGGGGCATCTACATAAAGGAAAATCAGGTAACTATAACAGCATACAGTTTGGATTTTCATCAAAAGAAAAAAATTTAATAAGTTTTGTTGATAGTTTATTAACAAGATTGTTTGGTAAATTTTCAAGAACATGTAAAAATGATATGATTAATTATAGTGTAAATTCTGTTAAGATTGCTATGTGGATATTTTCTATATGTAATTTTAATCCTATAAGAAAAACAGATACAATAAATATACCAGAGTGTATTAAATCAAGCTCAAAAAACATTCAAATATCTTTTTTGAGAGCGCTGTTTGAGGGTGATGGGACAATTTGGAAAGCGGGAAAAACTTGTTGTATTAAATATGATAGTAAATCTTTGTTATTAATTAAAGATGTACAACTTATGTTGTTAAATTTGGGGATTTTAACTTCACTTAGATTATATAAGGATAAAAGGTATTTAAAGAACAACTATTATAGTTTAGACGTTATAGGCCACACGTATAAAAAGAAATTTATGAAGAGTGTTGGATTTTTGACTCAATATAAAAATAATAAATGGTTCTGTGATCAAACATATACACGGTCTTGTTTCATACTTCCATATCAAGAAAAAAGAGCTGTAAAGATTAGAAATTTATTGAGGTGTGTTAAAAACAGGACCAATAAAGATTGGAACAGTATACGCTATCTTTATAATAGTGTAAATTTAACAGATATACGCGGTATAGGTAGTTTTTATTTTGAACAGTTAAGTGAATACGATGACTTTATAAAATTTATTTATGAAAAAGGCATCATCCCATTACCTATTAAGTCTATTAAATCTAAAGGTATGAAAAGGGTATATGATTTATCTGTGGATAATCACCAGTATTTTATTGCTAACGGATTTATAGTTCATAATTGTTATGGTCTTTCTAAATACGGTTTAGCCAAAAGACTCAGCATCTCTGAAAAAGAAGCAGAAGACATGATTAATGTTTACTTTCAAAAATATAGCGGAGTTAAATCATACCTTGATGACGCAGAAGAAGAAGCAGTGATGAAGAGATATACTCGTACAGTCGGTGGCCGCAAAAGATTTTATAGAATTCCTGAATGGGACGATCCAGATAAGAAAACAAAAATTAGGGCGGTTGGTCGTCAAGGAAAAAATGCAGGCATTCAAGGCAGTTTATGTTTTAATAGTAAAATCAAAGGATTAGGTGATATAGGAAAACAGTTAGACAAGACTGTGTTATTGGAAACTGGGTTCGGTAAAGACACCGCTTTGGGTGTTTATTCAGGTAAGAAAAAGGTGTACAATCTTAAATTATCCAATGGCGTTGAGTTGGGTATAACTTTAAATCATAAAATCCCTACTATAAGTAAAAGTAGCTCCACAAAAATATTTAGAGATGTTCCAGCAGAAGATTTAATTGAAGATGATTTGATAATGGTACCTTTGAATATTGTAGGGGGTAAAGTCACAGACCTATCAGGGTATAAATATAAAAAGGGTCATTGGAGAGAGACGTATATCGATTATAACTACCCTTGTGAAATGAATAAAGAATTAGCGTTTATTTTAGGCTGTTTAATAGGTGATGGAAGTTACTCTAAACATGATCGTATGACTTTTGTGTGTCCTTCCATACAAAAAGAATTATTTGATAAGTTTAATCGGTGCATACGTAAAGTTTTTAATTATGAGCCTCATATTAGTTTTGCGCATAAAAACGATCATAAGAGAAAACCATTACCTTTATCGGGTATATACTCTGTAGTAATAAGAGGATTTTTAAAACACATAGGCTTGGGTTTTGTTAAGCACCACGATAAGGTAGTTCCAGAATATTTCTATACTGAAACAATAGAAAATAGAGGTGCAATTTTAAATGGATTATTTTCTACTGATGGAGGAATGTTTATTAAATCAGGTCCTCAGTTTACTACTGTTTCTAAAAAATTAGCTAATAGTGTGCATCAATTGCTTTTTTCTTTAGGTATTAATTCTAATTTAAAAATATACAATAATGAATATGGAAAGGTATATAGATTACAAGTTCCGAAGAGATTTAATAGTAAATTTAAAAAATATGTAGGATTTTCTATAAAAAATAAACAACATTTATTAGAGAAAAATTGTATTGCACCAAAGTTTGGAGACAATAGTATAGTTCCAGAGTTTATCCCTAAAACCATAGAGAGAGTTTTAAGACGAAACCCGTTTTTTTTCACTAACTTTACTTCTAATGAAAAAGCACACCTTAGAAGATTTAAATTGGGAAAATGTTCTTATACAAGTTGGAGAAAATTCTACGATAGACTTCCAGAATGTGAAGATAAGAGGGCACTGTCAAAATATTTGAACTATGATTTCTGCCAAATTAAAGAATTAGAATACAAAGGAAAAGAAGACACATATGATTTGATATGTGATAATATACATTATTTCACTGCTAATGGAGTCATAGTTCATAATTCTAATGCAGATACCATCAAAGAAGCAATGATATTATGTGTTGACAGGCTTGAAGAAGGCAAATACGACGCTAAACTTTTACTTACAGTACATGATGAAATAATTGTTGAAGTTAGAGATGATCAAATTAAGGAGGTCTCAGAAATTGTGACTAGTTCATTGGTTGATGGTTTTGGTAAGTATTTTACTAAGATTCCTATGGAGACAGAAGCGCTTGTCGGCCCGTGTTGGTTGAAGGGAGAGTGTGAGGAGTGTAAGTGTACTGAAATGAAATTTATACCTGATGAAAAATATAAAACTAAACTGGTTTGTAGTAATTGCGGAGAGCCGCAAGAATAAGGAGGAGTTTGTAATATGAATGATATAAAGATTTTGTTTAAGAAATTAGACAACGATGCGATAATACCAGAATACCAGACACATGGATCTGCCGGTTGTGATCTACACTCTATAAATGATGGAGTTATTGAGCCTAATGAGGTCAAGTTGTTTAGCACAGGTTTTAGTATCGAGATTCCACCAGGTATTGAGGGTAATATTAGATCGAGAAGTGGGCTTGCAGTAAAGCATAAAGTTATTGTTATAAATTCCCCAGGTACTATCGACAGTGATTACAGGGGGTTAGTTAAAATAGCCCTCATGAATCTTGGATGGTATTCTTTTGAAGTAAAAAAGGGCGATAGGATTGCACAAATTCTTTTTCAACCTGTGTATAGAGGGCATTTTATTGAAGTGTTTGATTTGAATGATACACACAGAGGTACTGGCGGTTTTGGTCACACAGGAAAATAAAATCAAGGGGATAAACTAATATGAATGGAAAATCAAAATTTTCGAAGAATGCTTTAGAGATATTAAGAAATAGATACTTTCTTAAAGACGAAAAAGGAAATCTATTAGAGAACACACCAGAAGAGTTATTTGAAAGGGTAGCTAATTTTATAGCTGAGGCAGAGAATAACTATTCTTCTGGAGATTATAATAAATATAGTAAAATTTTTTTTGAGGCGATGATAAACCAGGAGTTTATGCCAGCGTCTCCCATACTATTTAACGCTGCCACTAAGTTTCCTATGTTGTCTTCTTGCTTTGCTTTACCAGTAGATGACTCCATGAAATCAATTCTGAAAACTTTTTCTGATAGTGTTATGATTTTTAAATACGGCGGCGGTGTTGGGTGGAATTTTTCTAAATTAAGGGAAAAAGATGCCACCCTATCTACTGGTGGAAAAAGTTCTGGTGTTTGTTCTTTCATTACTTTATATGATCAAATGATAGAAACAATAAAACAAGGCGGTAAAAGACGTGGTGCCGGCGCAGCTATATTGGACGTCGAACATCCTGACATTGAAGAGTTTATAAATATTAAAAGAAGTGATGATAAATGGGCTAATATAAACATATCTGTTATATGTTCTGATAAATTCATGGATAAAGTCTTTAGTGGTGATGAAAAGGCCGAAAAATTATGGAACCTCATTGCTGAGTCTAATTGGATGGCCGGTGATCCTAATATTATATTTATCGATACTATGAATAAATATAATACTTTACCTAAATATCCTATAACGACTGTGAATCCTTGTCATGAAATATGTATGTCTCCGTATGAAAGTTGTAATCTATCTGGAATAAACTTAGATAAAATTTTAAAGGGCCTAAAAGGCAATAAAAAAGTTGATTGGGATAAATTGGGTAGATTGATAAAAATTGGCCACAGATTTTTAGATAATAACATAGACATGTGTATGTATCCAATAGAGGAGATCAAAGAATTTGCCATGAAAACTAGAAGACAAGGGTTGTACTTCTTTGGTTTAGCCCCCTTTCTAATAAAACTAGGTTTACGTTATGGCTCTCAGGAAAGTTTAGACATGATAGATAATTTATTTTGTTTCATTAACAGGGTATCGTTGGAGAGTTGTATTAATCTAGGAGAAGAGAGAGGTAATTTTTTAGATTTTGAAGATTCTGTTTTTAAAGATAAATATAAATATATGCGGTGTGCAAACAGGTTAACCATAGCGCCGTCTGGTTCAACGTCTAGGATATCTGATTCGTATTTTTCGATAGAACCTTATTATGCTTTTGAATATGAATCACACATTATGGATAAGGTTATAGAAGATTCTTTTTCTATTAAAGATGAATATAAAGATGTTTATCCTAGAGCTTTAGTAACTGCACATGATATAAAACCTGAGGAGCATTTAAGAGTTATGGCAGCGGTTGGTAAATGGATAGATCAGTCGATTTCAAAAACAGTGAACCTACCAAACAGTGCTGCTGTATCGGATGTTTCAAAAATTTTAAAGTTGGCATACAAGTTTGGATTAAAAGCAATTGCTATTTATCGCGACGGTTGTAAGAGTACCCAAGTATTAAATAAAAAGACAGAACAATTGGAAAAAGACGGCCGAAAATATGTCATTAGTAAGGACCTATTGAAGGATTTATATATAAAACAACGTTTACCTCAACATAAAATAGCTGAGAAGTTAGGTGTGTCGCACGGGCTGATAGCGTTGAGAATGAAAGAATACGAAATACCAACTAGAACAGGTAAAGGTAAAAATATAAGATTTCTTCCTAGCGTAGACACTATAAAGTTTTTACATAACAAAAAAATGTCTTATGAAGATATTGCTAATATTTTTGACTGCCACCATAATACGATATATGATTTGGTTAAATTTGGAGGCGAACCTCTTGGGAACTTAGAAAGAAGCGTTCCTATAAGTTTGTTACTTGTGGAGTTTATTGAAGGTGAATTATTAGGTGATGGTTCTGTATGTAAAAATGGCACCAAAAATATGGCAATGTACTCACACGCTTCTAAATACTTTGAATACGTGTGCTGGCTTGATAGAATATTTGCTTCCGAAGGGTTGATTAGGTCTGGTGAGATAGGAGAATATACGCATAAAGAAAATGGCGCCACTTATTATAGTTATAAATCTATAGCTTGTTTAGAATTGCGGACTTTGTACGATAGATGGTATAATTCTGGCAGTAAACAGGTTCCAGATGATATACAACTGACACCAACAATATTAAGACAGTGGTTTATAGGAGACGGATCTATTAAAAAAGACGGCACGCACGTTAGATTTGCTGTCGATGGTTTTAGTTCTGAATCTGTTGAAACTTTAAGAAATGAATTTAAAAAAATTGACATAGAGACAACCCTTCAGGATAAAGGTAAAACTATATATGTTAGAAAAAAATCAATGAAAACTTTATTTGAATTCATGGATAAGTCTATCTATAGTGAAGCGCCTTGTTATGAATATAAATTTGATAGGTTAAGTGAGCCTATACAGTGTAAAAACGGTACATGTGAATTATAGGAGGAATTATGAAATTAGGATTTGATTTAGACGGTGTTATATCTGATACTGTAGATAAAACTGTAGAGATTTTTAATGAACGTTTTGACAAGGAACTTTCAGTGAATGATATAAAAAGTTTTAAGTTACTGGAGAATAAGTATGATGATGATCCAGAAACTAGTGATAAACTTGCATTAGAATTTATTGATTGTATAAATGATCCTATAGTTCAGGCAGAATGTAAGGTTTACCCCGATGCAGCTGCAGCTTTAAGAAAAATTAAAAGTTTTGGTCATACAATACATATTATTACTGCTAGACCTAAAGAAAATTATGATCAAACTATTAAATGGCTTAGAAAGAACAAGATTCCATATCACTCAGCGCACGTCATAGGCCTTGCTGAAAAAGGTATGTTTGGTAGATCAATGAACCTTGATATGTACGTTGATGATTTTGAAGCTAACCTGGAATCTATGTGGAGATTTAAAAAAAGATGGCGAAAAGGACTTTTACTCCTTGACAGAGTCTGGAACAATGGTTATCTTGATGTTAGTAAGTTTAAAAGGGTATATAATTGGGATGAGATTGTAAGACATCTCGGTGTACAAAACAGATAGAGAGGTGTATTATGAAAGTTAAATGTGCTGAATGTGGTAATCAGGATAAGGGTATTTGTAATTTTACAAAGTCAACCGTTAGACTCAACAAAAGGCGTACCTGTGATAAGTTTGAACTCGATGAGGATAAAGTTAAGAAAAAGACTCCAATACCTACTACAAAGCGGCCAGATTGGTGGCATCATAGGGAAGAATTAAGACGTGACCATAAAAAGAAACTTAAAGAATTAAAGAACAAGACTGAAGAAACAAAAATAGATGGCAAGTATATGCCTGATGCTAATCCGACAACTGGTAATTTAGACAGATTTATAAGAAGTACTGCGTCTAGGGAAAAAGGATAAATAACTATGGTTCCTTTTGCTAATTATGAAATAGAAGACAAGATTAAGTTGATGGGATACAACCATATAGTTGGTATAGACGAGGCAGGCCGTGGACCTTTATCTGGCCCTGTTACTGCTGCCGCTGTTAGAATACCTGATGAATGTATTCCTAAATTGTATGGTAAAGTCAAGGATTCTAAGAAACTATCTGCAAAGAAAAGGGACGAGTTGTACGATATTATAACAACAACCTGTGACGTCGGTGTAGGTATTGTAAGCAACAATCTTGTAGATGATGTGAATGTATTAGAGGCCACTAAGATTGCTATGAAAAAAGCGTTAAGAGATGTAAATAATAAAGATTTTGTTATAGTAGATGGTACTGTGGTTTTAAATAATATAGACATCCCACAGACTCAAATTATAAAAGGCGATCTAAAATCCATATCTATTGCAGCAGCATCCATCGTTGCTAAGGTTGTTAGAGATGAGATAATGAAAGCATTACATAATGAATTTCCCATATATGATTGGGCTAAAAATAAGGGTTACGGTACTGCTAGGCATATAGAAGCTCTAAGAATTTATGGTCCGTGTAAATACCATAGATTCTCGTTTAACAAGGTGAAACAATGATTAATATAATTGGCAATAAAGATAACACTGTACTTTACAACTGTTCTTGCGGAGTTAAGGGTCGATGTATATTTAAACCTTTGACTGATGACGGAACATTTGTTGTGAATGTAAAATGTGTTATGTGTGATGAAACGAAACGTATTTTTATTAATCAATATAAATCTAATGAGTATTTCGATAAATTGGCGGATGGAGAAGATGTACAGATTTCTTGGTCACTTGTATTAGATAACAAGTTAATTGAGGAGTAAGAATGAAATACTATACTGACAGCGAACTACTAGAAGAGGTTACCGACTTGGTTGAAACCATAGGCGGTTCTATTGAGTGTGTACATTTAGGAAAAAACCTATTTAAACTCACAGTTGATGAGGATGTTAAGGCATACACACATTCTCTTGTAGTAAGTATTGTTGAAAATTATAAGGTTGAAAGGATGCGGCTACTTAGAGAGTATCCTTTTGTTAGAATTAAATATTTAAAGGATGATATGGGAGTATAGTATGATAGATAGTTATTTTAAAAAAGATTTTCATAAACTGCGCATTAAGCATGAATCAGATCTATTGGTTGAATTAAAAAATTACAGTTATTTATATAAACATGATCTAGATTTATTAAGAAACATAATGACTGTTATACACAACGTTGTTGTCACAGGTGGTAAATTAGAATATACTTACAATAAAATTGTGGATGAAATACTTAATGGATTTAATTTTGATACTATGAAGTATTATAATCTTAAGAAACTTATAACTCTCTACGTTACAAAGTATGCTATAGTTAATAAAGTAGACGGTATTGAGAAACTTATAAAACTCAAAAGGGATATTTATAAAGAAGTTACTGCTATCAAATTCGATGTTTCCTCTATGCAAGTCAGTGACAAAATGATAAATGTTGTTAAAGAAATGGGTAATAAAGATAATTATAATGTTGAGGCTAGTACAATAACTGATTGGGATGAATATTTTTATAATGTTTGTGTAACTGTAAGTAGAAATTCTAAATGTTTATCTAGAAAAGTTGGTGCTATCTTGGTAAAAGATAAAAGTATTATTAGTACTGGGTATAGTGGTCCTCCTAGAGGTGTACCGAGTTGTAATAATAGATGGGCGTTAGATAAATCTTTTAGAAAAAAGTATAAGAAAACCACATCTGTTGCATCAGAATGCCCTAGAAAATCCATTGGTTTTAAATCTGGCGAAGGTTTAGATATTTGTGTGGCCGGTCATGCTGAAAGAAATGCCCTTATTAACGCAGCCAGGTGTGGAATTAAAACTAAGGGATCTACTTTATATATGGCGTGTGCGGTTCCTTGTACTGCGTGCATGGTTGAAATCATAAATGCAGGAGTAAAGGGTATTGTCGTCACATCTATGCAAGTTTATGACGAATCTGCTATGTATCTTCTTGAAAATAGTGATTTGAAAATAAGATTATATAATTTTTTGTAATCAAACTCTGTTTTTTGTATTATAATATAGGTACACAGACATTAAGTCATGTGTAAATTTTATAGATAGAGGAGAAAGATAGATGGCTAATGAATATAATTATTTTCAGCTTAACCCGCTTACAGATCTTGGGGAAACTCTTGGCGCAGCGCATTTAACAAGGGACATCGGCGTAAAGATGTCTAACTTTGGCGCTCTTAATTTTGGCGACAGGATGTCTACTGATTATACCAGAACTGTATTAGATTACGAAGACAAAACCAATCTTGAAAATAATGTACCTGTTTGGCTTGATGCTGAGTTTGATATGAATCCATTTGTTTGGGGTTCTACTGTTAAGAGAATTCGCGATGATCAGGCTTGGAGAATGGGTATGTCCAATGAAAACGGTTTTGCTGTAGAAGCGCCTCCCATGGATGTTTCTGACGCTAAGGCTGTTCTTGGTGATATGACCAGAGGTAAGAACTATCCTACTGAAGGTTGGAGATCTTTTGGCGGGAAGTACGATTTTAGTGAGGCTTACAACGGTATGGTAAGGTAGATAAATGGAAGTTTTTTGTGATTGTAAAGACGCTTTAGAACTAAATGAAAACCATAAAAACCTATTTATATGGCATCCACCCTATGGCTGGGTACTTAGTGTAATAGAACTTACAGAAGAGCGTGGGTATACACAAGCACACAGATATGGGGTGGTTATTCATTATTGCCCTGTCTGCGGTAAAGAACTCAAATTCGACAAAAAGGATGGTTAATCCAAATGGCCGATGATAAATCAAAAGAATCTATTTACAAGAATACTACTGATACCGACGCCGCGGTTGATACTACCTTTTTAAACCAGTCTATAGAAGAGGTGAAGATATTAAAAAGAGCATGGTATACTCATTTCTTATCAGTTTTAGAAAAACTTGCAGATAACATAGACTCGGTATCAGATGAATTTCACGATTACAAAGATAAAATATATGAGGAAATAAATTCTTTACGGGAGCTTCTTCGACAGGAAATAAATGATGCTAAAAATAGTGGTAGTATAGATCTTGAGAAACTAGAAAGTCGTATAGAAAAAACTATTGACACATTAAATAGATTATTAGAAAAGTCAGATCATTCTAAGGATATAGAAGAAATAAGAAAGGAAATGGCAGCCCTTAGGCTCGATATGTCCACAAAAATAGAGAATATGATGTCAAAACACAAAAAAGAAGTAAGTGATCCGATGAAAGAACTTTTGACTACTCTAAAAACTAAAATTGCTGTTTGGACTGTCGTAGTTACTATGGCTGTATCTGGCACTATTTCTTTTATGTTTTGGTTACTTAAGGATTATGTAAAGAAATTTTTAGTAGGCTAAAAGGGTGGTAAAACATGATTAAAGATGAAATAAAAAAACTTAGAGACATGACTGAAGCATTAATTGACGCAAATAATGTTCTACTTGAGAACGAACAGCAATGGGAAACGGCTTTTAAATCAGTTCCAGAATCCATATTTGTGGTGGACATTGACTATAATGTGGTATATGCTAATGATGTTCTAAAAAATAGATTAAATAGGGAAGATTTTGTAGGTGAGAATTGTTATGAAATTCTTACAAAACTTTTATCTATTAAGGGGCTTGACGCCCTTAAAGAGATCAATAAGCCAATTTTTTTTAAGTGTTTAAATGGTTGGTATTCTTATTCATTTTCCGCCATAAAGGAAGGCAATCATCTAATTGGTTATACCTGTGTATTAAAAAATGAAAATGATAAGGTTATGGTAGAACAGGAGCTGATTAGGTTAAATGAAGAACTGTCCAAAATTAAAAAAGAATGCGGATATGTTGCCGCTTAACTTTTAGGTTTCAGTTATGTTAAGAAATTTTAAATCAACTAAATATACTAAAGGCCTTTACAAGAAGGCTTTCATGTGTATATTTTTATATTCCATAGGTGTTATCCCCTTAATTAAGATACATCCTTGTAAAATATCCCATAAAATATTAAAAAATATGCTTGACAAATAACAATATATGATTATATTATCAATAAGGGGCTTGGTCCCCTTAAAATTAGGAGAACGAATGAATAACAAAAAAAATGAAAAGAACAGAACCAAGGGCTATTTTGCTAAAAGGACAAGAACGTTTGGAGGGACATCAAAAACTATAAAGGCAACTCCAGAAAGTTTGAAAAAACTTAAAGATTATTTTGATTCTTATCGAGCAACATAGGTAAAGGAATAGGAGGAAGAACTAAATGAATAGGTATATTGATTGTGACGAAGATTTAGTAGAGGTATTTATGAAGGTACTTGAGGAAAGATTTCCTCAGTATGGTCATTTAACATTTAAACTTGTATATGATCTAAAAAAACGTATCAATAAAGGTAATGTTGTGTTAGCATCCATTGAGGTTGCAAGTCCCAAGATTAAATATTTTTCTAGAGACGACAGAGCACTAGATGGATATGATTACGTTCTTATTGTAGACCAAAAGGTATGGCAGTTAGCAGCCCCTAAGGATAGAGAAAGAGTAATATCCCATGAACTGCGTCACGTTTTTATTGATGATAAGGGCAATACCAAAATAATTGGTCATGAAATTAATGATTTTTATCAGGAATTAAAACTAAATTCAGATGATCCTGAATGGGCCAGAAAATTAGCTACTATAGTAGTTGATGTTTATGACCAGGAGAAAGAACTTATTAAGGCGGAGAGAGTTAAAAAAGGAGTACAGCGAAATGACTAATGATATTAACAAAGAGGATACGGTAGACGTTACTCCTTGGATGGAGTATGTTACAAAGGAAATACTCACCTTACTTAAAATATTTCTACCTGTGTCTAAAAATGGTAACATTGGCCTGAAATATAAAAATCCTATAGTTGGTGAATACGAGTCCCACACTGATGTTGATGAAACAAAAGCTGATGCTGTTGCTTTCACTGTTGTGTTAGAGTTTGAAGAACCAATTGATATTCCTAAAGAAATTGAATTGGAAGATACAAAATAATAATCTAACCTTTTATAAATAAGAGAGGTATGATGGATACAGGATATAATTACTTTGTTCACGGTAAAGTTGTTGCTGAAAGCGGTGATGTAAAAGTTTATAAAATGAATGATGAGTTGTTTCTGGAAATAGGACCAGGTCATAATTTATGGGCTTTAGAGGCAGAACTTGAAGACTATGTATTTCAATTAGGTAATAAACCAAATGGAGATTGTTTGGAAATAGGTTTGGGCCTAGGGGTTGCTTCCAGATACATATTATCTTGTCCCGGAGTAAGGACTCTTACAACCGTTGAAATTAATAGCGATATTATTAACGTTCAAGAGGGAATAAGAAAATATTATGATGGGGAATACGATGAGGACCGTCACCTAATACTCAATTCTAATGGTCTATATTATGCTTATAAAACTAAGAAACTTTTTGATTTTATTTTCTTAGATTTCTATTCCCACATTGATGAAGAAACATTACCACAAATAGAGGATATGGCTGAAGCCTGTGGTCGTTTGTTAAAGGAAGGCGGTAGTATCATAGGCTGGTTTGATAAATACACTCCTAATGAATTCGTTAAGAGTTTCTATAGGATATTTAAAAAAGTAAATAGATAGAACAGACCGTGAGAGGAAATAACATGAAGGAGTTATTAGAAAGAGCACGTAGAGCAATTGCTGATAGTAAGGGTGAATGTTTCTGCGAAGAAGATGCTAAAAAACTTACAACTAAGGATCGTAAGAGATTAAGAAAGTTTTGTGGTACTGGTAGGTCTTTTCCTGTACCTGATTGCAAACATGTTGCTGTCGCAAAAGCATATCTTGGCAGATCGAAATTTTCTAAGTCTACCAAGGAAAAAATAGCAGCTTGTATTAATAGAAGAGCAAAGAAACTAGGCTGTAGTGGTGATAAGAAAGCTAAAGCCAGTATTAAGTTTATAGAGTTAAGTTATGAGCAGAAAAAATTATATTCATCTGAGATATTTAAAACCACAAAGGAATTGGTAGATAAGTCAATTAAAAGTCCAGGAGAAATTTAAATGACAAACTCTTTAGAGGAATTTATAAAAGAAGAATTATCTAAGATTAAATGTTTTATGAAAGAACATTCCATAGATAGTTATTCATTGGATGGGTTCTTCTGCGATAAGTGTAATTCTAAGGATCTAACGTTTTTCGGTTTAATCATTAAAGATAGTTGTGTATATGAAGCCTATCATGATGGTAAATGCGAAAACTGTGGAAACAAACTTAGAGTTTATTTAAAAACTATTATAGATTTTGAGGCACCAAGTGATGAAGAAAAATGACATTGAATGGGTTGGCGGCTGGGCAGATGATTTGATATGGTGCCCTTCTCAGTTAACTAGGGAATTTAAGTTGGATGGTTCAGTGTATGAATTATATTGTAGATGGCGCTGGGATGACCCTTGGACATTTTCGTTTTATAAGACTGCCGAATTTATAAAGGATTTTTCGGATTGGACTGAAATAGGGCGCGGGTTTACTAACAAAGACCCCATTGAAGAGATACATAATCATGCTGAAAAACTTTTAATTAACTATTTAAAAGACACCAAAAGGATTTAATATGGATTTACAGAGGTTAGAGAAGGTTGCCGCTAAATGTACTCTTTGTAGTCTTCATGAAGGCAGAATAAACCCAGTGTTTTCCAAAGGCAATGAACAAACTGATATAATGATATGTGGTATGGTTCCAGCGGTTGATGAGAATGAGGCCGGCACGCCCTTCGTTGGAAGATCAGGTAAATGTTTAGATTCTTTACTTGATGTAGTAGGTCTTTCTGTATACGATGTCTATATTACCAATATAGTTAAGTGTTTTCTAAAGCCTGGAATAAAATTAAATGAGGAGTGGGTTGATAACTGTATTTCTTATTTAATCAGCCAGATATACATTATAAAACCTAAAGTTATAATCACACTAGGAGCTGATGCGTCTAATGGATTGCTTGGTTTTAAAATGGATACAAAAATAGGAGATATAAGAAGTAAAACATTTGATTATACTAAATTTACTAAGGTATTACCTACATATCACCCAGCATATGTAATAAGGCAGGGCGGAACAAAAAGCAGCGCGTTTAGTAAAGTTGCTGATGATTTTAGAATAGCGTTGTCCTTGGTTAAAGGAGGGTAGTTATGTTTAAAAAACTTTTAGTAGTTACATTATTGTGTATATCATTAATATCTCTATCTTATAATGTTTCAGCACTTGATTTGTTTGATTATACTACTTATTTTGGTAATACAGGTGAGGATATATCTGTTGCTTGGGACACAGTCCCTGCGGAAAATCCAGACTATATTACTTATGAAGTAAGAATGAAGCACGTTGAACGGGATATATACATACCAATTACAACTGATAATATAACTGGCACACAGATTACTTTTTCTATGCCCAAAGTTGGTCATTACATTGTAGAGGCTAGAAGAATTAGAACGATTCCTGGTCAAGCACCTGTTTATAGTGATTGGGCTACTTCTGTAACTCATGGGCGGGTTGATGGACAAAGCAAAGGGTGGTGGGTTTATGGCAAACTTGCCAAGCCCGGAGGTATTATAATTGGAAACTTTTTAGATGACATATACTATACTTTATTTATTTTGACATAAAAAGGAGAAAAACAATGGCAAAGATTAAAAATGTGAACATCAATTTCCCAGCTTCCTCTTCACCGGATGTAGTCGGGTATAAGCTTTATATTCAAGCGATCCCGGATGCTGTGAATTATGATTCAGAGTTTTTTGATTTAGGTAATAGCACATCTGTAGATCTGTCGGTTCTGCCAGGCATGGCTGACAAGGATGGTGGATTTAATGTAGCAGTTACTGCTATAGATGACGCTGGTAATGAAAGTGACATGTCCGTCGTTTCGGAGGTTGTGCTGGATTTCGCTGCGCCAGATGCGCCGGGGGAACTGGTGGTAACAAGGTCCTAAGGAATTTCATCTGTTGGCTTTATAGAGTCCTCCGTATCTGTAAAGTCTAGTATCTGGCACAAAGAGTGGAGGTTTTGTAGTTAACGATGGGCCTCCTTGTGGGGCCCTTTATCTAAGGGAGATTTGATGGGACTAAAGAAATTTAGAAAAAGTAAATTCAAAGATTCTGATGATATTAATTTGTCAGTTATTTGTTGTGAATATGTAAAAGAATACAATGCATATTATAATTTAAACTGTATTACGAACCATGGGATTCATTTGTATGAAGAAATTAACCAACAAGACTGTGATTAAATCAATATCTTTTAGTCAAAAGGAGATACTTAAATCTATAATTAAACTGTATTGTCCTAATGGCTTTGATCTAGACCCTACTTATAGTACTGGTGTTTTTTATAAAGGAATAAAGGAACCTAAATTTAAGTTCGACATAGCACCTAGAAGAAAAGATGTTATCAAGGCAGATGTAATAGACTTACCTATAAAAGATAATTCTTTAAAATCTATTATTTTCGATCCGCCTTTTCTTGCCTGTACTGGTCCAAGTTTATACGGTAAGAGTAATAATAACATTATAACCAAAAGATTTGGTAGATATCCAAGTATGAATTCTCTTTGGACTATGTATTATGCAGCACTCGAAGAATTTTATAGAGTTCTATCTGATAATGGAATAATAGTGTTTAAAATACAAGACAGTATTAGTAGCGGCAAACAATATCTTTCTCATTATGAAGTTATAACACAGGCTCTAAATATAGGGTTCTATCCTAAGGACATGTTTGTATTATTGGCTAAGAATAGAATATTGAGTGGTAAACATTCTAATCAACAACATGCAAGAAAATTTCATAGTTATTTCTTGGTGTTCGAAAAATGTAATAAAAAAATTCCTTATGAACCCTTGACAAATTAATTATAATGATTATATTATAGTTTAAGAAAGGAATTATTATGGATATTATCCCTAAGTATAAAACGGTGACTATACAAGAATTTGAATTAAAGGTAAGTGTTGCTCCTGATAGATTTGTTGCAGAAAGATTAGCAGAAGCTGGTTTTAGTTTTAATAGAACCATAGATAAAAGTTATGACCATTTGCGGCAGCAGTATACATATTATCAAAGAGTTGATAAAAGAGATTTAATATTCAAAAAATTCGACTGGCCTTGGGAACCAAAATGGAAGAAAATAAAAAGATTATTAGTTAAAAAATTTGATTAGAGCAAGGAGGTTCGAATCCTACTCATAGGATTAATAATGACTTAATGTTCTGGTGAAATGGACCCATTAAAGAATTTATTAGTTCTAGGTGGTGTATGAGGTAACACACTAATTAAAACAAAGATAAAAGTATGCGAGCGTTTATGAAAAATATAAATAAAATGATAGAGTGGTGGTTTGTGTTTACAAGAGGAGCAATTTTGTTTGTAGGATGGGCTACAATTCTATTTCTTATTGTATTTTTTTGGGATTACACGTATTAATTTAGGTATAAATAATGACGTTACAAGACATACAAAAAGAACGAGACAAAGAGATCGAAATAGTAGTATACAATACAATTGAGTCTCTAATTGAGTTTATGTATAAGATGCCGATTGAAGAAATAAAAGAGTGCGAACATGGAGGTGTCGATCAAAACGGCGAAGAAGTAGAGTATGGATATGACGACATGATTGATGGAATTAAAGAACAAGGTTGTTATGGCTGCGCAACCGAAGATAATGAAATTCATGTATGGATTGATAAATGTACTTTACCAGAGACAATTATATCGTTCTTAGCACATGAGCGTGGGCACCTTATTGAGCCAGAAAATGAAGATCCAATAGAGGAAGAGGTTCGCGCCGAGATGTTCTCTGTTTGTGCTGAATTCGCATATGCTAATTTTAATAAATATTTAACAACAAAACAATGTGAATCTTAATTATGGTTTGACCATACCCTGAGATTCCTCGGCGGTGACAATATTAAACTTAATTGTAAAAGACAGAACGGTCACCGCCCAATCATATTGAGGGGGTATACTGGTATCGACGGACAGATAAGTAATTAAAAACTCAGCGTGTTGACGGTCACTAACAACATAAAAATTGTGGCAACAACAACAACAGGCAACTCTAAAGTTTCCATGGTAGACTTTGTAAATGCTCAGCTTGAAGATGTGGGCGAAATCGAAGCGCCAATTGCTAAAGTAGCTTACGCTGCTTAGACGGCCTTTAGGAAGAAGGTGGCAACAGAATCTTCCGAATTTTAAACAAGAATTTTTTAGTAGTTGAATTATATGTACTGTATTTCTAGTTTTAAATCGCTGTAAACCTTTTAATGAACACTGGATCGGACGCGGGTTCGACTCCCGCTACCTCCAATCGAACAGTTAGGAGAAGATTATGATACGTAACATTAGTTTATATGATTTAGTTCCTCAAGCAAGTAGAGCTACTACTTGGGGTAACTTTGTGCCTATAGTTAATGATGCGGTAGATTTTCTCACCGATTTACAAAACCAGAAGGCAGAACTTCAAACTATACTATTTCAATATAGAGATGGTGTTGGTGATGTAGAAGGAGATCCGAGTTACATAGATTATCTTCAGTATCCTAATAAAAGGATTGAGAGATTAGCCAAGTCTATAGTTAATCCAACAGACTCTAATGACGATAAGATGACCAAGATTGTAACATGGGTTATTGAAAACATAGAATACGTTTCCGATATTGAAAATTATGGCCAGACAGAGAAGTGGGCAATGCCTGTTGAGACTGTAGGAAGGAAGTCTGGTGACTGCGAAGACATGGCATTTCTTATACATTCCTTAGGGTTACATGCAGGTGTTCCCTACGAACAGTTAAGAACTTATGGCGGAACAGTATTTGTAGATGAAAATAGATTACAGTTAGGTGGTCATGGCTGGACTGTATATAAAAGAGAAACTGATGATGAGTGGGTGATTTTAGATGGCTCTTATTGGACTAATACTGACCCAGTTGAAGAAAGAATACCAATGAAATATGACAAGAGATATTATGATGACTTCTTTTATATTAATGCAATGAAGTCAATCGACGCTTCTATGGTTAATAGAATCCGTGATCCAGAAGGAAGAGGGCATAGTCTTTCAACTGGTTATTTTATAAACGCTTATGCATAGAAAAGGAATTTAAATGCTTTACAAACGTATTAGAGATGATTTACAAGGAGCGATGAAAGTCCGCGATGTATTAAGGACTGACACACTTAGAATGATTTTAGGCGAGGTGTCCAGATTAAACAAGAAGGCAAACGACAAGGTTACCGATGTTGATATTATGAGAATCATAAACAGTCTTATCAAATCCGAGACGTTAGTCCTAGAGTATTCTGGAGTAGATGAATATAACTCACCTTATATAGAAGTACTTAAAGGTTATCTACCTAAATCCCCAAGTGATGAAGAAATAATTAATTGGATCAAAGACAATATTGATTTGTCTACGTATAGCAACAAAATACAGGCTATGAAAGATATAATGCCTACATTCAAACCACTTGGCACCGACGGTAACACAGTCAAAAAGATTCTTATGGAAATGTAGTATGAGACCTATTGTAGACAGGAATAAATGCAATGGTTGTGGTGAGTGTGTAGATTTTGGATGTTTATGCGCTACTTTTAAATTGAAACAGGGCCAGGCTCGTGTATCAGTACATAAAGAATGTATAGGTTGTGAATTCTGTGTTGACAATTGCCCTCTATATGCTATTAAACTATCCAAGAAAAAACTTAATAAGAAGAGAAAATAATATGAATAACAAAGAAAAAATTAAAAAGGCTGTTAAGACTGTTAAAGAACAACAAGACAGAGAAGATGGTATGGAGGAAACCACCTATAAAATATCATTATTTAATATCGTAGAGATTAGATATAATAAATGGACAAAGAGATATAATAAAACCTAAGATATAATTGTAAACATAAAACGGAAGTACTAATGATATATACAATAGGAGATACACATTTCAATCATCATAACATAATAGAGTATTGTGAAAGACCATTTCACAATGAGTACCAGATGAATGAAGCACTGATATCAAACTGGAATGCAGTTATTACTAATCATGATACAGTAATACATGTCGGTGACTTCAAATTCAAAATACAAAACACTGATGATGAAATAATGCAAAGACTAAATGGTTATAAAGTTCTGGTTATGGGTAACCATGACAGAGGTTCTGTATCAATGTATAAGAGGTATGGATTTCATGAGGTATATAAGAAAAAGAATTTGTACATAGGTAATTTTATATTCTCACATAGACCTATTAAACAAAATTCTTTGCCATATGACAAAATAAACATACATGGACATGTTCACAATAACAAATGGTTTAGATATGATTTTTTCCATTTCAATGTAAGCTGTGAAGTGATAGAATACACACCTATATCACTTGATGTCATAAAAGAGCTACATAGAACCGATGAATTAATAGAAAGATATAAAAGGAAGGTTCATGATGTCTGTTAAACAAGTTATAGTTATAAGAAAAGATTTGAATATGCGTAAGGGTAAGATGGTGGCGCAGGGAGCCCACGCTTCTCTGTCTGCTCTTATTGAGAAAACAAAACTTAGTTCAGATTATAAAAAATTAATCTTTAATTTAATCGAGGATAAAGCGTTTGTGGAATGGTTTGTTAATGGTAAGTTTACCAAGGTAGTTGTCGGTTGTGATTCAGAAGCAGAACTGCTTGATATTAGTAACAAAGCTATGAGAGCAAATATACCTAGATCTCTTATTCAGGATGTTGGTAAGACCGAGTTTAATGGTAAACTTACGTTCACTGCAGTTGCTGTGGGCCCAGCAGACGCTGATGTTATTGACGAGATAACAGGTCACTTAAAACTTTTGTAGGTGATTTATGATAGATCCAAGTAAAATAACTAACTATAATCTAGATAATTATCAATTACAGGAAATTTTGTTATTTTGGGTGTGCGTAGCAGGAAAAACTGCTGACGTTATTGCTAGAAGATTAAACAATATATTAGATAGTTGGGAATGTGATAGAAATAAAATGCCTTTTAGTGTAATAAAAGCCCTTGACAAATCTGAATTAGGTATTATATTAAAAGATAATGGAATAGGTTGCTTTAATTTGAAAGCACAGGCTATGAAAGAATTGGCCGATAATAATTTCGATTTGAGAAATTGTACTGTTGAAGATTTAGAAAGTATAACTGGTATCGGTATGAAAACTTCCAGATGTTTTATAATTCATAGTAGAAAGGAAGCACCGTACGCTGGCCTTGATACCCACATATTAAAACATTTGGCATTGTGTGGATATAATGTTCCCAAATCAACTCCAACAAAGAAAAAATATTTGGAATTAGAAAAAGTATTTGTTAGTATGGCTAGGCAACAAGGTAAGACCATTGCCGAATATGACCTAGAGATTTGGAATAAATATTCAAGAAGAGCACTTGACAAATAGAATATATGTATTATATTATGGTTAAGATTAATTATAGATAAGGAGATAATAAAAGATGGAAATGAATTTTGATGCTATTACTAAATTATACGAACAGATGGAAATTCACCAAAAACCTGGCGGCGGAGGTAGAACGTTTCCTTATGTAAAGAGTAGTGATGTTTTTGATAAAATGAATAAAACATTCAGCGGGAATTGGTCCACACGTGTTTTCTATCAGGAAATAAGAGATAAAGATCACATTGTAGGTGTCGAAGTAAGCGTGGCAAGTGATCCTTCTAATTCTACTGCACTTGGTGTAGTATCTCAGGTAGGATTTGGCAGCGCTCTAAGGAGATATGACAGCGATGAAACAGGGAATTTATTTAAATCTGCTCTTTCCAAGGCTATTAAAGATGCTTGTAAAAAGTGGGGCGTTGCGTTGAGTTTGGAAGAATCTACAACGAATATATCTGACAGTGCACCAGTGACACCGCCGTCATTTCCCAACTCACCAGCACCAACAACTGTGCCGAATACAATGCCTGGAATGCCGTCAACGTTGCCTAGTCAGCCGCCAGTAACACCTAACCACCAGTCTCCGTCGTCTGATTATACTCCGACTCCTCCAAATCCGGTTAATGGACCGCCGATGCCGAGTAATAATCCTCCAGCAGGATTGCCTAAAGTACCATTTGCTGAAGAGCGGTTTGAACCACCGGTATCTTCGTCATCTGTACCAACTAATCCATCCCCTCCAACAGGGGGAGGGATGCCTCAGATGCCAACAATGCCAATACCTAATACCGAAGCAGAGGGGTTTATATCTGATGTGCAAAAGGTTGCTTTAAATACTGTCATTCAATATAAAATGCCACCGGGTATGGATTACAATGGGCTTGTAGTAGCTTCTTTAAATCACAGAGGTTTGCCAGTTCCAGAAGTAATTCCAGATAAAGATAGTTTAACTTACCAACAAGCAGTAGCAGTTATTAAGTTTGGTAATGATGAAAAAATCAAAAAATCATAGGAGTGTGCTATGTCTGAAAGTTATGAAGTTCATAGTTGTTATCTCGAAAGTATCGACTTTAATTTATTAGTTCTTGAGATCCCTGAAAATGAGGTGGAGGATAAGCTCACACAGTTGGTTAGGGAAAAAGGTCAGATTCCTAAAACACTATATGAAGATTTTCTCATAGCAATGTGTATCGCTAACCTAAACCAGTTGTTGTCTCATGTCGCCCAGGAAGTAATGTCAAAAGAAAGCTTTATTAAAGTACGTGAGGAAGTATCCCAAATTATTATAGATAAGAATCCTCTTCTTGACCCAACAAATATAGTTGTCAATAGAAATCATGTTTTGAAAATGAAACGTGCCGAAGAGAAAAATGACGATATAAAAAGTTTGGTTGATAACAAAAACTGGAATATACCGTACTATGATGAAATAAGTGATTATTACGGCGGACAGGATCTACCATCTGATACTACAGATGATATTATTGAAGAGACCAATGAAGTTAGTAAGGATGATGATGTGTTTAGGAAAGCATCTAAAACCATCAAGGAGATAAGTTCATTAGAATTTGGTACAGAAAAACGTTGGTGGAACCGTATAAATCAATACGTTAATATCAAAATTTTTAAAGAGGAAGATGCAAGAAGTATTCTTCAGCGCCATTTTAAAACTAGATTAGCTTTTACTTCTTATATTACATCTATATGTGTGGATGATTTCGAAGCACTATACCAAACCCTTGATGATATGGGGATAACTAATAGAGTTACTCCTCCAATCCTTATCAATGAACTTTATGAGTTGTGTAAGGAATCTAATAAATTTCTTACATTTGAAAACTCACGTTTGTTCTATAAGGAAATTGATGACGGTACAACAGAAAATAAAGACAATCGTAAAACTAGAACAACCTCGTCTAAAAGTAAAACAACGGGTAGCAACAGTAAATCTTTGAAATTCAAGGATGTATCGAAGAAAGATCTACTTAGTCTTTCTGACAGAATGAAGGTATTTTTAGTTGGACAGGACGAGTCTATAGAAAAGTTGGCTGAAGCGATTCAAAGGGCAAGTGTTGGTTTGAAGGACCCAGTTAAACCAATTGGTTCTTTTTTATTTGCAGGTTGCACGGGCGTGGGAAAAACTTTAGCCACAAAAGTGTTAGCAGACACACTAATTAATAATAAGGATAACCTTATAACCATTGATTGTTCCGAATATTCCGCTGATCATGAATATTCTAAATTGATAGGCTGTTTTGTCCCAGGAACCAAGGTTCTTATGGAGGACGCCAGCAGAAAAAGTATAGAAGATGTTAATATAGGAGATAAAGTTATAACCCACAAAGGGAGAATTAGGGATGTTGAATTTGTCCATGAATATGAGCAAAACGGAGAAATGATAGAGATAATGTCTGTTAATTCTAACGTTGCAGAAACTATGACCAAAACACATGAGGTTTTGGCTATAAAACACAGTAATTGTGATAAAGGTAAGAAACGTGCATATAGAGTATGCAAACCTACCTGCAAACAAGAATACTGTGTTAGTCCTCCTTATGAAAATTATAAAATGGAATGGATACCTGCTTATAAATTAGAAAAAAATGATATTGTAGTTTATCCAAGGTATAAACCTACTAATATCTATCCTACAAAATTGGATTTGGTTGAGTACATAGGAAATTCAAAAAATTATAAATATGATAATGAGTTTATTTGGGCACAGAGACATGTTAAAGTTCCTCGTTATATTAAAGTAGATGAGAATTTTACTAGGTTAGCAGGGTATTATGTTAGCGAGGGTGGCACGTCCGGCAGCGCTAAAACCATCAACTTCACATTCAACAGTAAAGAGCGTGATTATATAATTGAGATAGTAAAACTTATAAGAAAGGTGTTTGGTACTGATATAAGAATTAGAGTAGAAGATCGCACAAAAGATAATTCTTATAGAATTTGGGCATCATCTAAAATTGTATGTAATTTCATGTCAGATCTATTTGGTCACAACACTTATGTTAAAAAAGTTCCAGGTTGGTTCAAAGATATGCCCGATAATCTTTTAAAGGGATTCCTTGAAACTGCTGTTTTTGGAGATGGGTGTCTGACCATACCAAGAAGGATGGATTATAGTACTGTGTCAGAAACTTTACATACACAGATGGAACTATTTTTCAGGAGACTTGGTTATATTACTACAACAAGTTTAGAAAAATCTAAAAAAGATTCTAATTGGAAAGATAGATATAGATTATACATTAGTGGTAGTCAGATTGAAAAACTAAGTAGTGAGTTTAATTTTAACATAGATTTGTCTGATATGAAATTAACTAAAATCCAAAGAATGGCTTGGATAGACGATGATTATGTGTATAAACAAATAAAAAGGATTAACACAGTAAATTATACTGGGAAAGTATATGATTTGGCAATAGAAGAGGATGTGTCGTATGTACTTGATTTTATTGTGCATAATTCACCCGCTGGTTATATTGGCCATGAGAATGGTGGATTCCTAACTAACGCTGTTTCTAAAAACCCATTCAGTGTTGTGGTATTCGATGAGGTTGAAAAAGCGAGTCGTAAAGTACATGAGTTATTGCTTCAGATCCTTGAAGAAGGTAGATTAACAGACGGCCAGGGTAAACCTGTATCTTTTAAAGATGTAGTAGTAATTATGACTTCTAATGTGGGTGTTGAGGAGGTAGAGGATATAAAGAGAACCGTTGGGTTTGGCGATGTTGGGAAAATTACTGAAGAAAAAAAGAATACAGCACTGGATGAGGCTTTGAAAAAGAAATTTAAGCCCGAGTTCCTTAATAGAATAGATAACATCATTAGTTTTAGAACATTACAAAAAGCAGATTACATGAAAATTATAGATATTGAACTCTTTAAATTGAGTGATAATCTCCAGACTAATGATACTGAATATAAAAATATAATTCTAAAGTTCAACAAGAAAATCAAAAATTATATTTTTAAGCACGGTATTGATGAAGACTATGGCGCTAGGCCACTTAAAAGATGTATAGAAAAAGACATTGCAACTCCTCTGGCTTTAAGGCTTCTCAAAGAAGATATCGATAAGGATGGTAAAGTTTTAGCTACTGTTAATAAAGGTAAGATAGAATTCGATATCGAGCCTACTGTTGAAGAGCCTCCTTTTTATATGGAAGAAGAGTATAAAGTTATGTCATCAATGAATGAATAGGTAATTAAAATGATACTAATTGATTTGGATCTTGAAATACAAAGTATATTGAATACATTGAAAGTTGGTTGGAAACAAGGAACATATATAAAAGATGTTTCTATACAATATATTATTAAAGACTTCGGAGTAGTAGTTTATGGATTCGCTCTATCCTTTGGAACGGAAGTAAAACAAACTGTTGATTCCAAATACAAAGGGTGGAGACATATCCATATAAGTTCCGAAGAAGATCTAATATCTGCCAAAGAAAAATTAATATGGAATTTAATGAGAGGTGGATATATTAGATATATAAGGGAGTATTATCCATCACAGTTTAAAAATATTATAGTTGAACAACTAGGCGATAAAATAATAAGGGAAAGATTGCGGCTATGGAATGACGAACCTAAATTTGGTTTTTTTATAGAGGAAAATAAACAAGCTCTAACCATTCCCAAGTCACAAATACTATCATATGATCCTGCATTTTTTGATTATATGCCGGAAATAGATAGATAACAGGAGAAGATAATGAGAAAAGAAAACGGCATGTTGAGACCAACAGACAAAAAAGAAAATGCTAGAGAAGATGGCAAACTTTTTGTTTGTACTGATTGCAATGCTAAAAGAAGAATACTTGGTTATAAGTTTGGTTTTACAGTATTATGTGAGAAGTGTCCGGGTCGTATGGAAGAATACATTAAAGAATAGCTTGACAAATAAATATTATGTATTATATTATATTATATAGAGGTTAATATGAAAATTATAATAGAAAAAATGGAAGTTGGTGAAGTGCTAAAAATTCAGACAAAACCCACATCAAGCGTGTTTAATGGTGTAGACGGCTCTGAAGTTGGACCTCCTATTCATGAGTTTGTGTATCCAGTGAGCGTTTTATTTACTGGGACAGCAAAAAGTAAGGATTTAGCAGAAAAAATTGTTCAGGATAAAATACAAAAAGTGTATGATAATTTAGAAACGATGTCTTGTTCTGTAATACATGACTGTGTCCGACAAGATATAGAAACATGCGAGATTCCACCAGGAATGCGCTTTGATGCAGGAGAATTAACTTTTTCAGATGAACGTGTATATTTTTCAAATTCTGAAAGGGCAATAGTTGGTTTTAAGTAAGTATATTATAAGTTAAATTTTAAAAAATTATTAATAAAAGAAAAAGGATTTACTATGAAGACAAAAGTTTTAAAAAAAACCGTTTCGGTAAAGGCAAAGGCTATTAGGGATATCAGAACCGCCATTAAAAACAGGAATAAAGGCATTGTTTATACCTCAAACAATTTTGCTACGTTTGCAAAAATTAATGCTGATAAATTTATGCGAGCAACAGAAACATTTGCTAAATCTGTTGCACCTTCTATGAATCAGATGGATAGGAGATGGATGATTGGTAATCTTTGTTTGTCTATTATTACTAAAGAGTTTTCTGATGATCTTACAGCGCCAGATGGTTCACAGAAAGGTTTTGATGTGTTGTATCATAACGGCGTCAAGATTTCAGTTAAAAGTGGCAATCTAATGTTTCAAAAAGTTAGGGCAGATGGCAGCGGTCTTACCAATCCTCCAAATATTATATTGAAAAATGGATTAGGTAATAGAGATATTGTTAATCCTGTTTTTGATTATCTCCTTACAATTCAAAGACACTATAATTTTAAAGCAAATAGATATGAATGTGGTTATGGCGTTGTGAGTAAGAAGGTTGTGTTGGAACATTCCAGTCCATCTAAAAAAGGGGATCAGGTTATTTCGAATATTCCTAACGAAGCGTATGATTATTTTAGCGGCATTCATTATATATATAGTGAATATAAGGGAGAAGAGAAAGACGCAGTAGTTAATGCTGGCGAAGCCCTTATTAATACCGCGCTTGCCTCAGTTGGTTAAGGAAACCACATGGAATACAAAATCTACAATGAAAATTGTATAGATGGATCAGATCGGCACATCGGGGATAGGTGTGTCGATCTATTGATCTGTGATCCACCGTTTGGTATAAATGAATCTACATTTGACAACCACTATGCTAGAAATGATAATAATGTAATCTCTGGATATATAGAAGCGCCCCCTGATTATTATACTTTTTCTAAACAATGGATAGCACAAGGTAAGAGGGTTTTAAAAGATAATGGTTCGATGTATATCATATCAGGATGGAATAAACTTGGTGATATACTTAATGCCATAGAATTTAATGGATTACATTTAGTTAATCATTTGATATGGAAGTTTAATTTTGGTGTGGCAACAACAAATAAATATGTCTCATCACATTATCATATGTTATATATAACTAAGAAAAAAAATACTAAGCCAACGTTTAATACTTATTGTAGGTTTGGTCCTAGTACTAAAGATAATAACGGTAAGTCGTTAAACTACATGGACTTAGAGGATGTATGGGCTATAAATAAAGAATATCAACAAGGTAAAGTAAGGAATAAAAATAAATTACCTGAAGAACTAATTAGAAAGCTGATTTTATATTCCTCTAATCCGGGTGACGTAGTTTGTGATTTCTTCTTAGGTAACTTTACTACCGCCACTGTTGCAGTTAAGTATGGTAGAGAGCCCATGGGTTTCGAACTTAATGAAAATGCGTTTGATCATAATATTAAAAAGTTAAATAGTTTAAGGTTTAGTTCAGACTTATGGTTAGTTGATAACGTGGTAGTAGACATACCTGAGAACAAAGGAAAAAGATTAGATGAAAAAGAAATAACTAATATTAAAAAAGATTTTGAGGAACTAATTTTGTATAACAACAAAAAAGAGTCAATAGAGATTTTATCTAAGAAATATAAAAGGGGTAAGTTCTCTATTACTAATATATTAAAAAATTAGGAGCAACTATTATGTCTATTGAATCAAATACCGAAGGTAAGGTAGACACCCAAGACGATCTACAACACCTACTTGATCCGTCTCACACCCTATTGAAAGAATTCAGAAACGCCTGTCCAGGCACCTACAAGCACGCTCAGGCAGTTTCTTCGATGGTAGAAGGGGTAAGTATAGCATTAGACCTAGACGTCACAGAAATGAAAGTGGCTGCCGTCTACCATGATGTAGGAAAAATGGTTAACCCAAAAATATTTGCAGAAAACCAATTAGACGATGAGGAACCTCATGCTGACTTATTACCTTGGGTTAGTTTTCAGTTGATAAGCAGACATGTCGGTGATTCTGTTAATATATTATTGAACAATGAGTTTCCTAGAAATATTATAGAAATTATAAGCCAACACCATGGTAACGGTGTGGTTAGTTATTTCTTTAATAAATCTAAAAGTAAAGACGAGAATGAATATAGATACCACTGTGCTAAACCTAACTGCGTGGAGTCCGCTGTGCTATCTATATGTGATCATGTAGAAGCCACGTCCAGATCAAGATTTCAGGCCAATAAGTTTGACCCTGTGGTTGTGATAGAGGATACTATTAACAATTTAATAAACGACGGGCAGTTGGATGACGTGTTGATGAGGTTAGGAGACTTGAAGAAAATAAAAACTACACTGGCCAAGGAGTTAGAAGGTACTTATCAGAAAAGAGTTGATTATGAAGAAGCTAAGAAGGACGATGAAATTGAAAAGGAATAAACTATGAAAATATTGAAAGGAGAATACATTGGAACTTACTGAATTTAAATATGACGAAAAGAAATTCCCTTCAACAAAATATATTGAGGAAGCAAAAAGAATTAACGAAGAAATAGCAGAGAAGTTTATATGGCTTACTTCTTCTGGTTATAAACAAGTTAGTTTTTCTATTCCTGGTTATACGAAAGGTTCTCATATTAATAAATTTTTTATTAAGTCAGTTGATAATTTACGTTTTTCCTTTAACGTAACTACTTTAAATTTAATATTGTCTTTTAATTACAAAATTTCTGATACATTATTATGGTTTAATGGGGATGGTGAGTACGATGAAGTTATAAGGTTGGAATATACACAAAAACTTACACATAGATCTAAATTACAAGAAGTAGAAAACACCCTTAAGCAGAGATTTAAGGAAGAACTTTTAAAGATGTTCAAAGATATATTACTATAGGAAAAATTATGGCCATACGAATTAGAGTTATTAATGGAAGAACAGTTGCGTTATGTGCAAATAAAACAAAAGAAATGCCTGGAGATTTGTATTTGGATGACAATGTTCATCATGCACTCTCTACTAAATTTGGTTTAGATTGGGTTTGGGAGGGTTTATTGGAGAAAAGTTTAGCAGACCCAGAATTGAAAGCAATAATATTAGAATCGGAAACCGATCCTTGTATTGTCAAAATTAATGATGAAGTAATTCATAGAAAAGCAATAAAACATTTTGGTAAAAACACCCAAATGGGTGTGTTACAAGAAGAATGTGCTGAATTAATACAGGCTATATCTAAACATGTGAATAGGAAAATTGATAATGTGGAAAACATAATGGAAGAAATAGCACATGTAGATATGTTGTTAGATACAATGAAATTGATATTTGATAAAAATAAAATAGAGGCGTATAAAAGAGAAGCAATAGAACGTTTTAAAAGTTTTTTAGAAAGTTTAGAATGATACCAAGGAAAAACTAATGATTCTTAGAACAAAATTAAAATGTAGATGTACTAAGTGTGGTAAAATTAACATTATAGGTGATGGTCTTACTAAGAAATGTACTGGCTGTAAAAATGTAATCACAGCCCGACAGCCAAAATATAATCTTAGGGCAATGAAAATTAATATAGATAAATGGTATGAGAAATATAGGGGATGTTTTTAAAATGAAGATAATATTCCTTGACATAGACGGTGTGCTTAATTCTGTAAAAAGCATGAAAGATTTGTATAACGATCAAGGTATTAGGGGATTTAATGATGTTCCTGCACCTAAACATGTAAAAAATCTTAATAGAATAACAGAGGAAACTGGCGCCAAAATTGTTGTGTCTAGTACTTGGAGAAAACTACATTCAATTATTAGCTTGATGTATATATTCCATCTATGTGGTATTAAAGGTGAGATCATAGGTTGTACCCCAGTTTTACATAAGGAGAGAGGCCATGAGATACAAGCATGGTTAGATGAAACTGAGTACAAAGATATAGAAAAATTTATTATAATAGATGATGATTCTGACATGGAACATCTTATGGATTATCTAGTTAAGATTGACAATCGTTATGGGTTAACAGAAAAAGATGTGCACAAATCTATAGAGATTTTAAATGGTTAAAAATAATGGTTATATCTAAAGATTTAAAAAATTGTTTTGAAGATTGGAAAATTTTTTGTATATTGTTAGATGAAGATATTGAAAATAAAACCAAGGATGGTTTAAAAATAAGCGAAAAAGAAATACTTTACAGATGGCAATGTCGTCTACTTGATTTATCTAACGTTGAAAACTACGTATTATTTGAGCAAATAGAAGGTGATATTCTTGTAGGTATGCTCGCTTACTCTATTGTAAAAAGAATTGGTTATAAAACTTATAATCCTTCTTATTATATTTACATTTGTGATTTTTATGTACTACCTGAACACCGTTCCAAAGGAATTGGAAGAAGACTGTTGGAATATGTAAAAAATAAATCACATGAGTTCGAAATAGACGAAATTTTTGTCGGCACAGTTGCACAGAATGATGGAGCAGTAAAGTTTTACACGGATAATGATTTTGATTTAACCGGTTATAATCTTAAATGGGAAAAGATGCCATGATCATTGTGATTTTATGGCCTCTATTTCAAAAAAGCTAGGGGATTAAATGAGAAGCTAGTTCATTGGGAGCATCGCTATCCCAAAAAAAATTTATCTTTTAAGTAACTAATAAGCGCCGCTCTTTGTGTAATTAACTTACTAGTAAACTAACAACTAGAACTACTACTACTGTTAAACATTATTTGTCTAACGGGATTTTTGAGTCACTAAAGAAAGGAAAAATTAGAAAATGATTAACTTGAATGCAATAGGAAAAGATATCGTTAAAAATAGAATTAAAAAAGGATGGCCCTCTGCACATGATTTATCAAAAACTACTTGTGGGTTGGCTGAAGAAGTTGGTGAATTTGAAAAAGCAAGAAAACGAAACAACGAAGAGAAAATGGTTAAGGAGTTGATCGATGTAATGGCTTTTTGCTTAGGTGGTCTCGAAATGTTGAAAGTTGACATTGAAAAAGAATTAGAGATAGTAATAAAAGCTCTTCCAACAAGAACTCATAAGGGTGTACACTAATATAGATATTAAATAAAGGGAACTAATCATGGTAAATATTAACTGTGAGTATAATGACCGAGGAACGTGGTGCACTAACACAAAGGTAAAGAGAAGTTTGTTTGGATTCGGCGCTCGATGTTGTATTTTGTTTGATAGGCCTTTTTCTAGCAACTGTAAATACCAACTAAAATATAAAAGACCGTCGGATCTACCGCCAGCGCCGCCCATTTCAAACAGAAAGGAAGAGAGATGAGGAAGATAATAGTTAACAGAGCAAGATGCAATAAATGTGGTGATGTGATAGAGTCTAAACACAGGCATAATTTTGTTTGGTGTAAGTGCGGTGCTATTGCGGTAGATGGCGGTAAGGATTATTTAAAAAGGGTAGGTAACTTTGAAGATATCTATGACCTATCTGAGACAGAGAAAATATAAGGATCAAACGGTATATAGTCATCTTCTATCATGCATAATGTGATTTTTTTTATGGCCACAAATTTTATGTACCCATTTGTGAGCATCTTCTATACTTGTATCCGTATAAATCCAGCCTAGACCGTCCCTTGCTGTTTTATAAGCATCAGAAAATTGACCAGCCTTCCACAAACGATATATTTTATTTCTAAGTACATTATTGAATAGATAATGTTTAATCATGTTAAACGACCAGCCAATATACATTATCTCAACAAACGCTATCTTCATAACACACCTATTTTATTTTTGTTTTGACCAACTGCGATCTATATTTTCTTTATAGGCGCTCACACTTGAGGTTAGGAGTGTCTTCAGGATTTTATCAATCTTATTCTGTTTTTTTTATCATCACCTTTTGAAGTTAGACACATTAAAGCGTTATTAGCAGCAATCCTGTGTATCAGAAGTTCAGGAGACTTGTCAGTCTCAGGCTTAGATGCCTCTTCCAGGCGTTCACATTCGAAGCCGGGAGTAAGATCTCCTGTGTCGTAAAAATACCAGTATGTCCAGTTGTCTTTCCAGAGTCTTTCTTTAAAAATCGTTTGTTGTTTTGTTTTCTTCCAAAACCAAGAATCTGTTGTGACATCAACTGTAGCAAATAAAAATCCGTTTGCTTCACCAATTAGTTTAAAGTTACTCATTCCCATTGTCAATCTCCATAAGAGTCTTTATCCTGTGTTAAAAGTTCTAGTGCTTTCCCAACTCTATACTTTCTCTCTAACTCGCTGCATCCGTGGCCATCCATATCGGGCACATACTTTCCTGTATCATAATAGCGCCAATAATACGCATTCGCAGTCAGGTTTCTATAAATTTTCGTCCGTTTTGTTGTTTTTTCTTTTTTATACCAAACACCTTTTGTGATATCCACTTCAGCAAATAAGAGTTCGCCTGACTCACCAAGTATTTTAAAGTTATTTATTATTTTTATCATACTTTATTCCTCATATTCTATTGATCTTATTGATATCCATTTCATTACTTTGTCCTTTTGAGATTCATAATCCATGCGAATAATGGCGAACACCAAACTATAGGCCCGCCAACGAATATCATGATAAGGTAACCAGGAATACCACCACCCCGCCGACGGTTACAGATAGTATGAACTCCCCAAGCATACAACAGTAATGGGCCAGTCACAGTCCATATTAATAGTAATAGAAAAATTGTTTTATGTGTCTGTATTATATCAATCATGTTCTATAGACTTTCACTTCCTGTCTTCATCAGTACTGTTAATGTTGCTTATGAAATCAAACAATTCATCATTGTTTACTCCAATGGGGCGTATTCTATCAATAACCTTACTGTTGTCAAAAAATGCCCACCCCCAACCATCGCCGTATGGTTTTTCAGAGTCTTTTGGTTTATTTTTATAGTATACATCCTTGCCAGTATATTCATCCACGGTGCCTAACATTTCCTTGAGAGATATATTTTCTGGTAGATCTATTCCTATATACCTTATAGGGCTAACCGTACCAAATGGAGAGCCTTGGTCATGGTGGAATTCTGTGAATAAATACTCAGCCCTGAACTTAGTTCGAATGCCTACAAAGCCGCCTTTACCATCGTACACACCAGTAGTTAGGTTACGACTACGTATTTTATATACTCTACGTTCTTTACATTCTTTCATTGGTATCATTTTATCTTCTCCTCATGCACGTGATCCATAGTAACGCTAGTTAAGGTGTACTTATTTTTCCATATAGACGCACAGTCACCACATTCTACAGATTGCATTACTATACTATCGGTATTGGTTATATTTTTTGAACGACATCGAGGACAGTTATTACCGCCATTATCAAGGTATTTTTTCAATCTATCTCTAATCGAACTCAGTCTCATGCTAAATATCCTTATGTTATATACAGACCTTCTTTATTTATGTATTCCAACACATCCTTAGATATTATATCAGTGGGTACTTCTTTTCCATCCTTTAAAAGCGCTCTTATTGTAGTTGACGAGATGTCAGGAATATTATTATCAATGACTATATGTTTGTTTGCTATTACTTTACTATCTTCTTCAATAACAACGCCTGTCCTATTAAGAACTACCAAATCGTAGATGTCAATTAGTTTCTCCCAACACTGCCACTCCTTGATAGAGTTGGCTTGATCCATGCCCATAGCAAAAGTAAACTTATGATTTTTGTAGTATCTATGTATGTCTCGCATCATTTGGTATGTGTTGTCAATTGTGTTTATCAGCTCAAATAAATTCACTTTCATTTCAACGTAACCATGTTTAGCAATTTCGAGCATTTTGATACGATGATCACTGCGAGCCAGGTGCTTTACATTAAACGGATCTTTGCTTACTGGTAGGAACCATCCCTCATCAAACTTATCGGTCGATAAGAGGGCTTTCATTGCGCTTATGTGCCCATTATGAACAGGGTTGAAGGCCCCTCCTAATAAAACTATGTTTTTCATAGTGGATTATCCTTAGATTCAAAAAACGATGCAATTCTGGGTAAAACTAACGTCAGCAACTCGCTATTAGTTCCGGCCATTTCACTATTTTTTTCATCTGTCTGCGAAATAATAAGAATGAAACGAGTATTGCCTATTTCCAGATACACTTCTCCTTTTTGGTTTTCCCATTCGATCGAAATTGTGCCATTAGGGTTTGGGTATATATCTGCCTCTGGAAAGTTATCAGCAGCGTTTAAGAATAATTCTACATTTTTATAACATGATTCTTCAGTTGGTATTCCGCCATAACCATCCCAGTTATCGTGGTTTGGACGTGGGCATTCGTGCTTGTTACTCATTACTACCATTACTACCTCACAAATTTAAAACAACCAAGAACACCTATGATAGCTAACAACACCCACACAACTGATGCGATACCGGCTCCAAGAAGAAACCACAACCCAGCAAGACAATCATCTGATTGGTCAATATCTGTCTTAAGATCATGTATATTCTTAAAATCCTTTACTTTCATGCTATCTCCTTTTTGGACAGATAATTATTTTTATTTGTATATATGTGTATAGCTACACTCATTGCAATATTCTATGTAGAGTGTTACAAATATCTCAACTTCTTCATGTCTTGAGTTTGTTGGAAAGAACCTTACGTCTTTATGCCTTCCAATATATATCTCTTTACCACATTTAGGGCATTCCAGAGGCGCCATAGTAATCTTCCTTCATCTTGATTTGAAATCTTCTCTATTTACGCACATAACTGTAAAGGCACTTAGTACAATAACCAGCCTTTATATCAATAGTAATGTCTTGGGTGTTTTTAAATTCATCATCAGTCATACAAAACAGTACGCCCTTGTGCCAACCAGTTAGTAGTATACCACCGCATTCAGGGCACAACGCTTTGTTCTCTTTTTGGACCTTAGGGCTGGCCGGCGGAGTAGTTGGTTTTTTATCATCTGTTTGTTTTTTGATGTTGCCTCGTGTCTTACCTTCTGTAATTGCTGCCATCTTATAACCTTTTTACGATTTATCTCATATATGTTCCATTCTAATTAAACGAACATTACTGGTCATCTTTTCTATAAAAGCGGAAAGTAGTTTCCCAACCATCTCCATTATGAACAACAACATTCAAATCCGATACGATAATACAAATTTATTAATATATTATCATGCGAATATAGTCGAGCAGTGTCAGTTATTCCTTAATCTACCAACTAAGGAAGCATAGGATGCGACTATGCAAACTCTATACATAATAATGGCACTGTTCGTTTTAAACTATACGAATACTAGTATGAAACATACATAAGATCGGTCTATCTGTATACTATTTATCCATCTATCCCTGTAGTTTATGTCTTACGTTTCCATAATTTAATTTCCTCAATATTTTTCTTGCCAATCTAAATACAATAGCTTCTTTTTGATAAGCCTCAGTTAAGTGTACAAGTTACTTTTGACGTCAATTCGCGCGTACAGAAACATCCTCTACGGCCGATAAAGAAGTTCTATAATTTAATTGACATTATGTATCTTGCAACTTAAATGAGATCTATCACACACGAACCACAGTATAAGAGCACAGGGGGTCTATGTCCTGTGTTTACAAATGATCGTGTTTGTTAAGATTTATAATAGATTTTACTCGTTTGTTTAATTCACCAATACCTGTAGATGCACTACATAAAGATGCTATACCACCAGAACTATGAAAACCATGAATACGACTGCCGGTAGTTTCTGTATGATATAAACTTTTTTCATCAAGACCTTCGAAAAGCTCTTGATGGTTACTCATCATTAGATGTAAAAATTTACACAGGGGCAATAATATATGACGGTCGCTTGCTCTATTTTTTAATTCTAAAAGAGTCCTATAATATTTAGTTATATCGTATACAGTTTCAAAATCAAAAGTGCCGTGGCGCATGGCCGTCCGTAATGTTATAGTAAGAAGGGAAAGGAGGTGAGGATTAAGTATCCAACCCTTGGGTCCCATGATGTGCCAGCAATTTTGCTGATAAAAATAGTCAGCCTTTGTTATCTTTGATCTAGTCCAGCCAAATATATCCTCATAGAAATTTATGATTTTCTTTGCAAAAAATACTCGGCGCTCAAGTTCATCATACTTTATGGAAGCAGTATCTTCGCCATTTTTTTGACTGCGTACACCCGTCCCATCCGAAAACACGAGAAGTCTTAACTTAGTAAGATCAATCCTCTTTTTTTCTACGGGGAAATAACCAGACCCAGACGACGCGTTATTATTTTTATCTCTGTCTTTCTGTAAAGATGCTCTGTAAATAAGCTCAAACCTTATAGATTCATGTGCATAATCTCTACAAGTCTGCATTCTGCTTACTTGATAACGTTTATTGCCTATCAGTCTAGTGCAGAATGCTATAGAAAAGTTTGATGAATAATGATATCTCGACACCATACCTGCGGAAGATGGACCCTCAATTCTTATTAATTTCTTACTCATTAGACCATCCTCCCCAACGCCTTTTTATTAATGCTACACAATTTTTTGAACGCTTCGAAATAAATATCGCAACTAAATTCAGTGAATCCCGGAGCAGAATTTATCTCTATAAAATATACATTATATCTATTGTCTACTATGAAATCCACAGCTCCAAAGCCCATATCGAATGTATCCAGTACTTTCTTTGACATAGATATAGCATCAGTAAATACTCTGTGTCTATTTGGATTTCTTACATTACTAAACGTACCGCCGTTATGAAAGTTCCACGCTATGGTATCGCTGTCACCTAATCTCTTCTGTACTCGCCAGTTTTTTGTCCATCTAAAGGCGTGAACCCTTAGCTCGAATACTCTGTTAAATATCCTTTCTTGATAATATTTTCCAGTCATTCTTGATTTGTTACGAGCTGGTCTTATACCAATACCGCCTATAGATCTGAACTTCTTCTCTATATAGTTAGATACTTTATCTGTTCTAGACAAAGAAAGCTTGCTCTTAGGTACTTTTATATTGTTATCTGAAGCAGTACACACCATATTGTATTTGGATGCACCTATATTTTTGTTTATGGTTGGAATTTTTCTAGCAGAAGGGAACTTTCTATAGAAAGCTTCGAGTTTTTTACCGGTAGATCCATAATTTACTAATAAATCAGTTGGATATTTCTTACCAACATACCACTTTATAGGTGTGTGATTACGTATTTCTTCGCAGGACCTAGAGCCCTTTCTAATAAATCTGACTTCCATGCTGGGTCTCCTCTATTGGGAATATGCTATTTAATCACTCCCATCTTTTTCATTTTACCATAGCACTTCACACAGGCTTTAACATCCGCAGCGGCGTCATGAGCTCCGGTAAACTTTTTGGAGAATAGTTTAATGTGCAATTCTTGAAGAGAGGGCCACTTGTATTTATCTCTGTTAAATTGTATTTTGCATACATTAGTGCCGGCTACCATAGTACATGAACGCTTACAAGAAAAGAATTCACTGCAATATATACTGTTTCTGTGAAGCTCGCAAGCAACCACGTTCCAATCAAACTTCATGTTGTGCGCGACAAGTCTTTCTGATCTGCGTACATCTTTGAGGAATTCTTCCATCACTGTTGGTAATCTTCGACCAACCCGTAAAGCCCTGGATTCGCTTATTCTATGAATCGCGGTAGATTCTTTAGATATTTTGAAATCTAATGGCTTTATTATATAACATCGCCGTCTGGACAGTTTACCTGAGTTGTAGTGAGTCGACCATCCTATTTGTAAAATCCTCGGCCAGTTATGTAGATCTTTATAGGGCGCGTCATATTTCTTTGCCAACCCATTGGTTTCTACATCGAACACAGTGTACATATTTTTACCTATAAAGGGTCATCTACTGTTTTATGGCCGGAGTTTACGGCCCTTACCCACGCTTCGAACGATTTTCTAGGCGGTGCTTTTGCCGTATTTTTAGTTTCAACATGCTCATCAGCAAGAAGCGACATTATCTCGACCTTGTCTTCTTCTTTGCCCGGTGTGTCAGGAAATAATTCTTCGGCCATACCTAGAACTGTAGCCATCTCAAGACTTTCAAAATCAAGGAAGGTCTCCTCAGCACATCCACGATCTGAATCTGTAGATTGCGTGTTGAGTAAATCGGAATTTCTATCAAAAAGATCGTCATCAAAAAGATCAGCAAAAAGTTCATCATTATCCATTCTTGGTACCTCATACTAAGTAGTTAGTGTAGTAGGTTCGTTAACGGTCACAGACGGAGGCCGCTGCCGTATTCTTTTAAGGCCGACAGTAGCTGTATTTTTAATTTCCGTTGTTTGCTTTAGTTTATAGTCTGTAAACCTACTATATAAGATTTACTTACGTAAAGTTGATTTGGAAACACACCACAAGGGTATTGCGATGCGCTTCCGTTAAGCGTTAATGAAGGAGACTAAACAATGACGTCGAGGTTCGTTTTAGAAACACGGTTTGACCTACCCCTTTTGAGATAGGCCGACTTAAAGAAGAAGTATTATGGATTTGAATACTTAAATATTCAATAAAAAGTTCGCCCACCCCTACCCATACATGCCTGTATCCCTTCATCGCAAATCAATCGAATATTTCACAGAGTTTGAGGCCACGGAGACGTAATTTTCGCCATACATTACTATGACTACTTGACGGTCACCAGGCGTCTCGGCTAAGTGTGTATATCCTACATCATTTATGACTTTGGAAGAGACCCCCCACATCATCTACTTGAATATAACGTCCTGATATAGACTACTTACTTTGTGTGTGCTTGCCCACAACACTCTAAATAGTACTATACCGATGTTTTATACCTTTCAAATCTGTGAAAGTTTATAAAACGGCCCAGAAAAGAGACATCATATGTCTGTATCGGGCCAATCTAACAAAAATAACTTTTTATAATACCTCATATCAAATGTAACATAGACCAACGCGGTCATCACTTGATTTGGTAGGGATAGAATCGAACTACCCTATCAAGCCTCTTGGGAAAGCTTAATAGCACCAGCCCACCGAGTGAGAAATGAGTAGCACATGACGTTGATTTACCTGTTGTACTTTTTATGACAGTTAGGATTCGAACCCAACTTTTTATTTCTATCGAATTTTTAATTATAGCAGTGCTATGAGTAGGGTAAAAATCACATAAGTGAAAAAAAACACTGACTCCTGCTAGCGCCCTTCCTTTGAAGATTTTGAGGCGAAGGGTGACACACTACCACGTCGGTTAGTGTGTATTTTACCGCACACGTTCCTCAGTTAATGCCATACTGGTCTTGTATTTTCTCACCTACTTCAACATGTTTCAGTAATTGGGGTTACCAACTACCTACTTCATCTCGATAAGGCGGTGGAGTACCAGATTTCCACCGGATCTATGCTTTTTCTTTTAAGGAATAGAAATGATGTTAAAGATACGACCTAGCTTATATTAATTTCGCTGGTGACCTTTCTTGGTTTAAAACCTATCATGTCTTTTCCCAGTGGTGAGCGTCCACTTCTCGTTGTACCGAGCCTGTGGTAGGGCCCATATTGCTAAGAAAATTTGCATAAAAAAGAACCTAGATAGAAATAATGTTCTACGGCCAAGTCTGAACTATGTCAGTACTTACTAAGTAAAACTTAAATCAATAACCGTATCCTGTTGGACAGATCCAACTTAGAGCAGCCATGAATTTCTCTATCCCAAATGAGGGATGATACTCGACCATTGCTTATACGGTGTGATACTACTCGCTATATAAATTAAGCTTTTATCAGAACGTAAAATTCACTATATCTGCTGCTTTATCGCAGAACTTCAACAAAAACAAAATGTTGTATGTTAACTGACTATTAGCTATAAAGTCTGAGACTCGTAAATTTTACCAACAATCTAATATATAACTTAAATTACATCAAAAAACCTCCTATATTTATAATTTTTATCCTGTTGCATTTTTTATATGCGGAGCAGGGAATTGAACCCTGACAATCTGGCTTATGAAACCTGATGGGTGACCTTACCTCTCCGCGCCATGTTAGGGTTATAATCCCCTAATCTCCTATTCAGCGGTCATTTTTTATTGACCTGAAATCCCTCTGGAAGTGGGTGTTTGTATCCATCAAGGTAAAGATTCCCCCCACAGTGTGTGAATGTCGGTGGTAGAGGGTGTTTGTATCCACTGAGATAGAGGTAATCTCCACAATGAGTAAATCCTTTGGGAAGTGGGTAATCATAATCTTCAAGATCAAGATAACCCCCACAGTGAGTAAATCCCGCTGGTAGAGGGTGTTTGTACCCTTTAAGCCAAAGACTTCTTCCGCAGTGAGTAAATCCTTCGGGAAGGGGATGGTCGTATTTTTTAAGCACAAGGGATATCCCAAACTCGCTAATAAACACAACCGGTATGTCTTCGTTAGTGGCTAGACGCATGGCCCGGTTGGTTTTAATCATGTGATTGGCCTCTACAACCTTATCAACTTCGCACAGAGCCATGGTGGTATTAAGTACACAAAGCCCATTACATGTTGGAGACTGACCAAATAAACCTCCTTTACACTCAGGTTCAGTATTCCAATCCGGCGCTACTGTCCATCTCCCAAGACCTTTCCATCGGAAGCCACCGTAGCTTATTCCGTCGTCATCAAATCTTATCATCCACTTCCCAGACTTGAGTAAGGATTTGATCTTTTTGTCTGTTAATTTTTTTGATATAGCCATTCTTTGTTACTCCTTAATAATAACCTCGAATGTTAAAAAATATCGAAGTGGCATACAGCAAAATCCCCCAAAATAATAATTTTTATAGGCAATCCAAAGATTAATAACTAATAACCATCTCTAAACCAGCCAGTACCTTTAAGATGGAAATTTGATTTCGAAACGATCCTTCTCATAGGGACTTTGCAGTCGATACAGTCAGGTTTACTATAGTCAGACATCTTAACAGTGAGTATCTCTTCAACCTTACCGCACTTTTTGCATTCGTATTCAAAGATAGGCATTTCATCCTCCATTACATGTTTTCTATATAATTTAAAGCCCATCTAAGTAAGGTTCGCTTGTTATTACAGTTGTGCTCATCGCTCTCTTCAACCCTGCTAAGTAGATAGTTTAATATTTCACCAACAACAGGTCCTTGCTTAAGATTAAAAGTGTTGATTAATATGTCTCCACTCACTGTCAAGTCCTTCACAGACCTAACATTCATCCTGCGATAGACGGTCTCAACTCTTTCCTGAAAGGTTCTTTGGAGTTTAGGGACAGCTATGACCTTAAAACCGTTACCTAGCCTTTCTGCAGCTCTCAGTTTGAATAAAGGTAGGTTATCCAGGTCATCTATATTACTATCATTGATGTTAGCCTTCTTTATAAATCTTTTTATGGCAAGATCAGTCCAACTAGCGTCATAATAATACATATGGTGTCTAACCAGACCCACAACCGCTCCAATAATTTCGTTTTTATACTTCAGTCTACTTAATAATGACTTAGTTATATTAGCGCTGTATACCTCATGCCGATGAAATGTTATTCTCCTTTTTTTTATCCGTCTAGCCTGAGATTTACCAACATCATGCAACAGTGCTGATAATCTGAGGATGATGTCAGGCTCTATGAAATCACAGGTGTAAGCGCAATGGTGAAATACATCATGCTTATGGTATTTCTTTTCCTGAGTTATACCATAACACCTATCGATCTCAGGCAATACGACAGATAATACATCTAACTTCCGCATGATCTTTAAATATTTGGATGGGCGATGGGAAAGAAGGACTTTGTTAAATTCCTCCCTTACATTTTCAACAGGAACTTTTTTCAGTAGTTTGCTACTACGTTTTATACTGTTTCCAAGTTCTGGATCAATATTATATCCTGTTCTGGCCGCAAGAGATATTACTCTTAACATACGAACTGGTGATTGTTTTATCCTCTTGTCAGGGCTGCCTACAGATCTGAGGATTCTGTTTTTGATGTCACTCTCTCCACCTACCAAATCAATGACATCTTCTCTAGATTTAAAATTTATAGGCAAATACATTGCATTTACCCTTAGATCCCTTTGGACTGCGTCTTGTCTTAGTGTGTTGTTAGGATCTGTTTTCATTTTTAGGCCACGTTTAGGCAAAGATATTTGGGCCGGTCTACTATCACCAGTAGTTTTTGCCAGTAATATATAAGTACCGTCTTGTAAATATACTTTTTTTACTGAGACGTTTCGCTTCCTAAGAAATTCAATTATCTGACCGTATCTATAGTTACGTATAACAATATCTACATCATCATTCTCTACACCTCTTAAGAAATCCCTTACAAATCCACCAACCAAATACACCTCTGCTTTTGTGCTTCTATCAAGCTTACGAAGTGTATTTATTATTGACATAATTCACCTCCTATGTTTAGAACAATAATCAATCCCTGCTCTTGTAATTTCTATACTCGCTGTATAACATAAACTTCCTTCATTACTTATTACATTATCAATGACATCACTAAAAGAGTTTGCTGATAGATAACTAATCCCCAAACTATTACCAGATGATGAGAGTTTTTGTATGCTATATCTGCGGCTGTCTATATTTTTATCTATCATGTGGTTCTCTCTATTTTAAACGTAACATATGAACTATCCTCATCCGCAGCTTCAAATACTTTTGCAGAAATTAAATCACATATATTTTCTTTTTCCATATTATCGAAAAAAGCATACTTTCTAGCATTACAAACGTTGTTGCTATCGTATTGATGTACTTTACATCTAAATTTACGTTTAAATTGTTTACCAAACATAGTCATTTAAGTAACCCATTCTTTCTCAGTCTATTACCAAACCTGGTCATTCTTTTCAGTGCCCAGCCCTTTGATTTGTTATAAGCTTTTCCTATCTCTGTATAACTTTGGCCGGATAATATTCTTTGTGCTATATCACGATCAACAATGTCCATCTTATCTTTCAACTTTTCAATCATTATATTAGTTAATAGATTGTCTTCGAACACATTGCTACCACTATATCTCTCGTCATATTCATGAGCTGATGGAATATATTCTGCCCTCTTAACTAACTCATCCAATTCTATGTTAGCTCTATAAGCAGCTTTCTTTAAGTTTTCTACATGTGATATACAACGCTTTTTTAGCGAATCATTTATATCCAGGGTGTCTATTCTACCAGATATGATTATATAATTAACAGCATCATCGTCTATGTTTTCTGCAAACAATATGTATTTAATGGCCACTATATTACTATTAGCCAATTTTATATAAGCAGGAATACTAAAAACTTCAACTGACTTTCTTATAAAGTCGTTTATAGCACTTTTGATTCTAACTATAGCATAGTTTTTGAAATTATCGCTGCGAGCTTTATCATAGTCGCGCTTTGCTCTTGCTAACCCAACAAGAGCTTCAGAAAAGATGTCTCTTTTCTCTAAACCTGAATTAGAGGCATAGGAATAGGCCATCTTATTTAGCATCTCTGAGAATTCTTTATACACTTCCTCGGCTTCAGAGGGCGAAGTGCCTAGGAAGTACTCAAGGAACGTCTCTTTACCACCATCATCTTCGTGTGGTACGATATGATATTTGAAATGATCTGCCATAAGTTAACCAATTTTTTTTAATCGCCATTTTTATCCTACGACCACGATACTATCTTCTTATATAATCTACAGGAATATCTGCTTTCTTTATACCAGAATTCTTACCGCTTATATGACCGTTGGCTTCAAGATATTGTCTCCCCGTATCAGTTATAATTCTACCTTTACCACTTCTAACCATAAAACCTCTTTGAAGTAAGAAAGGCTCTATCGACGATGTTATTGTTTTCTTTGCTTCGTTAACAACTATGGACAGATTATCTAGACCGACAGGGACATCACTTGTATATAACGTTAGTAATATTCCTATCTCTACAGGAGAAAGACCAGTACTGTCTATACCCCTGTCGCTAAACATACGTTTAGTTACATCCATAGTTACTATATTTGATCCCATCGCTAAGGCATAATCCCTACATGCGTCTATGTAACTTACTGCTATTCTAGGAACGCCTCTTGATCTACCTGCAATATCGAACGCTGCATTATCAGTTGCAGATATATTTATCTTATCTACATGTACTTTAACAATGGCCACCATCTCACTAAATTTATACGGCTTAAACAAAAACTTAAGCTTAAATCTATCTCTAAATGGCTTAGATAATATACCATCATCAGTAGTTGCACCAATGATAGTAAAATATGGCACCCAATATTTTTTATTTGGTACGCCAGCATCCATTGAAAAAGTTTCCATAGCAATGCCTAGTATTTCTTGGCCGCTGAGACTTAAATTATGAATCTCGTCTATAAACAATATGGTAGGTTTTATCTCATCAACCCTGTCACCCTTTTGATTATATCCATCATGATTCAGACGTTCCATTACCGGTTTTATGGTTTTGAGATCTTTGAATGCTTCAGCTGGCACCGATAATAACTGACTACTACTTTTATCAGATAGGAACGTAGCCATACTAGTCTTTCCACAACCTGCAGCGCCGGCGAACATCATATGTGGCATAGCCATATTTCTGTGTAATGCAGAGCGCAAAGCAATGTCTATTTGCACTTTAGTTTTTTTATGACCTATATATTTCATAATTAGAACCCAAAAGAACTTTCAGGTTGAAACTTACCTCACAAGTCCCAATGACCGTTAGCTATGTTTGTACCAAGTTTGTCAAATGCTGCACCTACTTTACCAGCCTCTGCACATTTCTGCGTAGAGTTGTTCGTCTGTTCTTGTATGTGGCTATCCTTATCATCATCTTCAGTGGTACTGTCTTCCTTAATCACTATTTCAGGCAGTTCCGGCGGTGTATATGTCCCAGTAGATATTTGAGTAATCTTTACAAACATCTCCGCTAAGATATGTTTACTTGTATGATCAGCCCGTTTTCTTATGAGCACTGGAATCCTTTTCAACCGCTTGTGTTCTGCCTCTATTTTTTCTCTTTCTATACGTTCACGCTCCCATTTTGTCAGAGTATCAGTACCTGTTTTAGGCTTATAAGACGTGTGTACACCAATATTTTCTGACTCAGGTGTTTTTGCTGATTTGTTTTTCCCAGCAGGAAATAAACTATCCACGTCCTTGAAAGCTGTGCTATATGCGTCAAAAATATAGCTATCAACATCTATTATATCCTTGTTTTTTGTAACTCTGTTTTGATCAACCATAGTACCTAGTACATCAGACAGTTGCTCAAATGCGTTTTCCTGATGTACATCCAGAGCCTTATAGTAATTGCTTTCGGATACCTCACCATCGTACATAATGATGGTTATAATATCGAAGAACTTCAAATTTATAGCAGCTACACTCTCCTTATCTTTTTTCAAAAGAACGAAGGTTACCACTGATTGATCCAGAAGTTGCCTTAAACAAAGGCCCATGAAGAGGCCTCTCTTTATATCAGCAGATGTTGGATTATCGATATTTTTCGGTACTACTTCGAGTGCACAGTATTTCAACTTTTCAATATCAATTCCCGAATATCCAGTGCTTATTTCACTCATTTAATTATCCTCTCGACTCTTTTATCTCCAATATATACTAGTATAGTATCTATACTAATAAATATATGACCGTTTTCCGCACTTGTCAAGGCCCCGCCGACCAATTTTTTACTGTACACAGATGTATCCAACATAATTGCGGTCACATCTCCTTTGCAAGGTTACACAATCATCGGTCTACTTTGGAAAGTATCTTTGATGAGGTACCTTGCGTTAATACTTTTTATAAGGATTGCGGCTATCGAAACAAATTAGCTGCTGCTCGTTCTATACCGGGGATATCCTCTTCATCAGCTGCGCCGATGAGCTGACTGATAAGAGCCATCCGGGCAAGAGCGGCAGCTTTTATATCACCGCCATCGACATTTGTCTGTACTGCCGTGGCTTTAGCTTTGGCAGATTTTGTAGGAGATGATGCTTTTTCCACCGGTTTTGGTGGATTCAACACCAAATCAATTTTTTTTGTAAGGGCTGCTACATAGGCCTTGAGCGAACTCTCTTTGAGTCCTGGTCCTGTGTTAACCTCCAATACAAAAAAGTTGCCGTCGTAATCACAGCATACATCTACAGCACCAAAGTCAAGACCGATTGAGGCAACTGCTGTTATTGATACAGTGACCAGATCTTTCTTCAACTTGGCTCTATCGAGTTTGGAGAATTTCCACCCGCGAGTATTGGAACGTATGATTTCATCGGGTTGTTCAAGAACTCTATTACCTGTTTGGTCAAGTACGTATGCCATTGTGTCGGCATCCAACTGCTTACCGGCACGTTCAGCAATCTGATTGATTTTGTCTGTATGTTGTTCAACGAACGCTTCACCCATATTGTTTCTTTTAACTTTCTTTTGGGCATGGATGACCTCGTTGCCAAAGACGTGGATTCGATATTCATCTTTGATATCAATGAAGTTCTGAAAATACTGGGCTCCTTTTTCACCTTGCATGGCACGTTCAACCATAGCCTGTGTTAGACAAGTGTGAAAACCCTTTCCACCTTGATGGAAATTACGCCGGCCGATTAATGGTAAATTGACACCCGACACCTCGTGATTAGCAATTGCATTCACCACACCATCAGCAGATACGAATGGTGCAACATTAACGCCACCACTTTGCATAAGAAGCAAGGCGCCGTATTTGTTCCGGTTTGCTCTGATGAAGTTCGGATGGTTTAGAACGGTGCCCTTTCCGAGATTGACATCCTTCTTTGTTTTCGCGCCGTAACCAATCACGATCGGATAGGTTCCAGCTTTGGGTGCTTTGTCACCGCCAGATACTCCGAGTTCTTTAACTAAACTCTCACCAGTTTGACGACACGGACCGCTGTAATAAATATAAACACCTTTCTTCAGGGCTTCTAAGTCTTTCTTGGTTTTCTTTTTGATAGGCATTGTTTTCTCCGATCTATAGGTTTATTGGGAATGGATTACCTTCGATCCAATTCTTTTGGATCTCTCTGTCAATACTAGAAATATCTTTAATTGGTATTAAAAGAATCTCGTAAAGACCGTCAATATATTTTTGGTATTTCTTATAAGTTGAAAGCCCTTTCATCAGTCCAAGCCATTTGTCAAGAAACGGCTTGTTGATTGAACTAGCTTTGGAATCGTTAAGTATCCTTCTCATGTCCTGAGAACTTCTGCAACAGTTTAAATCAACAGTTAGAGGTATCTCTCCCCAACCGTCAAAATTCGATCTCCAAACGCTTTCCGGGTTGACTGTGTTATTATGATCAGATTTCCTTATAATTTCTCTGATCTTTTGAGGAGCAAAATAATTATAATTAAAATTATTATCCTCCACATGTTTGAACATTTCATCGGTTATAGCCTTAGCTGTGCCTAACACTGCCTTCGCCAACGATGGATGTTTGAGCCACATACCGCTGAGAGTTCTATGCTCTAAGCGGCCGTTACACAGACGCCATTCACCGAAGAACCCATAACCGCCGTTTATAGCCATACGAGTATTAGTTCTTCTGGTTTTACCTAGGGCGCCATCCAATCTAGTCATGGGGATGGCTAACAACTCATCCATTACTCTATTCATAACAACAAATAAGCATACCCTCTTCTGCTCGGTAAATTGAGCAATTTTAATGGGATTACCTATATGAATATGACCGCCGATGGGAAAGTCACGTCTATCGTTTTTGAAGTAACAACCTGACATCCATCTAAGATTCTGAATGCAACCGGTGAGTTGTTGGTTTTTAAAAATATTAGTCATGTTGTCAACTAATACTTCTATATCTGATGCAGGCGCTGGTCTTATTTCTGCCATAGCTCCATCGTATCCAATCAGTCCTGTATGGTTTAGGCTAGTATTGTTTGCGTGGATGATTGAATCGTTGTCTCTTTCAAACAAAAGAAATTCGGGATCAGTACCAACCACTGTATCTTCAACACCACTTGATATCCATACATTTTGTTCGTTAGATTTGCCGCATATTCTTTCTAGATTTGCTGTTGTGACAAAACCCACACGTTTAAGATCGATCGGCTTATACGTACCAGAGGCTTTCAATTCCCTAACGTCGGCTCCGAAAGCTAAAAATACCGTAAGCAATGCTTTGGCGCCGCCAGTAGTGTCAATGTCCTTTATGTCAGGAGATACTTCAACTTGTCCCTGTGTGAAACCGAGGCCGCGCCTTGCCGAGGCAGACAGCCTTATAAGACCGTCTTCTTTTCTGTCCTCTTTTTTGTTTCCATCCATCCTCTTAGATGCAACAAGGATAATTCCTTTTTGATTCACCATACTAGCCTCTCCCTCTGTAACTACCTTGACTCTTTATCTCTTAATATACTTCCCATCCATCTTAAAACACGATGTCTCTTGACGTCTCCCTCAGAAACAACTTTTCTGAACTTCTCACTTGTAATCTCTGACCCGCCATTCATTGATTTGACAATAGCTCGAGAAACATCAGCAATCCTTGTGCCCGAGACAAGGCTTAACACCATATTAAGTACAACTTTCAACACACGTATATGTGTTTCGGCAGTAGTCTTACTCATACCATCAGAGACAGAATTACTATTCTTGATACCTTCGTTACTAGCCTCCATATAACCATCATAATATGTTCCGGTAGTCATATATCTGTTAATTCTATTTGCTAATGCATATGCCGGAAAAGATCTTACTGATGCGGGTGTAACTTCGAGGCTTTGAGCTAGATCGTCATCAGATTCATACAGCGCCAAATCTCTTTTATATTTGTATGCTTTTTCAAGCGCCTCTTTGTTAACTTTTTCAACATTTTCAACTTCAGCGGTTTCTAAGTCTTCATTATCCGTGGTATTGTTGCCGGACCCGGCCCTAGACGCAGCACCCATATGGTATGACTCTATCTCAGCACCAGTCGAATGAGGTTTCTCAAATTTACTGTTATCAGGTTCTAATTCACGCATGGTTTTGTTGTTATTTCCATCAGGTTCGGCATCCTTAATGATTATAGTTGTGCCTCCATCTCCATCAGCAGTGATTTCTTTGATGCTGTTGTTTATTGGCATTACCTCCACAGCATTAAGATCATCTATAGTACTATCAAGTAGACTTTTATCACCGCCAGTTCTTGCTATATCTTTAAATCTTTTGCCGTTTTTATCCCAAATCATCCCAGAAGGTTTATTATCTTTCTTAGGGTCTTCGGTTGTTTTTGATTTGGATACTGTTACGCCCATAGAAATCGTTGACTTTAAGGCGGTGTCTGGCGTATTTTTTTTATCGACACCGTCGGCAGATTTATTGGCCAGTTTGGTGTCGGTTTTTGCTGAAGCGCCCCTACTACCATAATGCCCGCCATATACATTATAGATAGTCGTTGTTTCTTCGCGCCAATCAGCGTCAACTACGCCTATACGTTCTTCCGTAATTATATCAGCTAATACGGTATCCTTATCAATGGTTGCTGTTAGGTCTATAACTGCAGCGTGGAAGTTCTTTATCTCACCAAATTCTACAGAACCCTTAAAAAAGTTAGTGGCGACACCCATGCCGTGTAGATTCGAATAGAGATTCATACTAAACAAAGCATTTTGCAGAAATTTTTTCTCCGAGGATATAAGCACTATACCGTAGTCTTTGAGTATTGCCACATCCATAGGCCTTGCGTCCCGCATCACGGCAATCTGATACGGATTATTTCCATTAGCAGCGATGACTGCGTAGGTACCGTCGAGCTTCTTCGCAATGTCTTTTACAAGGTCTGCGGTGAACGGCTCCTTACCGCTGTTAGTAAAATGATCAAACAAGCTGAATATAGACTCACTATCTACCACACCATCACGCTTAGTGCCCAAAAGTTCAAATATACGATCATGATTTTTAAGTGTGCCGTTGTGTACTCCGACTATGTCGCCAACACGGATGGGATGATTGTTCTTGTTGTCCCATGAGTTACCAACAGACGCTTTTCTACAATGACCTATAAGCGACTTTACGCTAGATCCGCTGTTTCTACATATATTGAGAAACTTCTTATAGGTTTTGCCGTCTTTCTCCTCGAACATTGAGATAAATGTTGGCGCAGGCATTCCAGACTTGATCACTATATACTCACCGTTTTCGAACATAGCGGCAACGCCTGAAGCGTCTTTACCTCTAGACTCTGTAAGGTTCATCAGTTCGGTCGTCAAGAACATCATGATCTCTTGTCTTACTTTTTCTTGTTCTATCTCAAGGGCACCACACCCCAAAACTCCGACGATTCCGCACATATATTTTGCCTCCTTAACTTATTGCCTATTGAACGGATAATTGTTTTTATAATTATAATAATTATCAAGAGACGTGCCTGAAATAGGTATACTTATTGCTTTAGACGCATTAACAAGCACATTTTCCCAGCGAGACGTATTTTCGCATTGAACACCAAATATATCACTGTATTTGGTATAATTTTTATCTGACCCTCTTTTCTCTTGTTTTTTAGGAATCTTTTGTCGCAACTCCCTTGACTTAACAAAACTCAATAAAGAGTTTTCGTGTTTATCTGGAATTTCTTTGTGCTTATAAAGTTTTATGCCGTCTATATAAAACACGTTTCGGCGATAATTAGACAAGATATATGTTGAACAAAATAGATTCCCTATCTCATTACCACCTGAACCTATTTTCAGCATAACACCCATACCATCAACACATCTAGTATCAAACGTTGGTATGAAATGTTTCAAGTCGAAAAAACTAACGGTGGTTTCAATATTCTCAATTTTTACCAACCTATCAGCCGATACGAAACTTTCAAGTTCTAACAGTATTTTATATTTATACAAACCGAGTAAGTCACGTATAAAAACTTCCAAATGCCTTACATCTTCAACAAAGAACGTCACTGCTCCTCTGTCCCTAACAAACTCGGATACTTTTTTGTTCATAAGGAAGTTATTATTTATTGGTTCTTCGATTCTAACAACTTCATGATCGAATACTACATCTGGCTCATATGTTTCATTCCCCATTGAATCTCTATAACTTACTATATACGGATAGTTTCTATTATTAGGTGTCGGAAAAGGTAGTATACAATACACGCTTCCATCTAGTTTCGCTATTACACCTGGGGTGCCCAATGCATAATTGTTGCAACCTGCACCAAGTGTTATCCTACCAAGAATTTCTAGATTCTTGGTGTATCTTTTTAGGGATGTCTTATATAGGAGTAAGTCTCTCGTATTGATCATACTATTACGTCCTCGTGTATGCTTGTTTTATTGGGAATCTCATAAATGTATCATCAATAGCATTTATAGCTACGGCTTCATCTTGGCCTAAAGATATAGGCCTGTAGTCCCCTAATTTTCGGCATGCAGCTGCATAATCTATATATCTATTATTAGTAGATATTATAATTATGCCAGCATCTGTATAGTATCTTATGCTAGCAGGATTATGGTTTCTAAACACCCATGTTACATGTGGCAACCTTTTATGAACAGCTACACAAGCATATGAACCGGTTAAGACATTAGCCGTTGACAATAAAGATGCGCGATATTTCCTGCCATTGTTTGAGTTATTAATGTTTATAAAATAATCAAACAATCTAAATATAATCTCACTGTCAACCCGAGCTTTCCTGATTATACCTAAACATGAACCACGTAGGTTAGGGCCCTTAGCATATCTGCCGAACAATTCATCATCATTTCTTATCACACCATTGTGGACACCAACCGTATCATCCGTGACGATCGGATGGTTGTTGTCGTTGTTATTAAATGTGCCCTTTGTTTTAAAGCGACAGTGGCCAATTATTGATAATGTTCTATCAATTGAATTGTTAGAAAAATTTAAAGCTTCGTCTATAAATGACCTATACTCAGCTCGTTTTACAAAAGTAGTACTGGGGATTTTATCTTTCAGCACTTTTATTTTTGCATTGGAGGTTATTGCCAAGCCTGAGGCATCACTACCGTGGGCTTCCGATTTAGTAAATAAATCGGATATTATACCCTCCACGTTAGTCTTTGATATCTTGCTTCCTTTTAAACATACTAATCCGAATATGGCACACATATAACGTCCCCTTTACATTTTTATACCAGCACCTATACTGGTAGACCAGAGTATTGTTCCACTATCTCTGAGATATCTAACATACCGTGCTACCTGTACTCTTGTACTATCTTTTGAATTATTTAATCTTGGATCTTTATCAAGAAGGGAGGAAATTTCAGCTATCCAGTGGGCAAAATTATTGCATTTACTGATGTATCTCAAATCTATATATTCATCAACAATGTTTAGTAATTCGTCTTCCTCTGTTCTTTTAACAACAACTTCGTCTTCAATCTCTTCCCAGCTTTTGCCAGCAATCCTCTTAAAAGATACTGGTTCTTCTGCAATACGTTCAAGTATTTCAAACGCTGGTCCTATCTTTACCAGTATGTGTTTTAGCTGATAGAGAAGCTCCATCGAGTCGTCTCTCAACTCATCATAATATTTACTCAACTTAGAAGTATCGCCAAATCTATCACCTACTTGATAATCCTTCATATTGTTAAGTATACATTCCTTTACTTCCTTGGTATGTTCAAGCCATTTTTCATCGCCGACGTTAAGTATACCATATCGTGATAATTCAACCGCCTTTATAACTAATGCAAACTGCATACAGGCAACTGCTGCTACTATACTTGGGCAGGGTATATTATCCATACCTCGAGCTTCTATATGAAATCTACTTACATCACCTGCTTTGTTAAATTTGCAGTAATGGTAATTTATGTACCCATATTTGTTGCCGCCGGAGTTGCGTTTGACGGATTCTTTAACTTCAGACATACTGTTTATGATAGGAGATGAATCTAGGATTGATACTCTAAACTTCTCCCATCGAGTCATGCGGCTTGGATCATTGAGGGCCATGAACATCCACGTCATAGCGTTCTGATAACGCCGACACAGTTGGTGAAAATTGGCCAAAATGATTTCGGGAACATCTTTTTCCAACTCTCGTATCTTTTCGGGAACGCCCGTTTCCATTCCGCCATCTACCAGTTTGCTGAAGTAACCTGCAAGCACATGCATATGTATACTAGTTCTTTCGCTTGTGTATGCACCGTTTTTGAGAGAAATATCTATGATATCCTTGGCCATGTCATAGAATTCCCAAAAGTTAATTCTTCGGCCAACTGTTATGATTTCAACGCCTTTTTGACCAAGCAGTGATCCATCAGTTGTTACACTATGAATACCTGTTCCTTCGATTATACCGTAAGAGCCACTCGGCTTGAGATGTCGTGTTATATTTTCTCGGAAAAGTTTGGGATTTTTGGTTGGATCGAACATGTTTTCACAGTCCTCACAATCAACTTCATTGTCAGCACATAGAGTACATTTACTTATGAAGTCTGAACATAGAAACCCAGCACAACTATAATCATTACTTTTAAAATGACCACAGTACGAACAGTCTTCAGACTCACAAGTTGCTGTGATATTCTGACAGTTATTGAAAAGGCAAGTTGGTTTTATAATACATTCTTTCCAACAGCTGAGAGTTTCCGCGTGTTTACAAGCACATCTATCATTAACTCCCTTACATCTTCCTTTGCTTTCTTTCAGATTGAATTCAAATTCCAGGCCAACCTTCAAAGTTTTTGCCAGAAAGTCCTTCCAATAAATAGCATCGCTGGCTGTAATAACTGGCTTGGAAGGATGTCTAAATATTGACCACTTGTCCATGTTATGTTGCATCTCTTATATCCCCCAACTACTCGCTATGTTGCTGTCGAATTGAACATCATTTAGTATTGCTGTAAAGAAAGGATCAATAGATGTCTTCCTCCTGCCATACCCAACCATCTTTTGAACATCTTTATATATAGTGTTTATGTACCCAAGTGCTTCTGTTATATCGTCGTTGCATATAGATTTAAATATCTCCTCAATCAGCGGCAGAGTAGGGTATACTCCTTTTAAATCTTCTTCAGAAGACATGATTGCTAAATTAGTAAAATTATTTGTTATTTTTTTTATCCTGCTGACAACGTCTTCTATTACAAGGGCACCTAAACCTAACAATCCAGTGGCCAGGACAGGGCTTCTTAATAGATAGCCCCCTGGTACTCTATATTCGAGTGTTCTATAGTCTAGCCTGTGTTGGCCCGGCTTACCATAACTTATATACGGTGCACATCTCCTTACAGAATCGTCCCTTTCTGGAATTACAGACGGAATACCTACATAATAATCTAATATACGTATCAATCTGTGTGCAAACGGCCCAGCATCTATATTACCGCCCAATAATTGATTAGGTAAACCGAAATGTAGATGAAACCCAGCAGTCAACCCGTCATAGTGAGATGCTGCTAATAAGTTTACTTTGTTACCATTAGCGAACCCCCAAGCATCTATTATCTTACTTCTAGCTTGAAGCAGTAGATTCCTTATATTATCAACCACTTCTTGTTCACTGATACTTGGATCTGGCCTCAATTCTAATAGCAGACCGTCATGGCCTACTTGGCCATTTTTACTGAAAAATCTACCAGCATTTATAACCGTGCCGATGTCGGCATCAACCAAAAATAATTCGGGGTCACAGCCCAATGTTATGTTGTCCACAACTTCTATAGTGTTATCCTCCACATTAGCGACATGTAACAAGTTAAATATTGCTGATGTGACAAAGACACTATACTCGTCCTCATTTGTATCGTTTTCTATTCCAGGTTCTATTTTCAGAGAAATTGGGGTGGTATCAGTGCTTTTTAGGTTTATTACATCACCAATTCCTATATCGTATCTTTCTCTAAATTTCCTCGACGCCCTTGCGATCCTCCGATCAACTGTCCCCATCTCATCCATAGATTTAGAAACTTTAATGGGTATTTCCATACGATTATTCCTTTCATGCTAATATGGCTCCACAGTCAGACCTAGTCTTTCGTATACTTTATACCTGCAACTTTTTCTATTACTGTAGAATTGATTCTTGAATATACCAACATCGACATCGACGTAATCATACACAATAGAATCATTTTTGCCTTTTGCTGTTCTTTGTATCCTTCCTATAAGTTGTTCTACCTTGGCTTCTGCTCTGAGTGGACAAGTAATGAATGCCCTGTTCAGAAAGTTAACGTCAAAACCTTCACCTAGTAAAGCAAATGTGGTGACTAACACAGTTATCTCTTTGTTCTCCAACAACGATATCTGTTCCTTTATATGAGCATCCTTATAATTACCAGTAGCTATACCACATTTATCCCACGATAAGGATATAAGATTATATAGATTTTCACAGTGAGTTTTTCTGTCACTTACAACTATACAAAAATTGTTGTTGAAAGCCTCTGTTAATACATCTCCAGCTATAATACCATTTCTATGTGCATTATCTACAATATAGTTAGTTATTATTTTACTGTTATTATTATCAGTAATTCTGCTAGAATGTATTGTTCTATATCTAACAGTAGGCATAAGCACTCCTCCATCACTTTCGACTTTTTTGACGGGTACTCTGACCAACACCGGTCCTAATACTTGAAACATTACAGTCTCAAGCCCGTCCCTTCTGTATGGAGTTGCAGTAAGAGAATACAAGTAATATGGGTTTAATTCTGTCACTACTTTTGTGAATGTTGAAGCTGGAGCATGGTGAGCTTCGTCTATTATCACCAGGCCAAATTCATTAGATATTTTTTGTAAATCTGCCAGTCTCCGCACCAAGGTAGGTATCATTCCTACAGTAAACACGTTTCCTATATCCCACTTATTTTGTCCTATAATACCCACGTCGTCTTTTGTCAGCGATGGTAGGAATTGATCAAGACGGTCAATAACCTGATTAGCAAGAGCCTTTGTATGGGTTAACCATAAAGTGCATTGACCTAGTAGTGGTACTAGGCTCAATCCCATTATGGTTTTTCCACTTCCAGCGGGTGACACTAATACGCCTTCATCACCTTTGCTAATTAGATCGTATATAGCTTCTCTTTGGTAAGGCCTATACTTAATTATAGAAGCATCAATGTCTGGGTTGTATTCAGATATGTGTCTGTTATCTGCTACTTTATAATCCCTTATTCCATGGTCAAATAATAGTTTTTTTAAAGAAACTCTATAACCTCTGGGTATTCTTATACTACCGTCAGGTCTAAAATCAAAGGTTCTTATCTTGTCATTAATTCCATAAGTGCTGTATCCCTGTGATAAAGCAGTTAGATATTCGGGATTATCCATTGTTAAAATATCAACCAATTTATCCCGTATTACTTTTGGCGCATTCTTTATTGTTATTTTGTTCTCTATTGTTATTTCCATACAGTATACTATCAACCTTTTCAGCCCACTCAGTGTTATTATTACTTATTATGAGTGTAACATATGGCTCTGCGACATACCTTGTCTTCCTTTTCTTTCTTTTGGTGGGTTCCCATTTCACAGTAGCGCCGCCAGTGCCCAACATCTGGGCCTTCAAAACAACAGAGCACCTATTTACCTCTTTGCACTGCGTAGGAGATCCGGGGCCGTATATGGTCGGGTACGGTGTGAACCCGTTGCATATATAAGGCGAACAAAATATATCTTCAAAGAAATGCAGATTGAAGCTGGCTGCTTTTATAATGGACTCAACCAATTTGCCGCGCTGCTTCTTATTGCCAAATAAATATACAAAATCGTAACAGAATGTTGGGTCTACATTAACGGATTCACAAGAATTGCAAGTACTGCACACCACACTCTTGAAATCTTTTCTGCTATATTTTCTCTTTCGTCGGCTCTTACCCATTGAGTATTACCTTTTGAATACTTCTTTAGCTGTCCTGCCATCAGTTAGTCTCCAGAATGTCCAACCACTGCGTCTGCAGCCACTTACCGCTTCTGCTGCGGATGATAATGATTGAAATATTCTCTCTCCTACATGGTATCCGTCTTCTTTTCGTTGGAGTATGAACGTAATTCCTTTGGTTTTGCCTATAAATGTGGTGTC
>PJEL010000161.1_pt1 | contig 78879 bp, 67 predicted proteins | sample 1853271 | NCBI WGS metagenome assembly PJEL01 (sample SAMN08108733, study PRJNA415343) | Invertebrate metagenome, whole genome shotgun sequencing project. | host: Globobulimina | place: Sweden: Gullmar Fjord | collected 2015-08
GTGGTCGAAAGCACCGGTCTTGAAAACCGGCAAGGGTTTATAGCCCTTCTAGGGTTCAAATCCCTATCTCTCCGCCACATTTAGAAAAGGGCGCTGATTTATCAGCGCCCTTTTTGCATCTAGCGATTGTGGAAAGAAGCCGCTACATTGTTAGCGGTTTTTTACGTCTGGAGTTTGCTAAATAAGTAAGGGATGCAGAATCCTAGGCTGGGTTCACCTGAGCGAAGCGAAAGCACATTGCCCGTACCGAAGGTGCGAAAAGGCAATAGCCTGAAGGGTACGAGCTTGCGAGTAAATAAACTCCTATCTCACCATTATATTGAAATCAAATAAGATGTTGATTTTTAATGAAATTAACGATTTTTGTATCTAAGGCTTATAAAGCCAATCCCAAATAGGGTTGACTGAGACAATGCATCTATTTCGCGCCCCTAATTGTACGTATTACACCCGTATCTGTTTACCTAAAAAGCTTCGTGTACGTGGCTTTCCATTTGTCACCTTACTGATGCTTTATAACGGCTTGCGGCCATCAGAAGCCTGTCAGCTTGCAATAAAAGACGTAAAAGCAGTAGAAGGGCACATGTGTCTTAATATCACTGATGCAGGCGATAAGCAGCGAACCAAGCTACTCCAACTCTTTAGTTACCTCCTACTAATCAAAACGAAGACTGGGGTCGGCAGTGCTGCCAGCAGTTAGGTCGCATAGAAACCAAACTCGGCATGGTTTGTGGTAATCGACCCACGGTCTATTCATTCAGGCACAGTTTTATCGATGAAATGAAGCAACATTGAGCGGAGGAAAGTGTTGTTGCGTAAATAGTGGGGCATGAGCCTGCCAACATCATACTTGGTCGATACGGTAAAAGGTACCCCGTTAAGCTACTTCGTAAAAAGATACAGCAGGTTAAATACGGTTTAGAGGATATAGGCATGGTTAATGGCGTAGATGTGGTGGGTTAAATCATGTGACTTGGCTTGTTATTTTAAACGAGAGGAAATTATTTCTCGATAATTACGATTATTTTAATAAAAATTTCTTAATAGGATTTTATTAGTCGCCAACTAATAAGTTTAAATTTGCGGTATTTAAAGACTTAATCGGAAATGGAACAAATTATGTATCGATTATCGGCCAAATGATGTTACTGATAGCGATGTGTCAAGGCATAAAAAAGCGTTTGAGTGGCATTCTTAACTGTCCCATGAAAACCTTATTTGGCTCCCCAACGGGGTGAAAAAACTGGATGACATATCTGAGGATGATAAACAGGCACTGCTCGATGATATCGCACCAAATTCGTCTGTAAGAGCTAAAGTTGCTCATCAAAATCGTCGCCGTAAATACAAGCTTAAATTAAAAAAAGCAAAAGACGCGGAGACTAAAAAGGGGCATGTCAATGCTGCAAATTGCTGACCTAAATCACAGTGCCCTATGTTTATTTTTAAGTGAATAATAAGGGTGCCAACTAATAATATATAGGCTGGGCAGTGGTTTTAATTATCAAAAAATTAGGCTTCTGTGATCATAAACGCTTTGTACTAGGGAGTCAGAAAGTAAAATATTTAAATTTTTATCATTCTGTTAGGCGATTTTATCTAATAGATTAATAAAACTAAATCCACTTCTAAATAGCAGTAAATAGATAAAGACCGACCGCGTGGTTAGTATTGTTTCATCGAGAAGCGCACAGGCGTTACTTATTACTATTCCATTATTAGAGGTCGACAAAATGAACATATTTAAAACACAATTTGATGCAGTGAATAACGCGCTTCATAACACTCCTGTTTCAAGGCTTGTACAGCGCTCTGAAAAACTTTTATCACTAAGGTCTCAACTGGTTTCATCAACGCCAGCTTTAATTGAATCGTTAAGCCTTGATTACGGTCATCGAAGTGCGCAAGACACACTTGTTGCTGACATCATGCCTTGTATCTCTAATATTGATTACACGCTTGAACATCTTTATGAATGGTCTGCACCTTCTCATCGCGAGCCTGGTGTATTGCTTGCGGGTACTTCAAAGGTGCAGGTTATCTATCAACCTAAAGGGGTCGTGGGCATTATTACGCCGTGGAATTTCCCTATTCAACTTTCTGTAGAACCACTCATCGCCGCAATCGCTGCCGGTAATCGCGTCATGATTAAGCTGAGTGAGCTCACTCCTAATCTAAATGCGGTGTTGAAATCGTTGTTAGCAAGCGTATTTGATGAAACTGAAGTAATGGTGATGGACATGATTGAGGACTCAGGACCTGCATTTAGCGCATTACCATTTGACCATTTATTTTTTACGGGCTCACCAAAAGTAGGTAAGTTAGTGATGAAAGCGGCGGCGGATAACTTAACACCGGTGACATTAGAACTAGGCGGGAAATCTCCGGTTATTATCGATGACGAAATCGCGTTATCAATGGCAGTCGAGCGTATTATTCTCGGCAAAAGCCTGAATAGTGGGCAAGTCTGTGTAGCCCCTGATTATGTGTTAATTCCTGAAGGTAAAGAGCAGGCCTTTATTAAAGAGTATCAACGCCAGTTTTCACAGTTATACCCTGAAGGTGTTGCTAGCGAACAATGGACTTCTATTGTCAATACGCCTCAATTCGAACGATTAGCGAACTTATTAGACGCTGAAATAAAACAAGGTAAAGCAGTCGTGCCTGTGCATGAAAATGCAGTAAATATGGCAGAACATCGCATGGTGACGCATTTTGTCATTAACCCTGAATTGACGTCAACCGTAATGCAAGAAGAGATATTTGGGCCTATTTTACCGATTATTACTTACCAACATTTAGATGAAGCAATTGCGTTAATTAACAGTAAAGAAAAGCCACTGGCATTGTATTTAATGTCTGAGAATGAAGCGTTACAAGAGCACCTCAAACTGACCATGTATTCGGGCGGTATGTGTATTAATGATGCCATTTTCCATATTGCTGCCGATGATGCACCGTTTGGAGGAATAGGGGGATCGGGCATGGGTAACTACCACGGTAAAGAAGGTTTTATTACATTGTCACACGCTAAAACCGTCATGAAAACCGGCAAAACGCATCACATGAAAGCGTTATTCATGGCCGGTGAAAATGAATTTAAATCAGCCGTGGCTGCACACTTTAACCTATAACCATTGAGGGCATGGATGCCGATAGTTTGCTAATGTAGAGATTCCCAAATGAGTATTGCAAAATGTCACTTTACCGTTAAAAAACAGGTTTTTATTGGTTATGCAAAACTAATGAAACCTATCTTCAATCGTCTTCACTTTCCAACACCAGAAGTGATTGCCAATAACCAAGCGCTGGTGGATATGGTTGAGCAGCTGGGGTTAAAGGGAATCAAACGTCCGGTGATTATCACTGATAGTGTCTTTAGTACGTTACCCGCTTTTCAGCTCCTACTTGATGTCTTTGAACTGACTGATATTGAATATACTGTTTTTGATGAAGTCGAGCCAGATCCTGATTTCTTAGTTATTGATAAAGGCATTAAAGCTTGCAAAGTGCATCAATTTGATGCCGTTATTGCGATTGGTGGAGGCTCTTCGATTGATGCAGCTAAAGTCATTAATACTTGTGCATTTAATAATGTTAAAGCAAGAGAGGTTGTTGGAATGTTCAAAATTAAGCAGAAGGGTGCTTATTTTGTTGCAATACCGACCACTTCGGGGACGGGCTCAGAAACGACGATTGTTTCTGTGATGACAGATGACATTGATCACCAAAAGAAACCGGTTGTGAGTATGAAAATTGTTCCTGATATGGCCGTTTTAGATCCTCGGTTAATGGTCGGGTTACCGCCACATATAACCGCTGCCACAGGTATGGATGCGTTAACCCATGCGATGGAATCCTATTTAAGTCTGTATTCAACACCAGAATTAGATAAGTTAAATTTACTCACTATTCGAGATGTTTTTAACTGTCTTCCACAGTGTTACGGTGACCAGTCTGGCTCACTTGAACATCGTTTGAAAATGGCTGAAGCATCCCATAATGCAGGTGTTTCCTTTACGCAAACCAGCGTCGGTTGGGTGCATGGTATTGCGCATCAACTGGGCGCATTTTATAAAATTCCTCATGGCCTTGCTAACGCATTAGTATTACCACATGTTTTAAAGTTTTATGTGCCTGCTGCGACTCAACGTATGGCTGAGATGGCCGATGCAATTGGTATTACTGAAGGCAGTAACTTACAAAAAGCCAATCAGTTAGTGGATCGCGTGAGCGCCCTGTGTATTGAACTTAATATCGAAGTGAAACCCGATATGATTAAATTCTCGGATTTAAAAGTGATCAGTAAAAATGTGATTAATGAGGCGTATATGAGCCCGTATCCAGTACCGCGATATTTTGACTCTCAGAATGCACTTGAAGATTTTATTTATACAATTTTTAAATAAACTGCCAATAATCAATCTACTTTATATGCAAATCCTAAGTGCAATTATTATGACAGACAATTGCACTTTTTTATTTAATTCAGCTGCATATTAACAGCTACCTTTTTTAAATGCCGCCTTCAAATTAAGATAAAACGACGTTTTATGCTTTAATAGCAGATAGTAAACCCGAGTGGAAGTATGTACTTAGGGGCAACATCTAATTAATAGGTAAGAATGGAAATGACTCAAAAACGACAACAAATTTTAGACACAACTTTATTATTAGTGGTCGAGAGTGGTATTGATGCACTTTCAACCCTCAATATTGCTAAAACGGCAGGTGTTGCAAAAGCCACGTTGTTTCATCATTTCAAAACAAAAGCGGATCTTATCGATGAGTTATATAAACTCATCAAATCAAATTTTCAGTTCTTTGCCGTGCCAGAGCATTTAGTGTTTAAAGAGCAGTTCTCTTTTATGTGGCGTAATAGTTTTTCCTGGGTAAAAGAAAACCCACAAAAAATTACCTTTTTAAGTATGTATTACACAACCATGCCTATTCCTTTGGATCGTCGAATGGCAGCTAAAAAAAGCTCAATTACCGATTTGTATGAGATGATCAATAAAGCACAGACTGACAACAAAATAGTGGGTGAACATACGGCTGTGTTAGTAGAAGCTATCTACGCTCAATTTATGGCAACGGCAGTGATGATTCATTCACAAGATGAAGTGAGCGCTGAAGATTGCATTGAAGACAGTTTAAAAATGATGTTAAGAATGATGGCGATTTAACTACATTTAGGCAGTTTCAGTGAGCTTGATAGGTATAACGATTAACTGATATTAACAACCTTAATAAGGGGCGCTAAATAGCGGCTCATTCGTAAACGAATGTTGGAGATTCCAATCTCCTATACAACGACTGTGGATGAAGTACATTTGTTTACCAGCTATGTCCCGCTGATTATTTGTTATTAAGCTGTTTGCTTGTTGATGCCACTAATATCGCACACCTGTTCAAAACGCGTAACTCGATGAAATAAGAAATAATGACAAAAATTATTTTAATTGCGGCGAATACATCGATTCAATTAAAACCCGCTATTATAAACGCAGCTAAATACCACCTATGTTAATACGCTCTTCTACATTTAACTTGATTCAATGTTTCAACTGATTGCTGAATGAAACTAAATTTACATTTAAAGCCAGTTGATTGTTGCCGACCGTGGGGTTGGTTATTATGGCTTCACTTAGAGAGAGCAGGGGTAACCCACTAAGCCACCTCTTACTTAACTTGTAAATTAATATCCTATTAAGGGTTACCATGAAATTATCTAAACTAGCACTTATCATTCCAGCAGCAATCCTATTTTCAAATGGTGTTCAAGCAAACGACAATGTTTCATTCAATGTTCACGTTGAATCTGACCATCAGCAAGTGATTGAATCAGACGTATCACTATGGCTTGCACAAGCGGGTCAATCGCCAGAGGTTATTGCTGAAGGTAAAAGTGGTAAAACAGGTGATGTTTCATTTACTGATATTAATAAAAAAGCCGGTGATATTTATTACTTAACAGCGAAAGGCGGAAAAATTGATGGTGAGGTAGTTAATAACTACAGCAGCTTATCGATTCTTAACCACGAGCAACAAGGTGATGTAGTACTGAATGAAATTACAACGATTGGTTCAATTTGGCCTAACGCGCAGTTGTTATCAGCAAAGGGTGAATTAGCCGGTTCAAAAAATGGCTTATTAATTGGCTCAGAGCAAGTGCAGAACCTAACTAACGTACAAACGGGTAGTTTTGGTGACACGGCATTAAACAGTGATAACCTGACTAACTCTGAGACGATAGGTCGAATGAATACCTTAGCGGCATTATCAACATTATGTGGTGCAGAGCAAAGTCGCGATAAATGTGATGACTTCTTAGAAGTAACATCAAGTGATAATACCATTGAAGCGTTAGTTAAAATTGCTAAAACACCTTATATGCACAATGCTGAGTTATTTGATTTATTCAAGACAACTTATACCTACCCTAAAGGGGAAAACCGCCGTGATACTGATTATTTACCTTACTTAAGTTACCAACCAGAAGACTTTGCTTTAATGGTGCGTGTTAGTGGGGGGGGTACTTATTCACCGGGTCGTATGATGTTTGATAACCAAGGGCAATTATGGAGCGGTCAAAACTGGATGCCGGGATCTCAATCAGGTTTAAATACAGCGATTGGTGGTGGTGTGGTGCGCTTAGCACCAAGTGGTAAAGCGTTATCTCCAGCGTTAGTAGGCTATAATAGCCAAGGTTTAGACGGCATCGGTTGGGGAACAACGGTCTCTAAAGATAAAGTATGGGTGGCGACGTTTAATGCAAAAGTGGGGGTGTTTGACTTAAATGGTAAAGCGCTGGGACCAGCAACAATCGATGGAACTAATGGTGAACTACAAGGGTTAGCAACAGCGCCAAACGGTGACGTATGGGTGGCTGATAACCAATTAAATCAAATGATTGTATTCCCTGATGGCGATTATACAAAAGGTCACATTGTTAAAGTACCTGGTTTAAAGCGTCCATTTGCGGTTGCTGTAGATAATAACAACGTAGTTTGGGTCACCAATAATGGTTCAATGACGGTGACACGATTTGAAGCGGATAAACCGAATGATGCAATGCAAATTAAAACGGGTGTTGCACCACGCGGTTTAGCAATTGATTCAAAAGGTAATGTTTGGGTAGGTGCGAATTTATCACCAGGTTACCCATTACCAAACATTCCAAAAGGTTCAAGCATCATTGATGAGTTCCATATCTCAATTGATAACATGTTTGCACATCAAGCAGATATCCCTAAAACTGGTAACGTAACAATGATTTCTCCAGACGGTAAAGTGGTTAAATCTAATTTACTAGACAAAGAAGTTTACGCAGCTTGGGGGGTGAGTATTGATGGTGGTGACAATGTGTTTGTAGGTGATTTCTTAGGCACTGGTTTTATCCAAATGCGTGGCGACAATATAGGTAACTATCCTGGTGATGTAAAAGTAGGCGAACAAATTCACTCTTACAAAAGTGGCATCATGCAAGAAACCACTGACACAATGATTGATGATGCAGGTAATGTTTGGGTAGCAAACAACTGGAATGTTATTCCTGCATTACTTGATAAAAACCCAGACCGTCGTACAGCAACTATGGGTGGTGGCAACGGAATGGTAGTGGTATACGGTATTGCACAACCTGTTCAAAATCCATTGATTGGTCAAGTTCGTTCAGTTAACTAATGACTAAAGTAAATAGCTAGAAAATAGGGCTGAATAGTTAATATTCAGCCCTATTTGCATTTAAAGTCTTTCATCATTATTGCCAGTGGTTATCTAATCGTTAAATGAAACTAAATCTACATTTAAAGACTGTTGATTGTTGCCGACCGCGCGGTTGGTTATTATAGCTTCACTTAGAGAGCAAGCGGATTAACCCGATATTGCTTTATCAACTTACATTGAATTGCTGTTATGACCCGCGATACTTAAATTTAGATCACCTTAAGGCGATATTATGAAATCCATGAAAAAATTATTTACGCTCTCTTTAACTGCTAGTGCAATACTGCTAACAGGCTGTACTCATTCTCCTGTCGCGGAAACTCGTTACCAGCAGTCAGACGCGTTTATTGAGCAAATATCAAAAAACATCAGTGAAGACCCAACCTTAACTGAAACACTACAAATTGATCATTCTCGATTAGCCACCGCTGCTGGCGCTACTTTTGCTCCGACGCGTGTGATCATGTTTGATAATGATGCATTAGAGTCAAAAATGTTAAAACAAAACCAGCAATTAGCATTAGCATTCCCCTTAAAAGTATTAGCCTATGAATCTTCTGAAAATGACCAAAGTCATATTATTTGGAATGATATTAGTTACCTTTTTAGTCGCTACAAAATGCAGTTTAGTGATGTCATTGAAGGTGAATATGATCTTTCAATGAAAAGTGCAGTAAAAGGCATTGCTTCTGAACGTATTGATACCTTCTCTAATAATACGATGCAAGACGATGGGATCATTACTTTAAAGAGCAAATTATCGTTTGAAGAGTCCGTTGTTAAAGCAACCAAAGCGATAAAGAGCAATAGTGATGTGACGGTGTTCGATACGATTGACTACCAAGCAAAAGCGGAAAACCAAGGCGTTGATATTAATAAAACAACCCTGATTATGTTTGGCGCACCTAAACCAGGGGGGGAGTCAATGAGTGGCTCGCAAACATTAGGACTCGATGCTTTCCCACAAAAACTATTAGTGTGGCAAGATAATTCAGGTGTTCATATTAGTTATAATAAATTAACAACGATGGCTGACCGACAAGATGTGCACAAAACAATTTCGTTGAGAGTCATTCAATACCGACTTAACAGTACATTTGAAGCCGCTTTTGATTAGTAAGTTATACAAGTCAATAATTTTGTTCCACTAGTAACATCATACAAAAGTCATTACCTGATAAAATACTTCACCAAGTAATACCTTTAATAACAATCTTAGTCAGGAAAAAGTAGAATTTTACCTTATACTCACCACACTGATTAACCCTGCTATGAGTAAGTGCAATTGTTTTTTATATCGAAGAAAAATATGAATATTACTAACGGTGGGGAGTCACCATTTACCTTCATTAACTAAAGGTAAGTGGTTCTAATTTATGAAGTAAGCCATAGATGGTTTACTTATGGCCTTTGAATTAGTGTCTCCAAGTTTTAACTGGGCCCATTTGTGGGTTTTGTACTGGCTCGCCCACTCCGTAGATAACCGCTATGCCAGACCCTGGACCTTTCGTTGATATCTGAGCATTTGCTTTATCTGTTATAATCGACTTTAAGTTATTCCAATTGTTAGCGAGCCATACATTACCAGCATCGTCAATAATCGTGTCGGTAATGGTCTGAATAATGCCTGATTTATATTTGAAGATCATATCGCCAGGTTTTTTACCTTTAGGACAAATTCCATCCACACCACAAATATGGATAATACCTCGACCAAAAGACTCTGCTGCCCAAATATTATTATTACCATCTACTGAGAGTCCCCAACCAGAAAGCATATTGCCATCTGCTACATTGGCATGAATAACCTCGCCATCAGGGTTAATGGCTGCAATCAGACCTGTAGGAGCACCAAACTTTAAAAGAGCTTCTAAATTAAGTCTAAAATCATCCAAGGCGCTTGTTCCTTTAGGAGCTTTAGGGGCTGGAAAATTTGGTGACATCAATGTTGATACCCAAAGATTTCCATGACTGTCTAATGCGACACCTCTTGGACTTGGTCCTACTGTTATCATCTTTTGATTACTTGGATTTTCAGCATCAAAGCGAGTAACATAATTGGCATTGGCATTTGATACCCATACTCTATTTTGTTTATCAACAACAACACCAAAAGGCCCCATCAAACCTTTAACTTGTACAATTTTACCTTTTGTTTCGTCACCTTTAGGGAAGTGAATCATTTGGCTTTTGGTAAAATCTGCGATCCAAACATCGCCATTAGGAGCGGTTGTAGTTCCGTGCATTACGCCCAATTTTCCACCGAAATCTATACCTTCTTTTGGACCAATTGGATTACCTTGCAAATCGAATACGCCAATACGCTTGTTAAAACCCGCTATAAAGACTTTATCTTTTGTGACAGTGGTTCCCCAACCGACACCATCAACACTTTGCCCTCTGAATCCATAAATATCTGGTGATATTGCCTTACCTGATGGCGCCAGTTTCACTAGCCCCCCTCCAATGGTGTGATAAACATTAGATTCTGAGCCTGGTAGCCAATTTTGACCGCTCCATAAATTGCCATTGGCATCAAAATGCAGCTTGCCAGGTGCTGCAATACCGCCCCCCATGAAGCGAACGAGCAACGCAAAGTCATTTGGTGCATAAGACAAATATGGAATACGTGCCGTATCTCTTAGCATCCCATCTTTACCCATTGGATAAGCTTTATCAAAGAGATCGTAATAAGCTTTTGGAGATTCCCATGGATGTTTAGCAATGTATATAAGAGCATCTAACGTATTCGTCACATTGCCTGATAGCTTTAAAAACGTTGAGCAGTCCTTTGATAAGCCACTTGTACATAACTTGGTTAAATCAGCCAACATAGTCATGCGAGCTACAGTTTCGGACTCCGCCAAATTGGCACCATCTAAGACTGTTTTCCCGTAGAATCCAGTTTTTACATCCACTAAGTTTTGTACTTGCTCTGAACCAATTAATAGCGCGGTATCTTTACCTGTTAATTGAACATTTTTAAACAATTGAGCATTCGGCCATATAGAACCTATAGTCGTCAACTCATTAACAACTACTTGAGTGATGGGCTCTGAAGGTAATACCGCCATGAGCTGAATAGGGCTATTTTTCTGTTTACTTTGTGCTGTAAGGTAATAAACAGACTTATCTACCGTTAAATTATCATGTGTTACTATGAAGCGACCTGAATCATCACTTATAACTTGCACAATTTTAATGGGTGGCTTCATCCCATTCGTTTTCCACAATGTCACTGGCGACATTTTTATTGCTGTCTCGTCTACTTTAACTGTTCCGTGAATAACCTCTCCACTAACGATGGAAGACATGGTGAGCCCAAGTAGCAAGCCCGCTCCTAGTCGTTTTTTATTGTACATGTTCATCTCCGATTTCTATTGAAAAACGTCATGATTTATAAAAATAGTTGAAGATTCATATATTTACAAGTTAAGGTGGGTGGTTATATTCTGTTTATTGCTATATACAGTTATTAAAATAAATGAGGTATAAACAGAATTCCATTAAATAAACTGCGCTAATATGGTGCCGTCTATATTATATTGACGAGCATTAAAAGTGATTAATATCATTTGCTAGTAATACCAATCAACTTTATATTTAAATAACATTAATCAATGGAATCTCGCATGGACTTAAATCTGTTAAAAACCTTTGATGCCGTTATTAAGTCACAGAGTGTTAATGAGGCTGCAGAAATACTGCACATTACTGCCCCCGCAGTGAGTCATGCACTTAACCGTTTACGAGAACATTACCAGGATCCGCTTTTTGTCCGTAAAGGCAGGGGAATCGTACCTACTAATTATGCCTTAGAGCTTCATGCTGAAATTCAAGAGCCACTTTCATTATTATTAAACGGCGCAAATTTACGCGAAGAGTTTGACCCTAAAACGAGTCAGCGTACATTTAGAGTGTCTAGCCATAAAGACATCGATGTTATGTTGGTGCCTCACTTGACCCGATATAAACAAATACACTCCCCATATATAACGGTTAAAGCGGATATTGAACACCTGAATGAGACTGCACGACAAGAAGATCTTGTTCGTCGTAAGGTCGATATCGTATTAGCCACCGTGCCATTAACAGATCATGGTTATAGCAATGAATTGTTATTCGAGAGCGAGCTTGTCGTGACGGCGAGCAAATCACATCCTCGCATCCAAGATACATTAAGCGCTGAAGATTTTAGCCGAGAGCTACATGTTGTTTGGCAAACAGAGCGATTAAATACCTTGTTATTAGAGTCGGTGGTAAGTGAAATGTTGCCTAACAGAAAAGTGGCTTACGCGACGGGCTCTACGATCACCGCGTTAGCCCTAGCTGAAGATACCGATTGGCTTTGTGTGAGTAGTCGTTGGCATGCAGAGAAATATGCCGATGCATTTGGTTTAAATGTATTTGAGGTGCCCTTTGAGGCAAAGAAAGTACCTGTCTATATGACATGGCATCATTCTCAACGAAAAGATAAAGGTCATCAATGGCTGAGAAATGCGATCATTGAATCAGTTAAAAATATCTAGTAATCAGTACTACATATCTAATGATTAGCGTTAAGGTTTTGGTTTTAAATGACTTTTTTGTTGTTTTGTTGATGGGGGCTCGAAAGGTTTTGTTATTGCGAACACTGCATGATGAAGAAAGGGTTAACATTGTGTAACCCTTCAATAGCTGCAGTTCTTGCTGTTTTTACTTCCGCTACATTACCATAAACAACCGCACCAGCTGGTGCAGCAAGGGTATTTCCTGACACTAGATTGCCTGCTAGCACACCTGAAAAGGTGCCTAGGGTAAAAATGGTAATACAGGCAGTGACGATGACTTGCTTAATTTTAGGCGCTCATTTTAATCAATATTCAAATGAGGAACAGCTCGTGAATGACCTTTTTACTGTCTTTAATATGAATAAAGGGAGAGATCATAAAGTATTATCTGTCCCTTTTATGTGCTGTATTTATGTAGTTAATACTATTAGCCTTGGAATACCCAGTTTTCCCAACTTTGCATACGTAAAATGACTTTACGCACCACACTAAACATTTCCCATTTTGGCGAATAGACAGCGACGTGTGCATCTGTGCCAGCTGGAATCGGGAAATTCTGCAGTAAAGAGGGATCATCGATAACAATTTTAGTGATAATACGACCATTTCCTGATGTATTTTCCGCCGCCACCATTTTACCTGATGGCATGAATGAGCCTTGTGCAAAAATATCATTAACTTGCTCAACGTGTGCTTTAAAAGCATGCCCCGGTAAAGTATGAAAGGTCACTTCAGCAGGATAACCTTCTTTAATGTAACGTGCAGGTGCTTGCGGAAACGCTGCAAATAACTGTTTATCTTCTTTGTGCACGAACGTTAAATTACCTTGGAATGGAGTGGTACGGCTTTTCATGCCAGGGCGAAGAGCGATTTGAGTAACATAACCATCAGTCGGTGCAACAACCGTTGTACTATCCAAATTAAACTTAGCGAGTGTCAATTGCGATTGGTATTTAGTTAAATTCGCTTTTTGCTCTAATAATTGCGTTTGAACGTTATCTATATTTTCCTGTGAAGAGAACCCTTTTACGCCTAATTTTTTGTAACGTATTAGCTCTTTGTTATAGAAGCTCACTGCGACCTGCGTTCTTTTTATGTCTGCATTAATACGTGCCACTTTATCGCTGAAGGGCGTTTTATCGATTTGATATAACGCATCGCCTTTTTCCATCGGCTGATTAGGTTTAACGTAAACATCGGTTATTAATCCACTAACTTGTGATGTAATTGGCGTTGTTATGCTAACCACACGTGCCATTCTTGAAACCGGTTGGTACATCGCCATATAAAGGAAAATCCACCCCATTAGAAACAGACCAATGACCGAAGCAGTTGTCATGGTCCACTTGTTTTTTGGCAGTTTAAATACTTTGAAAGTAATAATACAAAGCGCGACGTAGCTTAATAAAATAAGTGTTTCCATTATGATGCTTCCAGTTCAATTTTTTCAATGCGTTTAAGTAATGCTTGGTATTTCAATTCATCGGTATGGTCAGTCTCACCAAGCCATTTAGGTGCTTTGCTGTCGTACATCGAAGCCCAAATCCATAAAAAAGGCCACAATACATGAAGGAAAAATAAGCTGATCCAGCCTGCGACATGAATTGCTTCTGCATGGGGATGGTTACGTTTTTTTGCCATTTCATAGGGGATGTCATGGATGATGATCAGCCCGTAAATAAGTATTAATAAAACCGTGAATAAGATTCCTAGAGAAAGATAATCAAGTGTTAAGTTCATGTGTTGTGCCTCGTTATTAATGTCGATGTATAATATTGAGATTGCATAACAGCTACAAATAGCATCGCTAAGAAGTGGAATTAGTTTGATTCATGAGTTAATCAATATAGGCATTGAAGGGAAATATCTTATTTTCTAAAAACATGACGGAGAAAAGGTTCAAACCCCTATCTCTCCGCCACATTCAAAAAAGCCGCTACATTGTTAGCGGCTTTTTTACATCTGATGTTTACCTCTAATCACACAGCTACGTAATCATCTGATATAAACGGCGAGGTCTACCGCCCGTATTGTAGTTTAAAACTAAGTTAATAGTGCCTTCTGACTCTAGAAACTCTAGATAACGCCTGGCTGTAACACGGCTGACGTTCATGCGTTCACCAATTTCATCGGCAGAGAAATCATGTAACTTCTCTTTATTCAAAATTGCCTTCAATGAGGCGAGGGTAGTGGCATCAATGCCTTTCGGTGTTTGGCGCAATTGTTTTGCAGGCGCTTTACGTAAGATCTGATCGATATCACCTTGATCAACAGTGGCTCTACGAGAAAACTGCTGTTTGTATAGCTGATAATCGTTTAACGCTTGTTTAACGCGAGACATGCGAATTGGTTTTACTAAGTAATCAATCACACCCAGCTGAACAGCTTTTTCGACCGTGGTTGTTTCACGCTCAGCGGTCGTCATAATGAAATCACACTCTGCGTTTTGTTCACGTAGGTGACGAATAACATCAATGCCATTACCATCAGGCAGCGTTATATCGACAAAGATTAGTGTTGGCTTATACGCATCGAATTGAGTAAGGGCTTCTGAGCAGCTTTCACTAACAGCAACAACAGTAAAATCAGGATGTTGATTGATAGTGGATTCGAGTGTGTAGCTTGCGCGAATATCATCTTCAAGAAGCATTACAGTCGTTTTAGTCATAATTGGCGATTTCATTTTTATCTAAGTAAATGCTGAACAGCGTAGTATGTTGCTCTGTACGTTCCCAATCAATACTTCCGTGAAAGTAATTGACCAGTTGTTTGACCAAGTACAAGCCTATACCACTTTGTTCATCGCTATATTTCGAGCTTACACCGAACTCCAAAATGTTTTCTGATATGTTTTCAGGTACCCCTGCGCCGCTGTCTTGAATCTCTAAAATGATGTGATTACTGCGATCGCTCAGGTACACATTTATTTCAGGTTCTGCGTTGTTCCTATTTTGCCATGCCGCGAGCAGGGCATTATCTATAAGGTTGCCTATCATAGTGACGAGTTTTTCTGATATGTTTTTCTCATAACTTGATAGATTTGTATCCACATCGATCGTGTATTTCACTCCAATTTTTGATGCTTTATTGAATTTTGCGAGCAATAAGCCTGCTACAGAGCTATCTGTCACAGACAATACAATTTTATGAATAATTGATTGGTAGCTATCAGTTTCTTGTTGGATGAAATCAACGGCTTCATCGTATTTTCCGATTTGTAACATGCCTGAAAGCACATTGAGCTTATTGGAGTACTCGTGTGTTTTACTGCGAAGTAACTCAGTGTAATTCTTAAGATAGTTGACTTCGTGTTCAAGCTCGCTTTGGTCAAGGTTTGCGAAAAATACAATTGCGTGACCAAGCAAACCTTTTTGGGTGTTTATTGGATAGACATTGGCTCGGTATTTCAATTTACCAATATTGAAATCCCCTTGATGGAATACTCCATGATTAGCGAGAACCAGATGACTTAACGGCATGGAATAGCGTGACAAAGGGTGATTAACATAGTCGTATCGACCCAGTATCCCCATGGAAAGCATCTTAATTGCGCTGTTATTAATCGTCGATATATTCATGTCGCTATCTACTGCAATAATAGCGTCACGAATACTATCAAGCACCATTTCATGTTCGTTGAATTTATTCACGATAAATTCCGGCTCATAGTCTAGAAAGGTACGTTTCATTTTAAAGACAAAAGCAATTATTGTGCTAATACCAAGCAGGTAGACGACGCTGATAAGCACACCAATATGACCATATTGCTGTAGCAAAAGATCCGTTGTTTTCTCTGATAAATACCCGATGCAGATTGCACCGATGACTTTTCCATCTAAATAAATAGGAGAAAAATTACGGATAGCTTTGCCCAGTGAGCCTGATGCCGTACTACTGTATTCGGAACCTTGCTCCAGTGCAGGATAAATGTCATTACCAATGAAGTGCTTGCCGACTTTATCTGGATCTGGGTGGTTTAATCGAATAGCATTTTTATCGACGACCACGATAAAGGAAGCATCTGTACGTGTCTTGATATCTTCCATATAGCTTTGAAGATTGTAATTTTGCTGCTTATTTTGAGTATCAACGGCATTAATGACCTTTGGGTCATGGGCGATCACACGAGCAAGTTCTAATCCCCTCGCTTCAATACCTTCCTGATGTAAATTTTGCAGTAAAAAAAAGATTGCAGTGGTTACGACGATAACAATAGAAGAGGTGGTAGCAACGGTGGTTAAGGCCAAATAGCTCTTAAGTTTCATAATCGACCTTAGAGTAACAACGTTCATAAGGGAGCAGTATAACGGGCTCTCTGCGTTCAGGCTGCTCTCTTGTAAAATATTTTTATCACACGACCGTTTACAAAAGTTACAAAAGGTGAAGATAGTTACATTAATGGAGTACTCAATATTCCAGCTTGTAAGTGTTGTTAGACTACAGAAGAAATAATAATAACCCTATACGAACAGGTGAGACATGTTTACCAACGACGTAATTACAATAAAAGATAAGCGTACGATTAATATTATTTTTGCGCTATCTGCTGCTGTTATATTATTTGCTACCATTCAAAATAAAATGCCACCGGGAATTATTGGTGCCATAGGTGTGATGACCGTTGTCGGCTATATATTAAATGTGCTCGGCAACAAGACTCCTATTGTCAGTCAATTTTTTGGGGGGGGTGCCATTGTTATCATTTTCGGTTCCTCATACATTTTCCACAGTGGCATCATTCCTCATGAAACAGCTGGTACGATTACTACGTTTGTAAAAGATGGTGGTTTCTTGTCTTTCTTTATCGCGAGTTTGGTGACAGGTTCGATTCTGGGTATGGATACTAATGTGCTGAAGAAAGCTGCATTGAAGTACATTCCGGTTATCCTTGGCGGTGTAATATGTGCATTTTTGTTTACTGGTCTTGTCGGTAGCGTCTTGGGAGAGGGTTTCTTTGAATCTGTCATGTTAATTGCTCTACCTATCATGGGCGGTGGCATGGGAGCTGGTGCAGTACCTTTAGTTGAAATTATGTCGGGTAACTCTAGTATGTCGGCTGAAATGTTGATGTCGAAAATGGTACCTGCGTTGGCTATCGGTAATGCGATTGCCATTGTAATGGCTGGCCTATTAGACAAGCTTGGTAAGTTCTACCCCTCTCTTACGGGTAACGGTCAGCTTATGCGTAGTACTGGTGAGATACAGAGTGAAGATGAACAAAAACCAGAACAGCCAATATCAATAAACATTCTGGGTATTGGTGCGCTGCTTGCGATAACAATGTATTTTGTCGGCACGATGCTAAGCAGCGTTATTAACATGCACACCTATGCACTAATGATCATCTTTGTTGCGTTAGTGAAAGTCATGGGTTTTATTCCCCGCGAGTTAGAAAAAGCTGCGCATGGTTGGTACCAGTTTGTTGTTGATAACTTAACTCCTGCACTGCTCGTTGGTATTGGTGTTGCTTATACCGACTTGAACCAGATCATCGCTTCTTTAAACCTTGTATATTTCTTGATGGTATTCGCGACCGTACTTGGTGCAATTGTTGGTACAGCAATTGTTGGACGTTTGATGGGCTTCCACCCAATTGAAGCAGCACTTACTGCTGGTTTATGCATGGCCAACATGGGCGGTACAGGTGATGTCGCAGTGCTTGCTGCAAGTAAGCGTATGGAACTTATGCCTTTTGCGCAGATCTCGTCACGAATCGGCGGTGCTTTTATGTTGATCCTGGCCACACTTATTCTTGAAATGCTGAAATAAGTGTTTTGGTTGGCGTTATACCATTCTGGATAAGTAAATAGTCAGATGCTTGTCTAGATTGGTATGATGGGTGTGGCTAACGTAAATATGTTCTATAAAAAAACAAAAAATATTAAGTTGTAAACATCTAACATATTTTTTCATAACTATACTTTAGGATTAGTTCTACATGTGTTTGATATTTACTCAAACACCTTGAATTACTCCTAAATTATTAGCTGTACCACGACTAATCCCCTATACTGCTCGGCCTTCATTGAGGGTTTCATTAGTTTTAATAAGGTTATTATAGAGATAGCCAGCAGACATTGTTGCTTAATGCCAGCATGGATACACTTGATATGACCACGGAACTGTCAATCACAAACATCACATACACAGTTGTTTGTCGAACTCACCATTATCACTCTCTACATCGTATCGTTTCGCAATCATCTTTTTTTGCTGCGTCACGTATGTAGTTCGCTTGTTGCGCGTTCTCTCTCATCGGTTTACCGGTACATGGAAGATATGACACTCAGACCCTTTGAAGGCTATAACACTATACCTATAAAGGAGATGTCCACTATGGACTCTGTTAAAAATAATACAGCGAATACTTCGGCAAGCAGCGTAAAAAAACTGGGGTGGAGCAAAAGTGATACCGTATGGGTACTTGGTTTATACGGTACAGCTGTAGGTGCTGGTACACTGTTTCTTCCAATTAATGCTGGTGTGGGTGGTTTACTCCCTCTGATCATGATGACAGTGCTTGCACTTCCTATGACTTTCTTTGCTCACCGTGCCATGACACGCTTCGTTTTATCAGGTGCAAACCCAGGTGCAGATATCACTGAGGTAGTTGAAGAACACTTTGGTGTGGGTATGGGTAAAGTGATTACTTTGCTGTATTTCTTCGCTATCTATCCAATTCTATTGGTATACAGTGTTGCTTTGACTAACACCGTTGAAAGCTTCATGGTAAACCAGTTAGGGGTTACGCCTCCAGCTCGTGCTTTACTTGCTTTAGGGTTGATCATTGCTTTAATGGCGATTGTACGTTTAGGCGAGCAATTAATTATCAAAGCAATGAGTATATTGGTGTTTCCGTTTGTAGCAGTGCTTTTGATGCTGGCTATGTATTTGGTTCCTTACTGGAACGGATCAATTTTCGAGAACGTTATGCCGAGTGACGGTGGTTACAGCACCATCATGATGGCGGTATGGTTGATTTTACCCGTAATGGTTTTCTCTTTTAACCACTCACCAGTGATTTCATCATTCGCAGTGGCAAAACAGAAAGAATACGGTGCCGATGCAGAAATACAATGTTCGCGCATTTTAGCGCGTAGCCACATTATGATGGTTGCCACTGTGATGTTTTTCGTATTCAGCTGTGTGCTTAGCTTATCACCAGCAAACTTGGCTGAAGCAAAAGCACAGAATGTTTCTATTCTAACGTACTTGGCAAATCACTTTGAAACTCCAGTCATTGCTTATGCAGCACCAGTCGTAGCAATTATCGCGATCACTAAATCTTTCTTAGGCCACTATTTAGGTGCTAGCGAAGGCTTGAATGGTTTGGTGGTAAAAGTTGCACGAGGCCGTGGTAAAACTATCGCGCCAAAAGCACTGAATACCTTCACAGCGTTATTCATGTTGTTGACCACTTGGGCTGTAGCAACGATTAACCCAAGCATTTTAGGAATGATTGAAAGCCTTGGTGGCCCAATTATTGCGATGCTGCTGTTCATCATGCCGATGTATGCTATCAAGAAAGTACCTGCGATGCGTAAGTACTCTGGTGCATTTAGTAATGTCTTTGTTACAGTGATTGGTTTATGTTCAATATCTGCGATTTTCTATTCTCTCGCACAGTAATGACAGACCGTAAGTAACAGAAAAGATCATGATAACGATTAATGCCGTTCACTTAAGGTGAGCGGCATTTTTATTGCCTGTTATTTATCGCTTGTGTTGAATATATAAGCTTCTTTTTGAAGAAGCTCGAATAGCATACTTATCGCACGCGCGTGAAATGACTTTGCACTAGCTGGTTAATAAGGGTTTCACTACCCGTTAGCTCAAACGATCGTGGGGTAACTAATTCGCCGAACAATGGCGATCCACCGCCTAACAATACAGGAATGGTTGTGATAATCATTTCATCAATCAGATCTTCTTTTAGGAAGTTCTGAATCGTGATACCACCATCAATGTATAGGTTGTTGTAACCTTGTTCATTGAGCGATGCTACTACAGTGGTGAGTGGGCCTTTCACGAGAAATATTTTGTCTTCATACCCTTTTGGTACACGTGTCATCGTGTTACTTAATACGAACACTGGTCGAGTATAAGGCCAGTCGCAATCAAAACTCAGTACCATATCTAGTGTATTTCGTCCCATCACTAACGCATCAATACGCTCAATGAAATTGCTATAGCCGAGATCAGAGCCGTCAGGGTTAGGAGTGGCATGTAACCAATCGACAGATCCATTTTTATCCGCAATATAGCCATCAAGACTGGTTGCAATATACACAATGTTTGGCATGGTTAACTCCCGTAAAATAGTACTAATGCTAATCAACACTTACTGTGTATGGCTTGCATTTGAATTATGTTGCTCTACAATATTCTACGCTGTAGAAATTAAGATAAGTCTATCGGGGAGAGTGAATGTCTGTCAAGGAAAAGAAACGAGGTCGTCCAAGTGGACCATCGGGGCAATTGAGCGCAGATAAAATCATTATTGCAGCTAAATTTTTGATGGTAGATAACGGGAAAATACCCAGTATCCGTCAATTAGCGGGTAGCTTAGATGTCGATGCAATGGCGATTTATCACTACTTTGCGAATAAAAATGCGTTGTTAGAAGCGGTAACGGTCTCGCTCATTGAAGCCATTTATGAACCGAAAGGCACTGAAGCTTGGCAAACAGAATTGACGACATTGTGTAATAGTTATTTGTCGTTGTTACAAGGGCATCCTGGTTTGCTACAAACCTTCTTAGGGATGACGCCGACAGGGCCTGCCAATGTGTTTGTGGGCCGCTTTTATATAGCTATCGCGCCATTGAATCTTACGTCTGAACAAGTGAAGGAGGCATTGGATTTGCTGGTGGATTACTTACATGGTTTTGCTCTGTCTCTAGAGTGTGGTGGGGCAGCGAGTGGCTTGACAATAGAACAAGCTGAAGGGCCATTACGTTTTTATATTCGGGCGCTCGAACAGCACAGTGTTTGATTTGTAGAAAGGACTCACATTATGTCGGCAACAAAACCTACCTTGTATTATGTCTATGATCCCATGTGTTCGTGGTGCTGGGGATACAAGCCTGTTTGGCTACAGATTAAAGATGCGGCCGCTAATGACGTCGAGATTGTGTATGTATTGGGTGGATTAGCACCAGATTCAGATGTACCGATGTCAGAAGCGATGAAGCAACAAATTACGTTGTATTGGAAGAAGATAGAAAATTACCTCGGTACCCAGTTTAATTATGACTTCTGGCACCAAAACACGCCGCGTCGATCTACCTATCCAGCCTGTCGTGCCCTTCTTGCTGCTCGCGAGCAAAGGGCAGAGCCTGCCATGTTAGATGCTATCCAACATGCGTATTATCTTGATGCGAAGAATCCGAGTGACAATGACATTTTGGTTGGTTTAGCTAAAAGCATCGGTTTAGATTGTGAGAAATTTGAAGCGGACTTTTTATCGCCAACGACACATGATGCCCTGTTGCGTGAGATTGCTTTTGCACGCTCGATAGGAGGTAACAGTTTCCCGTCTCTATTTGTGCAAACAGAAAAAGGTGTAGGGGAATTGATGATCAATTATGAAGATGCAGAAACGACGATTGCGCAGATAAGAAGTGTGATTTAACGGCCTGTTACTATCAGTTATGGAAGTGACGCTATGACTGGCGTCACTTTAAATAAGAGAATGTTGTGTGGGTTGATTATTACGATTGAGCTGCTAACCAGTTGGCGGTAACAGTATCAATCGGTTGGTTTTCACGTGATACTTTATAGTCTAATTCAGCAATGATTTCATTCGAGAAACGCAATGTATCTAACGTTTCTAGCTGTTCTTTGGTGAACAATTCTTTTTTACTTTCTCTGAGTAACAACACCGCACGATCGACAATGCCCAGCAACCCTTTTGGTTCTTTGATTTCACGAATATTATAACGGTAGTGCAAGAATTGCGGCTTCCAAAGCGGCACAATGAACCATTCTTTGTTTTCAACAGCTTGTTCGAAAGTACTAAAACAGGCTTCTTCAGTACCAGTATGGAATGCATACCCCGCATCATTAAGACCATATTCTTCCATCATCTTAATCGAAAAACGGGTAATACCTGCACCGGGGTTAATACCTTGAATATCATTTTTCATTTTCTTCACGACATCAGGTTTTACTAGGTCACCCACTTCTGCGACATCCTCAGACGGCACATAATCAGGCACTCCCCACAATGCATATGGTTCGTAATGTAAGCCAAGTTCAATTAGTGGTTCAATTTCTTCCACCTCTGATTTATACATACCATGACTTGAAGGTAACCATGCAGATGTCAGTAGATCAATATCACCGTCTTTCAGTTTTTTGAAGTTCTCTTGATGGGGTGAGTACACACACTCTACTTCAAAACCCATGTTATGTAATACATGCGAAATTAATGACGCTGTAATGCGATGGAAAGAGAGGTCGGTTACGCCTAATGTTAATTTCTGTGACATGATTTTCACCTTCTTGGGTTGAATTCGTTGTTTGGATACGAGAAAAGCATAACCTCAGAATGGTGAGTTAAAAACAGGGTAACATTTGAAGCATTCTCTAATATTATTTGATAATTAAAGACACTCATCACCACCGTAGGAACTATTTGTTTGTATCGAGAGAAAATACTCTCTTGGTAATGTCCTCGAATTGATTGATAGGACGTATTTCGATTTGATTTCTATGTAATACCAATCTAGACAAGTATCTGATCATTCTTGCTGGTTAAAATAGCTTATAACTACGTTAGAAATTTTATAATTAGAACCACTAGTTACTTCAATTTCAGCCTTGTTATTATCAATTTTTTCTACGCAATTATCTGACCATTTACTTATCCAGAATGGTATAAACGCCGACTTATCAGTAATACTGACCGAGCCGGCGTTGTAGTATTTATCGATACCTTGAAGGCAATAAGCGTTATTGATCGCTTATTTTTAATTTGAAAGTGCTTAGTATTGAAGAATGATTAAGCGATCTTGGTCATTTCATTTAACACGAAGCTGTCTACTGCGCCGTCAGTGGCTGCCATGTAGTCTTTTAAGTGTTGGTTTCCCATGTGCGTTTGCCATAGTTCACGTGATATCCAGTTCTCGTAAAACATGAAATGTGCTGGATTGTCATTGTCTTGGTGAAGGTCGTAATTGATGCAACCTTCCTCTGCGCGTGTCACGTCGATCAGTTTAAGTAACTCCATTTTTACTAGTTCTACTTTATCGACTTTCGCGATGATGTTTGCAACAATTGTTAGGTTAGCCATGCTCTTGTCCTCAATATTGGTTTTGTGACTCTCTTGTTTACGAGGTAAATCATAGCCCTTGTTTGTTATGTTATAAACAGCATAATTACGGAATCATTTTCAAAAAACATTAGATAATATGTTGTTTGTTGGCTTGCACGTTGTATTAAAGACAACTGAGTTCCACTGCATTACTGCGGCCGCGACGAATTATCGAAAAAAAGTATGTTAGAAATTAACGAATGGTTAAAACTGCAGAATAAAGTTCGGACAAAAAGAAGCCGATGGCAGTATTAGCGATCGACTTTTTTGTTTGTTAATCAATTACGATACAGCTTAATGGGTTCGCTTAATTGCTGGCAATTAAACGGAGATGCAATGCGTCTTTCAATTCAGCTCTATTGTGTTTCAGTTGGAGCATTGATCCATCACCGATGGGGGAGTCTTGTAGTTCCAGTTCACGGATTTCTTTATCAAGCGCATTGTAATGTTTCGTGTCTTTTGCAAATGTGTCGTCTATGTTAATTAGTTTTGCGATTGTATCTTTATACTCGGGAAATTCTTTAAGAAGAGAATGATCTTCACCTAACATAAATGCCTCGCTTTGGTCAGTGGTTAACAAATGGGTGGATGAGTCTTTGGTAACAACTTATCTTCTATCTAATCATAGGTTAGCAATAAGTTAAAGCCTTGTTGAAATATCAAGATAGATTACAAAAAGCCCAATAAACCGTGTTGTGATTTATTGGGCATAATTAGGTTCGGCATCTGTATAGCGTTTAGCTAGAAATCACCGCGATGGTCTTTTTTTGCTAACCGTATTTTTATTTAGCTTACGCGATGAACAGCGCAAACTTTATTACCTGACGGGTCACGTAAATACGCTAGGTATAGCTGACCGATAGCACCTTCTCGTATTGCTGGTGGCTCTTCACATGTAGTACCGCCATTGGCTACTCCTGCTGCATGCCAAGCATCTGCTATTTCAGTACTTTCTGCTGAAAAACCGATAGTGCTACCATTACCATGGCATGCTGGTTCGCCATCAATTGGCTTACTTAATGCGAAAATACCACTTTTTGTGAAGTAAAAACAACGTCCTTTTTCGTCAAGAACACCTGGCTCGTAGCCCATAGCACCTAAGATTGCATCGTAAAATGTTTTTGATTGTTGAATATCGTTTGCGCCAACCATGATATGACTAAACATTAATACTTTCCTTGTTTGAAATTTTAATAAAATATGATGTTGCTTGTGCTATCTATACCTAAGTTACCTCAAGATGCTCGTTTCAGCAAAACTCTGAATCCTGCATATTGAGGAGACTTGGGTATAAAGTCCCCAATAGCTATTTAATTATGATAACTTGGGCTTATAGCAAAAACGAGCATTGTCTTTTAAAAGGATCTTTGGGTTTATCATGGAAAAAAAAGCATTAGATACAAAAATCATAACAGCGGGCCGCTCGAAAAAGTGGACCCAGCATCTAGTTAATCCACCTGTAAGCCGTGCATCAACAATTGTATTTGATACCGTTGCTGAAATGAAACATGCCACTGCCAACCGTGCTAATAAAGAGCTCTTTTATGGACGCCGTGGTACGAATACGCATTTTGCTTTTCAAGACGCAATGGTTGAACTGGAAGGCGGTGTTGGTTGTGCATTATATCCTTGTGGTACGGCTGCTATCTCAAATGCCATTTTATCGTTTGTGAAAACAGGCGATCATATCTTAATGGTTGATGGCACTTACGAGCCAACGCGTGATTTCTGTGACAAAATTTTAGATAAGATGGGCGTTGAAACAACCTATTATGACCCGATGATCGGCGAAGGTATTCGCGATCTTATTCGCCCGAATACAACGGTTCTATTCTTAGAGTCTCCATGCTCTATCACGATGGAAGTACAAGATGTGCCGTTACTCGCGAGCATTGCACATGAGCATGATATCGTCGTGATGTTGGATAATACGTGGGCATCACCAATTAATTTCCAGCCATTCGATCATGGCGTTGATATCTCGATTCAAGCGGCAACAAAATATATAGTGGGTCATTCTGATGTAATGTTAGGCACAGCAACAGCGAATGAACGCTGCTGGGATCAATTACGTGAAGGTAGCTATTTGATGGGGCAGTGCACCTCGCCAGATGATGTTTATCTTGCTATGCGTGGGCTACGTACATTAGGCGTTCGTTTAAGGCAGCACGAAAAAAATAGCATCAAAGTTGCTCAATGGTTATCTGAGCGAGAAGAAGTGGATCATGTTCGCCATCCTGCTTTTGAAAGCTGCGAAGGCCATGAAATTTACAAGCGTGATTTCAAAGGGTGTAACGGTTTATTCTCTTTGGTACTGAAGCGCGGTAATACTGCAGCGTTAACGGCGTTATTAGACGGTATGGAACACTTCAGCATGGGCTATTCATGGGGCGGTTTTGAAAGCCTAATATTAGCGAATGAAAATGTTAACTCTATACGTACAGCGAAAAAGAAAGAATTTGTTGGGCCAATGCTGCGTCTACACGTGGGCTTAGAAGATGTTGATGATTTGATTCGAGATCTTGAAAAAGGTTTTGAACGTTTTAATGCTGTGCTTGAGCAATAACAGCATTTTGTATCTATAAGTAAGTTGCAACGCCATAACGAAGGCATAGTGATGAACGCACTATGCCTTATTATATACCGCTATCACAGCTATATTCATTGCTCATTAAGATGGCCTATCTTCATATTCTGGATTCTTTGTTTCTACGATGTGGCTTTGAACATTATCGGTTAGATTATGCGTATTATCTTCGTCTTCACGAGATAAAATAGAAACAGTTTCAGCTCTTTTAACCCTTTCTAAACTAAGGTTTATACTTCGAATATATTTTTTAGCAATAATAGATTTAGCATTTATGGTTAGCTGTTTATTGTGCTCCCATAATTTCTCCCATTGCCAAATAAGTACATGATATCTAACCCAAAGGTGATACGTAATCATAATGGTACAAAAGAGAGTCACAAATATAATTATGAAGTTTCCTAAACTTAGTGAGTGAATAAAGGTTAGGTCGCTAGCGGGATCATAGTTCGTCTTTATGAAAGGTTGGAATATTAAGAAGAACCATCCACCCCAAGTGACGATAGCAATAGCGGCATCTCTTAGATGATGTTGCCATGTTTTTTTACAGGCTTTGCAGATAATCAGATCCCTAATTTCGTCGTGATTTTTCTGCTCTTTTGAATGAATATATCTCGACTTTATCTTAGTTTTTGGATTAATCATCATCTCTGAATACCTCTCCGCGATCAGGGCTTTCCCATACAGCTTTTTCCCCTTTTTTACGTATAATTGCCTTGGGAATAGCAATAGTGACGGTGATGACATTCAGGAACCAATAGAACATCGGGTACCAAATACACCATAAAAAATTTCGACGTAACATAACGTCATAATGACGGTCTATCATCAGACTTACTGTAAATTGCATTAAACAAATTAATACCAGTACAAAGCCCGACCATTCAAATGTGACCAGTTGATAAGTTGTAGGCTGTTCGCTGAGCGTAAAAAACTGAATAAAGTAAGAAAGCATAAGGTATGCAAGGCTATAACACCAAAAAACACTCATTAAGTATTCGAGTATTAATGGCCAAAGCTTGGTTTTCCCCTTTACGATAACGTTCATGCCTTGTTTAAAGAAAACCTCTGCGCCACCTTGTGCCCAGCGTAGCCGTTGCATGTATAAGCCACGTAATGTTTCAGGCATTAACACCCAGCAACGCGCTTGTGGCTCATAGCGAATTTGCCAGTCGTTTATTTGCAGTTTCCAGCTGACATCAATATCTTCAGTGATCATGTCTGTGCTCCAGCCACCAATATCTATAATGGCTGATTTTCGGAACGCACAAACCACACCTGATACGGTATATATTGTGCCGTAAATACGTTGTGCTCGTTTTATGAGGCCGATAATTGATGAAAACTCACCCGTTTGGATTTTTCCAATAATGGTTGTGCGGGTACGGACCCTTGGATTACCTGTTACAGCACCCACTTTAGGACAATCTTGGAAGTGCTTCACCATCCATCGTAATGCATTCAAATCGAGTAGGGCATCACCATCGATACACACCAAAATGTCACTGGTCGAATACTGAGTACCATTATTTAATGCTGCGGCTTTTCCTTGGTTCTTTTGATGAACAACAATGAGGCGAGGCTCATGTTCTGCGATGTTATTTAATCGCGTTGCAGTATCATCTTTACTGCCATCGTTAATGGCGATGATTTCAAAATTAGGGTAATTCTGTTTAAGTAGATAATTGATCGTTTCATTGACGTTAGCGCCTTCGTTATAACAAGGCACCATAATAGAAACTTTCGGATATTCATCGAGTGGTAAGGGGCCTTGTCGCGCAATTTTTAGCTGCGCCCGCTCCCAATGGAAATAGTAATAAATACCACCACCGATCCATACCAGTGCCATTACCGCTGGGTAAATGAAAATGAATATATAGAATGTCTCTAGCCAGTTCACTCGCTTTCTCCGATGGTATTACTGTTTGAAAATACAGGGCGCAAGGTCTTTTGATCGGGTACGCCACGAACAAAATCATCAGGATAGTAGCCGTAATTCTGAATACCTGCTTTGCTAATTATCTCCATTTGTCGTGAGAGCTCAGAGGCTGGAATATCTTTACCATTCTTCCAATTTTTAGCTTGTAGTTCGAAAATCAATTTATTGCTGGGTACTGTTTTAAGCGCAATGTTCGCAATATTTTCGAGCCATTTATCAGGTGATTTTGCCGATTCCATATAAGGCATCGCCATCACGGCGGTATAGTCATAAGCGTTTGAAAAAGCAACCAAGCTCTGTGAAAACCATTCTTCACTTTTAGGGTTTATAACGGGTTGTGCATAGATGTTTCGGGCCAGCTTTAACTCAATACCATCACCCGATAAATATTGGCGTGTACTGTTTGCCAACTCTAAGGTGAAATCAATTAAATATTGGGTTTTATATTTAGACCATGACGTCATTTTTTGAGGATTATTACGAATATTAGCGACAGATTTTCCCAGTCCCCATTTCTGATATTGTTTTAATGCTGCTGGTGTCGCATCTTCAAAATCAGTTAATAGTGCGTCGTCGTGGAATAAAAGCCCAGAGAACTTTCCATACGCACCCAAATCGGTATAGATCTCATTTATTGCTTTCCGATTTTTTGTCGAAAACGGAGAAAGACGAAGGTATCGCTTAGGGGCTGGGGCGTTAAACCGACTATCTGTTACATAGTCATATTTATTTCCTAAATTAAAGCCAAGTACAGGCATCCACGCATACACGGTCACCCCTGCACGGGTGCTAAGTTGCCACGAAACACGATTGAAAATATCGGCACGTACGGGTAAATGTCGGTTTTGGAAATACAAGGCATCTGCTATACCATTACCATCGGGATCGGCAAAAGCTTGAAGGTAAACGGTGTCTATACCAAAGTTATAAATACGAGAAATTAACGTGTCCATATTCCGGTTCATAACGGCTGGGTTAGGGTCATAAACATAATCAAGATCGACATGCACAACACGTTTAGGCCCTTCGTATTCTGGCTGACCCCGTACAATTTCATCAAGCCTTTCAAGCGTCATTTCTTGCTCAATTAAAAAGCGTTTTACGTTACGTCCCGAGTCACTCACATAGTTAACACCTTCATCGAGTGAGAAGGTATAAGGCATACCTACCTTTGCTGCTGTATTGATCGACTTTTGACTATATGCGCCGTATGGCCACACTAAAATACGGGGGGCTTTGACTAAATTAGACACCATCTGGCTACTACTTTGAGTCAAATCAGCATAAAGCCGTTTGTTGTATTGGTTTAATGTTTCGTAGCGCTTTTCGGTAGCATTATACGCAGGGGTAGTTGCTGCGGGTTGCTCATTACCATACGGGTTCGCATTAATACCATAATGTGAATCAAAAGAATGAGAGGCAAACTCTACAATACCTGAACGCTCCATTTCTCGAATCTGATCCCAAGACAAAAATCGCTTTCGAGATATCATGGCCTTTCCATATTCAACCTTTTTGTGTTCATCTGGTACTAGCCATTTACCCACTAAAGCAAAAATAGCAGGGTAATTATAAAGTTTTAATAATGGGTAAACTGTACTGTAAAAACTTTCGTAACCATCATCGAATGTGAGTAAGATTGCTTTAGATGGCAATGAGCTACGACCTGCTTTTGCATCAATAATTTGCTGATAGCTTACGGGGTTATAGCCTTCTTGTTTGAACCAATTGAAATGTTCAATTAAACGATCACGCGTAAGGGTATCGGGAAATATACGTAAATTTGGGGTTAACCCGACATCAATAAAGTCGTGATAACACAGTACAACATAGGTGTTGTTTGCTCGTCCATTAGTGGTTGATGTTGCCGCCGACAATGGGAAGCAAATGAATAATGTTAGGGTTAGCCAAAATAATATCTTCATTGTGGGAACCTCACATTAAAGTTGGCGAAGAGGTAAGTACTATATTCTCCTTCTCCGTCATAAACCCCTTTGCTTCGACCAATACCATAGCTAAAATCGATTTGTTTTTGCCATATCCACTTTTGGGCGTAGCTCACATCCCAGTTGTAGTCAGATCCAAAATCCTCTTGCCAGTAACTGCCAATGCCTGTTTTCAGGTTTTGGTCAAAGCCCCAGCTATCGTTAATACGGTAATGATAATCTTGCGTGAGAATGAGTGAGCCAGAGTGGTCTGACTTGGGGTTGAAGTAACTCGCTGTTTCAATTTCTTCATTAAATGAAGTACCGTAAGAGGCAGAACCGCGCACAGTATAGTTATCTGTTCTATATAACTGACTTTCGACCCAAGTTAGATAGGTAAAGCGTTCGTTACCATCAGTAAAATCAGAGTAGGTACCAGATAACCCTAAACTAATTTCAGACTTAAGGCGGTAGATAAAGTACGCATTAAAATCATCTACATTTGCACCATCAAACAATGCGCGAAGTGGAGTATTATTGGAGTTATATTTGTAACTACCTGAAATAAACCATTGATCATTAATTAGATAATCAGCGGTTGTCCAGAAATAAGCTTTATCATTTAAATGTCCACCTATACCTGTTTCAATAAATAAAGTAACGGGTGATAAAGGAATCTCAGCCCCGATGCCACTATAACGGGCGTAAAGATTATTCTCTTCAAACTCACCAAAACTCATCTGATCGCGGAAAAAGAAATTATACCCATCTAAAACTCTGCCAGTGTATAGATGTGTATCGTAAGTCCAATCTTTTGATGCTTGTACTAAAACGTTGCCATTACTGTCTGTTTCTCCTCGGCGATACTCACCTGTCCATGTTGGTGCTGCTGCCTTTTTAACGTTATCGTTAATGATGTATTGATCGCTAGCGGGGTACTGAATATTTAAATTATCGAGATTCTTTTGAAGGCCTCGCCAATCTTTACGTTCAAGTTTTGCCATCAACTTGCCTCTGTCCGTTATACCTCTATCTTGAGGTGAAAGCAGTTGACTGGCTTGTTCAAAATAACGTTCAGAAGCAAAGGTATTGCCTTTCCAGCGTTCAATGTCCCCTTTAATGGCCAACAGATAAGGATTCCCCGGTGCATTGCTAAGCAATTTATCAATTGTTTCCGTTGCTTGGGGGAAGTCACCTCGCCATGCGTAATGCAACGCTTCTAATTGCATAAGGGTTTGATATTCATCGTTTACTTTCTGTGTACTTCCGGTAAAGTCCCAGCGGTTTTTAGGGATGTTTGGTTTTTCAGAATCAATCAGCGCTTTGGCTTTGTCATACTGCTCAGTGTCCATATATGCGTAATATAACTTGATGGTAAGCGGAAGGTTTTTAGGTTCTTTTTGATGAATAGTGTCAAAAATGGACTCAGCTTTGCTGGGTTGCATCGTTCCTAAATAATAATCGCCAAGTGCCTCTTGAGCATAGCGCGGTAATGGCTGCTCTTTTTCTAGTTGCTCAGCGAGAGGGCTCGCTGTTTTATAGTCTTTTAATGTCACGAGGGCATAAAAGTAATCTAATGACGCGCTTTTATAAAGAGGGTGGTCTTTAGGTGCTTTATCAATAACTTGTTGCAATAAAGTAGAACTTCGTTTGATAGTCGGTGCACTTTTGGCCTTGATACCATCACGCAGTAAGGTGCTTGCCTCATAATAGTCGAACCATAAGTTATCGGCAGATGTAAACCATTCAGGATGCTGGGTTAATAATGATTTTACCGCAGGCGATGCGCCCAGTTGAACGGCACTGGTATATAATCCAACACCTGCCGTTTTATTATTGGGTTCGGCGGTTAGCCAACTTTGCCAAGCAAACATTTCACCAACGTGATCGTCTAGCGCCTGTGATACATAGATCCAATTTTGATAAAAGTGTGCATCTAATGGAAATCGTTGACGATATTCTCGTAATCCTTCTTTCGCACTTGCTAAATCGTTAGCTTCGGCACTTGATAAAGCTAACCCTAACCAAGCATCACGATTGTTAGGTGATCGTTGTGTTAGGTAGCGATAATATTTTGCTGAAGTTTGGTAATATCCTTCATTTCTGAACGCCTTTGCGACAATTTCAACCGACTCAGGGCTGAGCGCACGCGGTTGGCACGACTGGCAAGCGTCAACAATCGCTTTCGAATTCTCTTGCCAAGATAAGATGGCAATCAGATCGTTAAGAACAAGAGGATCTTTTGTCTGATCATAAAGTGTTGTTAACCCTCGTGCAGCAGACGATATATTCCCATTTTTTGCTTGCACAACGAAACCTTCTCTTTTCTCATCAATACTGCTTTTAGCACTCACAGCAGATGATAAAAGCAGGGCTAATGTGTATACCACAAAGGCTACCATCTTCATTATTTAAACCTTAATTATTTTTATATTAGGTTTTTATATTGTTTTTATGCAATGTTGATTTTTATATTTTAGTTTAAAATGATGTGGAACGAATATTATTAGCGGCTCTTAAATGAGAATTTGAAGGTGAATAAATAATTTTATTTATTTTTATGATGAGGCTTTGGTTTAACCTTTTGTTATTTGATGTTATTTGATGTTTTTGTTTAAGGCGTTGTTATTTGTTTTTAATAATGTCTTATGTTATTAAGGTTGTCTTATTTTTTATTTTTATTCTTATTGTTGATAGTGTGTCTTTATATTAAACACGCACCTTTTAAGAGGTTAAGGTAATAAGGTTTTATTAGTGTAAGCTATACATCCATAAAGTCACCCTATATATCGACAATTATACTATTTTCATACTATACCCAAGCTACCTCGAGATTCTCGCTGAAACGAGCATCTTGAGGTAGCTTGGGTATATCTACTATTTATTCAATAAAAACTCTTTAAAATGAATGGCGACGGCAGAAGCGGTGGCGGGTGGCTGATAGTAGAGGTTGAGGCTCCATACGCTGGTATCGAAATCATCCAATAGTGAAATAAGCTGGCCGCTTTCTATCTCTGGTTCAACGAGAAATGCGGGTAAATAAGCGATGCCAGCGCCTTTTGTTACACCTTGAAGCAGTAGATCACTGTCGTTAACTTCTAAAGACTTAGGTACTTTTATTATCTGGCTTTCACCATTTTGGGTGAAAATCCAATCATTACTGCCCGTTAACGTTGTGGCAAATAAGCATTGATGCTGGGTTAAATCAGAGGGTTTTTGTGGTGCGGGTTGACGATCAAGATAGTGTTGTGAAGTAACAACGCGAAAGGGGCTTTGCATTATTTCACGGCGAACAAGGTGTAAATCATGTTCACGATAGCCTTGATAAGAGGCATTGGCGCTGATTGTTAAGTCGCTTTCTGCCGCATGATCTAATGCCCAAGGAGTAATATTGAGGTTAAAAGTGACATCTGGGTTCGTTATAAGGTATTTACTGATCATGTCCATTAAATAATGGTTGGCATAAACAGGCGTGCAAACAATATCGATATGCCCTTTGTCGTGTAGCTGAAACTCTTGCATTTGACGGCATAAATGTTCGGAATTATCGACCATGGGTGAAAAATCATCGAACAGCTTTTGACCTGCAGGGGTAGGGGTTAATAAGCGGTTGCTACGACGGTGTAGCGGCATGCCAAATTTTTGTTCTAGATCTTGTAGCCAGCGGCTGCCTGCCGAGACTGAAATATTGAATTTACGTGCAGCAGCAGAAATAGATCCTGTTCTTACGACATAAACAAAGAAAGCCATTTTATCTAGCATGAGGTATTCCCTTTTAACTAACGTCCATAGAATATGAAAATAGGCTTCTCATATGAAAAGCCTATTTCTTGAAAGTTAATCAGTAATAAATATTGTACGTATTTATTTGATTAAGCGCTTGCGTCTGCAACCTGACGTTTCTTATTCTTACCCAGCTTTTCAGCCATGACTTTTTCCATGTCTTCCAAGCTAACGCCTTTCGTTTCAGGTACGTACTTAACAACAACATACATACATATGATAGAAAGAACCGCGAATACCCAGAAGCTGAATGCACCATTAAAGTGCTCTTTTAGGTAGGCATTTTCATTTAACATAGGGAAAGACTGAGTAACAATGAAGCCCGTAAACCATTGTGCGCCAACAGCAATTGCCATCGCACGAGAACGGATACTATTCGGGAAAATCTCTGAAATCATTGTCCAACATGCACAACCCCAAGATGTTGCATACGCGACAACATACAGACAGAGTGCAAATAAAGCTGCATAGCCTTCAGTACCGGTATAAAGCACATAACCGACAATCGTCATACCTAGCGCACAACCGAAAGTACCGTATTTCATTAGTGGTAAACGACCGACTTTATCAATCAGATACATACCTAAAGCATTACCAAGAATAAATACAACACCCACGAAAGTGGTTTGGAATAATGCGTTTTCAGTACCACCAGCAATAGGTTTTAGTATTTCTGGTGTGTAATACATGATCACATTAATACCGGTTAACTGCTGTGCTGCTGCAACAAAAGTACCAATAACCAGAATGGAAAATAATAATGGAGAACGTAAGCTGACTTTATTATTTTTTGATGCATTAGCAGGGACTAATGATTTTTGTATTTCAAGAATAACGCGGTCGGCATGCTCAGGGTTAGAAATGCGAGAAAGGGTTTCTTTTGCTTGAGCAAGGTGACCTTTTAATACTAGCCAGCGTGGTGATTCAGGGATAATCAATAAGAGACAGCCAAATAATAAGGCAGGCAGAACTTCTGACGCCAGCATCCATCGCCAGCCAATATCAACCAGCCATGCTTCAGACATACCTTTTGCAATCAAGTAGTTAACGTAGAATACACCCGTTTGACCAATAACGGCAGATTGTTGGAACATACTAACAGCACGCCCCCTGAAATCTTTTGGGGCAACCTCAGACATATACATAGGCGAGACAACACACGCTAAACCGACCGCAATGCCACCGACAATTCTAAATAACACATAGATGGTAAAGGTAGAGGCAAGGGCTGAGCCTATCGCGGAAATAATGAATAGAAGAGCCGCTAAGAATAATGCTTTTCTACGTCCATATTTAAGGGCACACCAGCCAGCGCTGACTGCACCAATAATACTGCCTAATACAACACTGGAAACAGCCCATCCCGTTTGTGCTGGTGTTAAGTTGAAATACTCTCTTATCGGTCCGATAGCACCAGAAATAACGGCGGTGTCATATCCTAATAAAATCCCTCCAAGAGCCGCGATACAACAAATTCTAATGATGTAACTAAGATTATGTTTTCGTGATGATGTCTCGATACTTGATGACATTATTTACTCCATTAAATTTTCCATCAGCATGTATAACCATCTATACACATGTTTCAGGGTTTAATCCCGCCTGCTAACTGTAGGGAAAGGGCTGAGGATTACTTAATACGCCTTTAATTGTTTCTAATAGTTATATTTTGAAAGTATGTGTTGATAATTTTTTTTCATTTTGGCGTTTTGAATCATCATATGTATTCCATTGCATTCTTGCTATAGCTTGAAATGATTTTTCTCTTAAAATGATACCTGTGTCATACAATGGTAAATATTTTCCATCTGACATTATTAGTATAAGTTGTTGTTTTTTATCGGCTAAGTGTTTTTGTGATCTTGGGCTTATATCGCCGCGAGCCCTGTATTTACGGGGTTTTTTTCATAAAATACAAACTTGTGGGAAAAGTATTTTTCGTTTGAAAAATATTTTCCATTCACCATTTTTTTCATTATATTGATTGCCAGTGAAACGAAACAAGTGTCGATTGAAAAATAATTAATCACACTACCTTAATCCTACAAATTAAATGCTGGAGAACGAACATGAGCAAAGTTCAATACGGAATCAGCCCTTTGACTTGGACTAATGACGACATGCCAGAACTTGGCGGTGAGATTGCTTTAGAAACGTGTTTGAGTGAAATGTCAGAAGCTGGCTTCACTGGTACTGAATTAGGTACGAAATACCCTCGTGAACCTGAAGTGCTTATTCCTCTACTAGAACAATACAATCTTGTTCTGGCTTCAGGCTGGTTTAGCGGTAATTTGATGACACTTACAGCAGAAGAAGAAATTGCAGCAATGCAAGTGCACATCAAACTACTGAAAGCTGCTGGCTGTAAGGCAATGGTATATGGCGAAGTGAGCAACTCTGTTCATGGCGACATTAATACACCACTTTCACAACGCGTCATTTTGACAATGGATGAGTGGAAAGTATACGCAGAGAAGCTGACTGTTGTTGCTGATTACTTATTAAATGAACACGGTATCAAACTGTCTTTCCACCACCATGTGGGCACAATTTGTGAAACAGAAGACGACATTAACCTTCTAATGGAACTGACTGGCGATTCTGTTCACCTAACGCTTGATACCGGCCATATCACATACGGTGGCGGTAACCCTGTAACAATGATTAAGCGCTGGGGCCATCGCATTGGTCACATGCATTTTAAAGACCTTCGCTTAGGTGTTATGAAGACGGCCCGTGATGCAGACAAATCATTCCTTAATGCAGTTCTTGATGGTGTATTTACCGTTCCTGGTACTGGCGACGTTGACTATGACGATGTTTTCGCTGCACTGAAAGAGCGTAATTACGAAGGTTGGTTATTAGTTGAAGCAGAGCAAGATCCTGCAAAAGCGAATCCACTTGAGTTTGCTAAAACGGCTTATACAAACATTACTGGCTACGCAACTAAGTACGGCTTGTAATAACGACGTTTGTCGCTTTGTAATATTCAAAGCCGCCATCGGGGAATGGATGTTCCCCGATTAAAGAACTGACTACACAAATAATGGATAACACCGTGTAGGCAGGGCAGGGATGCCAATTTTTAGTGTGATGATGTTCGAGGAAGAAGATGAAAACTGTACGCCTAACTGTTGCTGAAGCATTTGCTAATTACTTAGCGGCACAAAAAATTGAAATTGATGGCAAAGTTGAGCAGCTATTTGGTGCTGCGTTTGCCATCTTTGGCCATGGCAATGTAACGTGCTTTGGTCAGCAACTGAAAAATATTGAAGATAAAATTCCGACGTGGCGTGGCCAAAATGAACAATCAATGGCAACCGCTGCTATTGCTTATGCTAAAGCCAACCAACGTCGCCGTATTGGTATTGCAACCAGCTCTATCGGTCCTGGTGCAACGAATATGATAACGGCTGCGGGTATTGCCCATACAAACCGTTTACCTTTATTGTTAATTTCAGGCGATGCGTACATTAGTCGCCTACCTGATCCTGTATTACAGCAGCCAGAGAATTTCCATAATCCTTCTATTACGTGTAACGATGCCTTCAAGCCGTTAACGCGTTACTGGGATCGCATTGTCTCTCCGGCTCAAATTATTCAGTCTCTACCACATGCACTAAACACAATGTTAGACCCTGAAACATGCGGTCCGGTATTTATCGGTTTACCGCAAGATGTTCAAGGCATGGCTTACGATTTCCCTGAAGCTTTCTTCGCCGATAAAGTACATCGCATTCGTCGTCCAGAGCCTGAAATGCTGGTGATTGAAGAAGCGAAAGAAATCCTATTAAACGCAGAGCGTCCGCTAATTATCTCTGGTGGCGGTGTGCACTATTCACTCGCAACCGATGAATTAGCCGACTTTGCAGCAAAGCATAATATCCCAGTTGTCGAGACGATTGCTGGCCGAGCCACTATGCTGCAAGACAACCCTTTAAATGCTGGCCCAATTGGTGTAACAGGTTCAAATTCAGCCAATTACATGGCTGCGCATGCAGATGTTGTTCTGGCTATTGGTACTCGCTTGCAAGATTTTACAACCGGTTCATGGTCGGTTTTCCGCAACCCTGACATGAAGCTTATCAGTATTAACGTGGCTAAATTCGACGCTATTAAGCATATGTCATACCCAGTGTTGGGTGATGCAAAAGCGTGCATGACGAAACTTTCAGGTGTCTTGGGTAATTGGCGTTCAGCGCAAGCGTGGGCAGATACGGCAAAAGCACAAGCTGATGAATGGAAAGCGGAAGTTTACCGTCGTACCCATCCTAAGAAAGGTGAGCTTCTACCGGGCACTTCTTCTTACGCTGAAGTCATTGGCAAGCTAAATACACAAATGGAAAAAGGTGACACCGTGCTGACAGCTGCGGGTGGTTTACCTGCAGAGTTATCAATGAACTGGCAGAATTACCAAATTGGTAAATTCGATATCGACTTCGGCTTCTCTTGCATGGGTTACGAGATTGCAGGTGGCTGGGGTGCCAAGATTGCTAACCCTGATAACGATGTTGTTGTGCTGGTGGGTGATGGTTCTTATCTAATTCAGAACTCTGATATCTATTCATCAGTATTAACGGGTCAGAAAATGATTCTGGTTGTGTGTGATAACGGTGGTTTTGCGGTTATCAATAAACTTCAGAACAATACTGGTAACGAGTCGTTTAATAACCTTCTAGAAGATTGTCGTCGTCCTGACGGTGAGCTAGCACGGGTTGATTTCGCAAAGCACGCAGAATCACAAGGTGCAATCAGTGAAAAGTTAACATCGATTGACCAGTTTGATGCCGCATTTGTACGCGCTAAAGAAGCAGACCGTACTTACGTTATCGTTGTTGATATCGACCCTGTATCACCAGCGGCTTGGTCTAAGTGTGATTGTTGGTGGGAAGTTGGTTTACCAGAAGTTACTCGCAATGAAGGCACAGAGCAAAAAGTGGCTGATTGGCAAGAAGGTAAAAACCTACAGCGTCGCGGCGTTTAGTTTACTAGCCGTTTAACTGAATTTTTCAACGCAATTTTATGACATTTTTGGTACTGCCTTTACACAAACTGTCGGCAGTACCGCCATGGAGATTATGATTATGTTTAATGAAGAACGCCGTTTTGAACAACCAATCCGCTGGGGCATGGTCGGTGGTGGACGTGGCAGCCAGATTGGCTACGCACACCGCAGTGCAGCACACCGTGATGGTCTATTTAAATTAGTTGCTGGTGCATTTGATTTAGATGCAGATCGCTGTCGTGAATTTGGTGTCAACCTTGGTTTAGATGCCGATCGTTGTTACAGCAATTATAAAGAGTTTTTTGCAGCTGAATCTAAGCGTCCTAATGGCATTCAAGCCGTATCGGTTGCCACTCCTAACTCTACACATTACGAAATTTGTAAAGCAGCGTTAGATGCGGGCTTACATGTTGTATGTGAAAAACCCATCACATTCACCAGTGAAGAAGCTGAAGAATTAAAAGCGATTGCAGCCGAAAAGAACTGTGTGATCGGCGTAATGTACGGTTACAGCGGTTTCCCAATGGTGCATCAAGCACGTGAAATGGTTGAGCGTGGTGATTTGGGCGACATTCGTGTAGTGAACATGCAATTTGCCCATGGTTTCCACAACGAAGAATATGAATTAAATGATCCTGGCCTAAAGTGGCGTGTAAGCCCTGCGGCATCGGGTCCGACTTATGTATTGGGTGATATCGGCACGCATGCTTATTACTTATGTGAAGTAATGACAGGGCTAGAAATTGATCGTCTAGCGTGTATGCGCCAAAGCTTTATTGCGTCACGTCAGCCACTAGAAGATAACGCACACGTCATGATGGAATTCAAAGGCGGTGCGGTGGGTACGTTATGGGCTTCTGCTGTTAACGCGGGTTCAATGCATGAACAACGCATTCGTATTGTCGGTTCAAGAGCATCCATCGAATGGTGGGACGAGCATCCAAACCAGCTTCGTTACGAAGTACAAGGTGAAGCCCCACGCGTTCTTGACCGTGGTATGGGGTACCTATACCAAGATGTTGAAGGTGTAGCGGCTAACCGTATCGGTGGCGGTCACGCAGAAGGCTTCTTTGAATCATGGGCAAACTTGTATCACCGCTTTGCACTAGCATTTGATGCTGCAGATCGTGATGATCAAGCAACATTAGAGAGCATTTGGTTCCCAGGTGTTGACGCTGGTATTGAAGGTGTTCGCCTTTGTGAGAAATGTGTTGAATCTGCTGACCAAGGTGCTGCTTGGGTCGCTTATAACGACTAGGAAATGATAACGATGACAAAGATTGCACTTCAGCAAAATCGCCCGCTGGATGCCATCGTACTAGGTCGCGCGGGAGTAGATTTATACGCCCGCGAAACCAACACCGATATGGCAGACATTTCAGGGTTTAATAAATTTGTAGGCGGCTCTGCTGCCAATATCGCCGTTGCGATCAGCAAGTTAGGTGGAAAAGTCGGTTTCATTGGTTGTGTAGCAGATGATGCGTTTGGTGGTTATGTACGTGGCTACATGACAGAGCAAGGCATTAATCTTGACGGCATGATGACCGACAATTCAGGTTCACGTACCTCTGTTGCGTTTACTGAAATGAAGCCAAACGATTGTACGGTACTTATTTACCGTAACAAGGCATCAGATTTAACACTAAAGCCAGAACAAGTTGATCCGGCATACATTGCACAAAGCAAAATGTTGGTTGTAACAGGTACGGCGTTATCTGAAAGCCCAAGCCGCGAAGCAACGTTAATCGCTATGGAACATGCCCGTCGCAGCAATACCGTTGTAGTGCTCGATGTTGATTACCGTCCGTACTCGTGGCGCACCGATGTTGACGCATCTATTTACTACGGTATTGCAGCTAGCTTGTCTGACATCGTGATTGGTAATCGCGAAGAGTTCGACATGATGGAAACCGTGTTAGCACCAGGCAATACAGATGATGATGCCACGGCAGACCGATTCTTACGTGCAAATACACAGGTTGTGATTGTAAAGGCGGGCGAGCTAGGTTCAAAAGTGTACTGCAAAGATGGTCACAAATTCCAACAAGGTATCTTCCGTGTTGAAGTTAAGAAGCCTTTTGGTTCAGGTGATTCATTCGCAGGCGGCTTGATTTGGACATTAGTGAACGGCGGCGAGTTGGAAGACGGTGTTAAACACGGTTCAGCGGCAGCAGCAATTAATGTGAGTGGTAATAGCTGTACCGAAGCTATGCCAACGAAAGAAGTACTATTCGACTTTATTGAGACCCGAGAACAAGACCTTTAATTATTTGATAATGGTAAATAAAGGTTAATTAGGTCAGCCGGATCAGCAGACTGTATCTTGAATAAAGGTAGTTAATTCATATTTATAAGACGTATTTAAATAGATAGTGTTAATGAAGAATGCATACCATCATGATTCGGCTCTTTTACATAAAACTTACCCAAACGAAACGATAAAACTAAAAATGGGTATTTGAGGAGAAAGTAATATGGGTAAGCATATCCCACCGTTTGATAATAAAAATCAGCCAATAATTGATATTAATGATGATGTTTCACCGCTGTGTTATTTCAATCCTGTACGTTTAAAGCAAGGCGAAACACATACCCACACTGTAGATGGCTATGAATCTGTCATCGTGCTTGCGGGCGGTACTTGCTGTATTACAGTCACCAATGGTAGCGCTGAAGAAATGGTGTTTGACAACATTGGTCAACGTGCATCGGTATGGGAAGGGAACCCAGAATCTGTGTATGTGCCTGTAGGTTATACCGCTGTTATCGAATGTGTAAGTGAACAAGCAGATATCATGATAGCTGGTGGTCGCTATGAAGAAACGTTAGAACCTTTTGCCGTATTACAAGATAACGTTGATATGGTGCAGTACGGCTCTGATGACACCAAAACACACCGAAAAATTAAGCACGTATTAGGTCAGAGCAATGCAGGTAAGCGTGGCCGTTTATTAGTGAGTGAACTGTTTACTGTCGGTGCAGGTGGCTGGTCTGGCTTTCCTCCCCATAAGCATGATGAAGATCGCGTTACCGAAAACGGTACAGAAGAAACTCTGTACGAAGAAGTGTACCAGTTCCGTTTTAACCCTGATTTTGGCTTTGGTGCTCAATTTTTATATGAGCATGAAGATGATTTTGGTCCGGTTTATCACGTTCGTACTGGCAGTGTTATCGCGATTGATAAGGGATACCACCCAAGTGTCGCGGCGCCTGGTTACGAGATGTACTACTTCACAATTATTGTAGGTAAAACGTCTAAATCGCTTGTTCAGCACTTTGACCCTCACCATGAGTATCAAGTGAATACGATTCCAGGCATCAAGGACATGATCGCCAAATTCAAATAACAAGGAAACGTTATGTTAGTTAACTTAAATGACTTATTACCTCAGGCTGCAGCATCCGATTATTCTGTGCCTTGTTTCAATGTTTTTGGTTATGAAGATGCTCGTGCTGTTGTAGATGCAGCAGAAGAAATGAACAAAGCTGTTATTTTGGCTTGTAACAAAGATGTCGTCGACTTCTATGGTGTTGAAATTGCGGCTGCAATGTTTTTACAGCTAGCGCACGATAGTTCAGTACCTGTTTGCTTGCATTTGGATCATACTTACAATGAAGAAATTATTTATCGTGCTTTAAAAGCAGGGTTTAGTTCAGTCATGTTTGATGGCTCTCAATTATCGCTTGAAGATAATATTGCACGTACTAAAAAGGTGGCTGAGGTTGCGCATGCTTGCGGGGCATCCATCGAAGGCGAGATTGGCTCTGTACCTTATGAAGAAGGCCGTGATCACATAAAAACAATTGATACATCTCCTGATGATGCAGCGCGCTTTGCTGAAGAAAGTAACGTAGATTGTGTCGCCATTTCGGTAGGAAATGTTCATCGCTTAACAACACCCACCAGCACAATTGATTTTGGTCTACTCGATCAGATTGCGAGTAAGGTGAGTAAGCCATTAGTTATTCACGGTGCAAGTGGTATTCGAAATGAAGACATGGCAAAACTGAAAATAAGCCGTGTGTCTAAATTCAATATCGGAACGTGCTTACGACAGGCTTTAGGTCATAACTTACGCGATTTTATGAACAATGAGCCTGACAAGTTTGACCGTATTTACTTCATGAAAAAGGCGATGCCTTATGTAAAAGAAGAAGCGATTCGCAACTTTAAACTATTGTCTTAAAATACATACCCTAAGAAATAGCATCTTAGGGTATTATTGTTATTAATTAGATACTTTCGACCGAGGAGAAGCGTTAGGTATGGAAGCTGAAAATACTTTATTAGAAGTGCCAAACGACCTCGACACTCTACGTGATTTGATTGTTAAGCGTTATGATAAGTTGAGTCAACGACTCCAGCAAGTTGCTGACTATGTAATGGCTCAACCGATGCTTGTTGCGGTTGAAACGATGGCGACGATAGCAGAACAGGCCAATGTTCCGTTATCTACACTGAGTCGTTTTGCTAATACGATGGGGTTCTCTGGCTTTAGTCAGATGCAGGCGTTATTTCGTGACCAATATTTGAATCGCCCTCGTGATTACAAAGAACGAGTACGTCAAGCACGTGAGCAAGATTGCTTTGAACCTGAATCACCAACAACTATTTTTCAGGATTATGGTGTCGCTAACATTGAAGCAATGGAACAGCTTCAAGTATCCGTTTCGCCTCAGAAACTTGAGCGAGCAGTATCGTTAATGGACAAAGCAGATACTATATATATTCAAGGGATGAGAAGGGCGTACCCCGTTGCATTTTACCTTTGGTATGCGTTAATGAAGTCTGATAACAATGTGGTACTGCTTGATGACCATGGTGGTATGTTAACCCCTATGACGCGCCGTATTAGCGAAAATGATGTATTAGTAACCGTGACTTTTACACCTTATGCGCCGGAAACTAGCGAATTAATTAAGCAAGCATTTGAAAAAAAGGTTCCTATTATTGCGATAACCGATAATCAAATGAATTCTCAGGGCAGTAAAATGGATGTTTGTTTCGAAGTACAAGAAGGGGAAGTAATGGGCTTCCGTTCTTTAAGTAGTTCAATGTATCTAGCGCAAACATTAGCGGTGAGTTTAATGTGCCGAGAAACTAAATAGTTAATAGTTAATAGTTAATAGTTAATAGTTAATAGTTAATAAGAAAGCTGACAGAAGTCAGCTTTTTTTGTATCTAAATAATAGGGCTTATCGAGAGGAACATTGAGGTTCAACTAACGTTTTTATACCGTGTAGCATCGCTTCTGCAATATCGTAATGGTCAGATTCCCATAGCTGATCGTTTAGAAATTCACCCGAATAAAACCCGTTGTAACCTGTACTTTTTATTGCCTCTACCCATTCTTGCAGTGGGATATCTCCTTCACCAAGAATGTAGCCGCGCAGTTCTTTCTCATCGACCCAAGGTTGACCACTAGCAGGACGTTTTCCATCAGAAAGGTGAACGTTATAGATTAAACTCTTATCAATTTTTGCCATATCTTCAGGTGAAGTACCACGGCTTGCCCAAAAGTGCCATGTGTCGAGAACAAAGCCAAAATTATCACGCCCTACAGCATCATAAAGCCGGAAATAATCGCTGAGTTTCGCAATCGGTGTCCATGCGGCACCTTCATACTGAAAGCGGATCCCATATTCTTTTCCGATATCTGCAATATGCTGAATATTTTGAGCGGTGATATTAATGTTGTCTTCAACCGATAAGCCGTTTAGCGCTTCAAAAGCGTTTAGCTGAATCGTCGGGGTACCAATGTCTTGTGCGAATGCACACAGTATTTCGACTTCTTTAAATACTTTCTGCTGAGTTGCTTTATCTGATGCCTCAACTGAGCCAATAATATCAATGGCTGTTGGGGTGATATCAGCCAGCTCGAGCCGAGACTTAAGATCTTGGCTGGTAAACCCTGCGTGAATATATCGCCATAACTTATCGGTATGTATCTCTAATCCCTGATAGCCCGTTTCTTTTGCTAAACGAATGTCACTTACAATATTGTTATGAAGTGAACACATACCATGCAATGCATAACGCATATTAGCTCCTTGAAAAGATATTTAACTTGGCGGAAGGTTATTTATGAACGTTCTATTATTTGAACTTTTTCTATAATCACATTGATGAAAAATTTTTACTGTTAACTTTGTCTTTAAATGAATATCTTTATGTGTATTATTCATTTTTCTCTTGGTGTTGTTAGTTTTACAGGTGTGTTGCTCTATTTGAAGTTGATAAAAATTTATCATTTTGCTCTTTTTGATGCTGGTTAGACAGCATGGTTTTATTTTTCTTATTTCATAGTGTTTATTATTCATTAGGTAAATGCATTTTTTGAAATATATAAATATGCCAATTTTAAGAAAAAAGGCTGTTAAATTATCGACACGTTACCTTGTCCACAAAACGTTCACATCAAATTAAAAATAAATTGAAATGTTTATTTCATTGCAATATCTTAGTTGAATGATTAATTTCATTTTTGATATTGTTTGAATAATTGCTTTAAGGGATGAATTTTCGTTATGTCTAGATTGTTATCTAAATATGCAAAGGCGGATCGACAAGGTAGAACGCAGTCGATAACACCTGAAAATGCAGGGTGGGGGTATGTTGGTTTTGAAGTGTATGAGTTAGAAAAAGGTCAGCATTTAGAATTACCAGCAAGCGCTAATGAAGTGTGTTTAGTACTTGTTGCTGGGCATGCCTCTGTAACAACACCAAGCGCATGTTTTGAGAACATCGGCGATAGAATGAGTCCTTTTGAGCGTAAAAAACCTTACGCTGTTTATGTAACGGCGGGCGAATTGATTAAGGTTGTTGCCAATACCGCACTTGAGTTGGCAGTGTGCCAAGCACCAGGAAGTGGTCGCTTACCAACAAGGCTGATTACCCCGAACGATATTGATGCCGAGCACCGTGGTAATGGTAACAATCAGCGTTATGTGCACAATATTTTGCCTGATTATAAAGAGGCAGACAGTTTACTGGTGGTAGAAGTCTACACCGATGAAGGGTGCACAAGTTCATATCCAAGCCATAAGCACGATCAAGATGCAGCACCCTCAGAAACCTACCTTGAAGAAACCTATTATCATCGCCTTAATCCTGAACAAGGATTTTGTATGCAGCGTGTTTATACCGATGATCGTGAATTAGATGAGTGCATGGCGGTATATAACAAAGATGTTGTTCAAGTGCCTAAAGGCTATCACCCCGTTGCGACAATCGCAGGTTATGACAGTTATTACCTCAATGTAATGGCAGGGCCAACACGTAAATGGCTGTTTACCTGGGAGCCCGATCACGATTGGATCAATTCAGACGATTACGCAAAAAAGCACGTTACGCGTTAATGTTGCTTTTGGCTTGAATGATTAATAACAGAGAACAAATAACGATTTTCTATAACGTAATACCAATGTAAACGAAGACTTATTTAGGTTGGTATAAATACTTAATGTTGCTAAGGAGTTAGGCATGTTTAATATCGCTTTGTTTGGTGCCGGTAGAATTGGGCAGGTTCATGCTGTCAATATTAACAATCACCCAGAAACGAACTTGTACTCAGTGATTGACCCTTATTTGAAAGGGGCACAAAAGTTAGTTGATAGCTATCAGGCCAAAATTCAGTCTGTTGAAGAAGCAATGGCCGATCCAAATGTACACGGTGTTTGCATTGGTTCAGCAACAGATACACATGCTAATTTAATCGAACTTGCTGCCATCAACGGTAAGGCGATCTTCTGTGAAAAGCCGATTGATCTGGAGTTGAGCCGAGTAAGAGATTGCTTAGCAGTTGTTGAAAAACACAATGTACCAATGTTGGTTGGGTTTAACCGCCGTTATGATCCACAATTTCGTCAGCTAAAAGAACAGCTAGGTGCAGGCACGATTGGTAAGGCTGAATCGCTTTTAATTACCTCTCGCGATCCCTCACCACCGCCAGCAGAGTACAGCCAAGTTTCGGGTGGAATGTTCCGTGATATGACGGTGCATGATCTGGATATGGCACGTTTCATTATTGGTGAAGATCCGGTGTCGATCACGGCGCACGGCAGCTGCATGGTTGATCCTGCGATTGGCGAAGCCGGCGATATTGATACTGCAGTATTAGTATTACAGTTCCCATCAGGGGTGATGGCGACCATCGTAAACAGCCGTCGGTCAGGTTACGGTTATGATCAACGTCTAGAGCTTCACGGTGAAAAAGGCTTACTACAAGCAGGCAACATGAAAGAAAACTTGGTACAGCATTGGGGTGATGTTGGTTGTACCAGCGCTAAACCGCAACCTTTCTTTTTAGAGCGCTATCAAGATGCATATATCGCTGAATGGCAACATTTTGCAGATGTTTTAGCGGGTCGTTGCAAGCCTGAATGTAGTGGTGTTGATGGTGAGTTTGCTTTGGTGCTGGCTGAAGCGGCTTTAGAGTCAATGAAATCAGGGAAAACGGTGATCCTTTAACGATCTAATACCTTATTTTTAGCCAGACTAATAAATCATTAAGGGTCTCTTTCCATGAGGTCCTTTTTTGTAGTCAATAAAATCAATGCATTAAGTAACTTCTTCCGCTAGTTTATATTAAGAAAAGCATCGCTAATTTTATCCCGAACCCACTTATGCACCTGATCGTTTTGGTGCCTTTCATGCCACATTCCACGAATAGTAAGAGTCGGTAAACTAAATGGGCACGCCTTTAATTCTAATCCGTATAACTTACTTCCTTGCTCTGCGATAGATTCCGGCAAGAAGGCAATCAATTTAGAATTAGGTAATAGTGCTAACTGTAAATTGAGGGATTCAGCATAGAGTCCAACTTTTCGTTCTGACAGTCCCATATTTTTACCGTATTGGCTTACTGGATCATCGTGATCATCGAGCAAGCTGGATTTGATATGAGGGTAGCGAAAAATGGCTTCTGTACTCCAGTTATTCAGAGCGGGGTTATGCTTATCTAGCAAGCACACTAAGGCTTCATCGATAAGGCGTTTTTGCATAAAACGCGGATTAGCCTTCAGTCCCGCTCCAATGATCATATCTAGCTTTCCGCTATCGAGTTTTTCATAAGCGTTATTGTCCAGTATCTGCACATCAAAGATGATGTTAGGTGCTTCATCATTGATAGTGTGAAATGCCTTTGATAGGTAAGAAGCAACAATAAAGTCATGAGTCTGAAGACGAAAGTGGGCATGAACTTGCGAGAGTTCTAAGATTTTTGGTGTCAGTAAGGTGCCAATTTCACCGAGAATAAAACTGAGTTTACCGGATAATTCCAATGCCCGTGCTGTAGGCTCTAATCCTTTGGCATTTCGTATAAAAAGAGGATCATCGAAAACAATTCTCAGCCTAGAAAGAGTGTGGCTCATTGCTGATTGGGTGACATTCATTTTCTGAGCTGCACGCCCCACATGCCGCTCTTCAAGCAACGCTCGTAAAGATTTAAGCAGATTTAGATCGACCTTAGCTATATGACTTTCATTCATAATGTTTATTAATTGTAATCAGTTCAATTAATAATGATGCAGATCTAAACTCTAAGCAACCCGAAAAATGGAAAGAATAATATGAATATTTTAATTACTGGCATTATTGCTTTGCTTTCAGCTTTCTTCTTATTTGCTGGCTCAATAAAATTGCTGGGCTGGCAAAAAATGATTTTTGAAAAACAAATAGAGTTCTTTCATTCTTACGGACTTAATCGTCAGGTAATGGCGCTGGTAGGTGTCGTTGAGTTGTTTGGGGCAATTACCATTTGGTTCCAGAGCAGCATACTAGGGTTGCTAGGAGCCATGGCTCTGCTTGGCACTTCTTTAGGGGCTATCTATTTTCATTTACGTTTTGATACTTGGAAAGATGGTATTCCGGCGGTGATGACACTGATCCTTTCAGGAGTGGTTGTTTTCCTTGGCTACGTCATTTTTTAGGCAGAAACTTAATTGCATGATTATTGAGGTTATCAAGGACCTGACTAATTCAGATCCTTAATACCGTACTTTGCCTCACATGTTGTGGGGCGTTTTTTATTGATCGTTTCCGGTTTTAAACGCCAGCGATACCGCTAATGTTTGTGCAAGACAGAATGATGCTGATTGCGATCGGAATGCATCCACTTTTGCCTCTTTCACCACGAAACAGACGTCGCTAAAGGCTGCTAGCGGGCTTAATTGGCTGTCTGTAATCACCACTTGCTTTGCCCCTGCCTTGCTGACTATCTCGCTTAATTTTACGGTTTCCTCAGCGTAGGGAGAGAAGCTGATAGAGATAACAATATCTTTGGGTCCCACCATACTGAGCTGTTCTTGAAACATCCCACCTAATCCATCAATTAGAAAAGCGCGGCGCTCTAAATGGCGTAATGCATAGGTTAAATACGATGCGATGCTAAATGAACGACGTAGGCCAATTAGATAAATATTATCGGCGTTAGCAATTAACTCGACCGCTTGATTCAGTTTATCGGCCGATGTTTGAGTGGCTAACTGCTCCATGGCTTGGCTGTTTGCTCGGGCAAAATCTTGCAATATATCAATAGGGTTTTCAGGCGGTGGTGACGCATCATCTAATTCTTTAAATAAGCGTGCGCGATCTGTGTAGCTGGTGGTTTCTTCAACAAGGTTTTGACGAAACAGTTGTTTCATTTCATTAAAGCCTTTGAAGTCAAAAGCATTTGCGAAGCGGATCAGCGTTGAAGGGGGTACTTGCGCTTGCTCAGCAATAACTGCAACCGTGTCAAAAGCGATACTGTTGTGGCTCTCTAATACATACGCGGCGACTTGTTGCAGCCGTTTGCTTAATTCGTTATATCGATTACGAATTTGCTCTTCTAATTCAGATAGCGTGGTAGCTGCAGACATTTTTAACTTCCTGTCGTTAACGCTTTATAAGTCTGGCAATTATATGATAATGAAATGAAAATTTCAAAATGTACGATTAAATTATGTCTGGTTGGAATATATGTTTCAGTTTATCTGCAGTAGGAGGGGTACCGAGGTGCTTCAAACTCAAAAAGGCCACGGATTAAAGAATCCGTGGCAAAGTTTCCTACAGTTACAACTTTGTTAAAGAGTAAATGTTTACGGGGGTTATTTACTCTTTTTCTGTCGTTTCATATCGAAAATGACAGCAACAACAATGACTAAGCCTTTTACGACTTGCTGCCAATAGGCCGAAACATTCAATAAATCAAGCCCATTTTGCAGTACACCCATGATCATGACGCCGACAATCGTGCCCTGAATTGTACCGATACCACCGGCATGGCTCACACCACCAACGGTTGCAGATGCGATGGCATCAAGTTCATACATCACACCAAGGCCTGGTTGACCAGAGTTAATACGTGCAGTCAGAATCAGTGCAGCAATACCTGCAAGTAAACCGGCATATACATAGACAAGAATCTTGTATTTGGTCACGTTAATGCCAGATACATATGCGGCCGTTTCATTACCACCAATGGCGTAGGCGTATTTACCAAATCGAGTGTAATTAAGCAGCACATAGGTAATGAAAGCCATTACCAAAAATATCACCACAGGCACGGGCACATTGGCAATGGTTCCTTGACCAATCCACTGGTATGACTCGATTAGGCTACTGACTGGGCGACCATCTGAATACAGTAGTGCTGCACCACGAGCGATAATCATCATACCCAGTGTTGCAATGAAAGGAGGGATACCCGTATAAGCAATAAGAGCACCGTTTATCAAACCACATAATGCACCGACGGCAAGTGCCACTAAAATTGGCACGATAACAGGTAGCTCTGGCAGGTTAGGGTACATTCTCATGCCCCAATCAAGTGATTGGGCGGTACTTGCTGATACAACGGCTGCAACCGCGAGAACAGAGCCGGAAGAAAGATCGATACCTCGTGTAATGATGATAATAGTAACGCCAAGCGCCAGCAGACCAATACTTGCCATTTGTGTCATTACGTTAAGTAGGTTGGCCACTGTTAAGAAAACAGGAGACAAAATACTCATCACAATACACATTGCGACAAAGACAAAATAGATAGCGTATTTGGATATGAAGCGTTTTGTATTTGCGCCCTTCGGTTGATCTGAAGTCGCTTGAAGAAGTTTAGCTAGCATAACTACATTCCTTGATTCGTTTTGATTTAGCTAATGTGGTGGCGTTAGTTAAAAGCCATTGACATTACTTGTTGCTGAGAGGCTTCTTTGCCGTCAAGTTCACCCTTCAGCTTGCCTCCATGCATGACCAGTATTCGGTCGCTCATTCCTATCACTTCAGGCAGTTCAGACGAGATCATGACTAAGCTTTTGCCCATACCTGTGAGTAATCGCATTAGTTTATAAATTTCAGACTTCGCGCCGATATCAATACCGCGTGTCGGTTCGTCTAAAAAGAGGATGTCTGGTTTGGTTAGCATCCAACGTGCAAGTAGTACTTTCTGTTGATTACCACCGCTGAGGTTATCAATTTTTTCTTCCATACCCGGTGTTTTGACTTTTAATTTGGTGCACTGGCTAGCGCAATCTTTTTGCATCGAACGTACATCAAGCACGTTCACAACTTTATTACGGTAAGCATCAAGATGAGCAATAGAGGTATTAGCGAAGATATCAAGCATCAAGTAAAGACCAGAATGGCGTCGATCTTCGGTTAAAAAGGCCATTTTATGACTGATTGCATCTTGAGGCGTTTTGATTTCGACGTTTTCGCCGTTAATCCAAATTTCGCCTACATCGTGCTTTCTTACCCCAAATAAGGTTTCGATAAGCTCGGTGCGTCCAGCGCCAACAAGCCCTGCAATACCTAAAATTTCACCTTCATGTAGTTTGAAGCTAATGTTGTCAAATACACCGTCAACGCTCAGATTTTTTACTTCTAGACGTACTTTTCCAGGTTTCGCTGTAGGAGGTGGGAATACATCGCCTAAATCACGACCAACCATCATCTGAACAAGTTCTTCATGATTAGTGCTTTGTGCTTCACGTTCGCCGATGTAACACCCATCACGGAATACTGTTATATCGTCACAAATACGGAAGATTTCATCCATTTTATGGCTGATGTAAACAATGGATACGCCTTGCTTCTTTAACTTTTCGATGATTTCAAATAGATGATCAACTTCTTTGCCAGTTAAAGCAGAGGTGGGTTCATCCATAATAATAATTTTTGAATTGTAGGAGATTGCTTTAGATATCTCGATCATTTGCATTGTCGCAACGGTAAGTTCGCTCATTGGCGTACGTGGGTCGAGGTGCAAATCTAATTTTTTTAAGAGTTCAGTCGTATCATGGTACATTTTTGCATGGTCGATAAGACGTAATGGACCTTTAAGCGGCTCACGCCCTAACCAAATATTTTCAGCAATACTACGGTGAAGAATAGGAGATAGTTCTTGGTGGATCATTGAAATCCCAGCTTCTAGTGCTTCTTTCGCACCATTATAATTAACCTGTTCTCCTTGATAACGAATCGTGCCGCAGTCGCGTTGATAAATACCAAACAGCACTTTCATTAGGGTGGATTTACCCGCACCATTTTCTCCCATCAAAGCCATTACGCGACCTTTTTTTAACGTTAATTGCACATTATCGAGTGCTTTTACGCCAGGAAATGTTTTGGTAATACCACGCATTTCTAATAAAACTTGGTTCATGCTTTCTGCTCCAATTAGGTTGTTCTATGTGCCAACTTTCAGGCACATAGAACAGTCAGTACGAGGGATAATTAACCTTGTTTAGCTTCAAATTCAGCTAGGTTATCCTTAGTAACGAGTTCAGCAGGAATCCACGTTATTTTGTCGCGAGGGGTTTTATTAATACCGCTAAGCGCCGCATCAATTGCGCCACGAGCTTGGCTACGACCATCTTGGAATACTGTCGCGTCTAGTGCGCCTTTTTTGATAGCCATTAAACCATCAGGGGTTGCATCAACACCAATTACGATAGTATCGTCAAGTTTACCTGCAGCACGTAATGCCTGAATCGCACCTAATGCCATATCATCATTGTTCGAAATAATGATGTCTAGCTTGTCACCAGAGTTGATCCAGTTCTCCATAACAACCATTCCTTGAGAACGCTGCCATAAAGCGGTTTGCTTACGAATAATGTTGTATTCAGGTTTTTCTTTGAAGAAATCTTCTACACCTTGAGTACGTAAAATTGCCGCTTCAACCGTCATCATACCCATGATAATGCCGATGTTACCGCCATCTGAGTGCTTTGCTGCGTATTTCGCTTGTTCTTCACCAAATCGAAGTTCTTCAGAACCCACGTACGCAACACCATCTGGAAGATAGGTAGGGCGGCGATTTAAGTAAACAAGTTCAATGCCAGCTTTTAAAATGTCATCAGTCATAGGTTGTGTTGCATCGGTGTTTACTGGTACAAGAATAATGCCGTCAACTTGTTGAATAATGAAATTTTGAATTTGACCAAGCTGCTTTACAGTATCTTCTTTAGCATCAACAAAAATGAGTTCGAGGTTGTCTTGCTTTTCTGCATAAGCACTCATCGAATCTTTCATATTTACCAAGAATGTGTCATCAAAGTTCGGTATAGCAACACCAATTCGAGTCACATTACTGTCAGCTTTCTCTCCGCCACAGGCTACAAGTGCCATTAACCCCGTAATAAAAAGCACCCCTTGAACTGCTTTTTTAGGCTTATTCATTAATTGCTTTATATATTTAGTGCTTTGTTGAAATAGCGTAGTCAATCCACTTGTCGTAATTGGCATGTCTGCCTCCTTGTTATTAGATGCTTCTTCAGCAAATTTAAAATGCGATTTCATGCATTAAGTTAACTCTCCATTTAGAGCTTCTACTTAATTACCGACTAGAATCACATCTCATATTTTAATCGTGAGTTTTTTATTCATATTGGTATGAAAAATATTTTCTAAACTCAGTGAGGATTACTATAGGTTGTCGTTTCTTTTATAACCACCACTGATGTTAATTAAATGTATAAAATGCTACTTCGATCTCATATAAAATTTAAATGCAAATCTATTTTCCTTTGTAAGTTATTGATTTTAATTGCTATATGTTATTTTTTTGAACTTGATCACGAAAGGCGAGATTGAGTTGTAATGCGCTTACGGCATACTTGTTAGCAAATATGTTAATGAAAAAATATTTTCAAAATTTATGCTTCGATTATAAATTGACCGAAGTTATGATGGGTGTAGTGTACGGAACACACAGGACTATTAATCATGATGTATCAATCTGATAAGGCTGCTGGTAAGACAACTTACGCTGTAATAGAGATTTTTAAAGGCCTTAGATGCTTACCGCAGGATTAACTTCAATGGTTTTATTTCCTGAAAATATTAACCGACATGTGGATTTACTTATTTTAATAAAACAATAAAACGTCAATTAATTGTGTGATTATTTGAGGCTACTTTTTTTGAATTAGATCAAAACGCTTTTTATATTGATCCCGAAGAGTAAATTGACTTACCCAAAGAATCAGTACAGAACAAACAGACTTAAGATCACAAAAAAAAACATTCATTTCGTTTTTTGTTGATAATGAAACGTTCATTTCGTATAACTGAGTCATTGAAATGATCCAACCACGATGACGCGTTGATTGTCGTTTTATAACGTGCTTTGAGAAAGGAATCGAAAATGAAACATGACAGCAAAACATTAGATCTTATTTGTATGGGACGGGTGGCTGTTGACTTGTATGGTCAACAAATTGGTGCGCGTTTGGAAGACATGGGCTCCTTTTCTAAATACCTTGGCGGGTCGTCGGGCAATGTTGCTTACGGTACTGCCCGCCAAGGTTTGAAATCATCGATGTTGGCACGAGTCGGTGATGAGCACATGGGACGCTTTCTTCGTGAAGAGCTCAATAGTGTAGGTGTTGATACAAGCCATTTGATTACCGATGAAGAGCGTTTAACGGCACTTGTTATTCTTGGTATTAAAGATGAAGAAACTTTCCCACTCATTTTTTACCGTGATAATTGCGCTGATATGGCGATCACAGCCGATGATGTGTCAGAAGAATACATTGCTTCTGCACGTTGTTTAGCCATTACAGGTACGCATCTATCTAACCCTCAAACGCGTGATGCAGTACTTACCGCTTTAAAATATGCCCGTCGTAATGGTGTAAAAACAGCGCTAGACATTGATTACCGCCCCGTTCTATGGGGATTAACGTCGTTGGGTGATGGCGAAAATCGTTTTATTGAATCAGGAAAAGTAACAGACCAACTACAAGAAGTATTAGGGCTGTTTGATTTGATCGTTGGTACAGAAGAAGAGTTTCACATTGCGGGCGGCTCAACTAACAGTATCGATGCCCTTCGTGCAGTGCGTCAGGTAAGCCAAGCTGAACTCGTGTGTAAAAGAGGGGCGTTAGGCTGTTCTGTATTCAGTAACGACATTCCTAATGATCTGGATGATGGTATTACCATTCAAGGTGTCAGAGTCGATGTATTAAATGTGCTAGGCGCAGGCGATGCCTTTATGTCGGGTCTATTACGTGGCTATTTAAGTGGCGAAGGCTGGGAAAAAGCGTGTGCTTACGCCAATGCCTGTGGGGCATTAGTGGTTTCTCGTCATGGTTGTGCACCATCTATGCCTACGAAAGTAGAGCTCGATGATTACTTAAGCCGTGCTAACGACGTACCACGCCCTGATATAGACGCACGTTTAAACCATCTACACCGTGTTACCACCCGTAAATCTAATTGGGAAGAATTATGCGTTCTCGCGTTTGACCACCGTGTTCAATTTGTTGATATGGTGCGAGAAGCCGGAGCCGATTTCGACAGCATAAAGCCGCTAAAAAAACTCATTTTACAAGCGAGCCAAGAAGTTGCCAAAGAAGCGGGATTACAAGGTAAAGCGGGCATTTTGTGTGATGGTACGTTCGGGCAAGATGTATTAAATGAAGTCACTGGCTCTGGCTGGTGGATAGGGCGACCAATCGAACTTCCTGGTTCTCGTCCGCTGTGTTTAGAGCATGGCAATATTGGCTCTCAGTTAGTTAACTGGCCGCTTGAGCATGTGGTTAAATGTTTAGCCTTTTTCCACCCCGATGATCAGCATCCACTGCGATTAGAACAAGAAAGCATGATCAAAGAAGTGTATGCCGCTTGCTGCCAATCAGGTCATGAGTTGTTGTTAGAAGTAATTTTGCCTGCAGATATGCCATCGTCAGATGATCTGTACCTTCGTGCTGTGCAGCGTTTCTATAACTTAGGGGTAAAACCTGATTGGTGGAAGTTACCGCCACAGTCCGTAGAAGGTTGGAACAACATTAGTGCCGTGATTACAGAACGAGATACATACTGCCGAGGCGTAGTGATCTTAGGGTTAGATGCCCCGGAAGCAGAATTGAAAGCCGGTTTTGCCGCTGCTGCCAATCAACCATTAGTAAAAGGTTTTGCCGTTGGGCGCACCATATTTGGCCAACCTTCTCGTGACTGGTTAGCGGGCAAGATTGATGATCGCGCTTTAATAGAGAAGATAAAAGTGAATTACCACAACTTAATTACTTTGTGGCGTCAGCGCGGATAGGAGCCTTTATTATGTCAGCTAAAAATACGATTCGACTTACTATGGCACAAGCATTAGTGAAATATCTAATGGCGCAAAAAGTGGATATTGATGGTGAAACACTACCACTCTTTGAAGGTGTATTTGCTATTTTTGGTCACGGTAATGTCGCGGGTGTGGGGGAAGCTTTATACCATGTTCAAGACCAACTACCGACATTTCGCGCCCATAATGAACAAGGTATGGCACATGCAGCTATTGCATTTGCCAAAGCGAATAATCGCCGCCGTATGATGGCAGCAACAACCTCTGTAGGCCCAGGTGCACTGAATATGGTCACGGCAGCGGCTTTAGCGCATGTTAATCGCTTGCCTGTCTTATTATTACCGGGCGATACGTTTGCTACCCGTGAGCCGGATCCTGTCTTGCAACAAATTGAAAATTGGAATGATCCAACGATCACCCCGAATGATTGTTTTAAACCGGTAAGCCGTTTCTTTGATCGCATTACGCGCCCTGAACAACTGCTAAACAGTTTGCCGCAAGCGATGCGTATCTTAACGGATGCGATTGAATGTGGACCAGTGACCTTGTCGTTACCGCAAGACGTTCAAACAATGGCATACGATTACCCAGAAAGCTTTTTCGCCGAGCGTACTCATCGCATGCGCCGTTTAGGTGCCGATGTGGTTGAAATTGAGCAAGCGATCGAGTTACTGAAAACGGCTAAAAATCCGGTGGTTATCGCGGGTGGTGGCCTGCATTACTCTGAAGCATTGCCCGAGTTTCATCAATTGGTTGAAAAGTACCAGTTACCTGTTGGTGAAACACAAGCAGGGAAAGGGGCTTTGCCTTGGGATCACGCCTTAAATTTAGGATCTGTGGGCGTTACAGGATCGGCGGCGATCAATGAACTCGCCCGTGAAGCCGACGTGGTATTCGCGGTAGGTACACGCTTGCAAGATTTCACGTCTGGATCGCGATCTTTATTTAGCCGTGATGCCCGCATTGTGTCGATCAACATCAACGGCTTTGATGCGATTAAACATAATGGTGTACCCGTTGTTGGTGATGCGAAACGCACACTTCCGCAATTTACAGATTTACTTGAAGGTTGGCAGCCGAATGCCGCTTGGTGTGATAGAGCAGAATCCTTACGCCAGCAGTGGAATGAAACCGTCTCTATTGCCATGACAGATCGTGGAACTGATTTGCCCACAGATGCAGAAGTTATTGGTGCAGTCAATCGTGCCGCAGATGAGAAAGACATTGTGGTTTGTGCCGCTGGTGGCTTACCGGGTGAATTACATAAGCTGTGGCGAACCAAATACGATAAAGGTTACCACCTCGAATATGGCTTTTCATGCATGGGGTACGAGATAGCTGGTGGGCTAGGCGTGAAAATGGCGAAGCCTGATTCTGATGTCATCGTGATGATTGGCGATGGTTCATACCTCATGCTTAATTCTGAAATCGCTACATCCGTCATGTTAGATCAAAAGCTGATATTAGTGGTGTTAGATAACCGAGGCTACGGATGTATTAGCCGTTTACAACATGCTTGCGGCGGTGCTGGCTTCAATAACCTACTTAAAGACTGCAAGACCATTGATGGTGGCGCACCGAAAACAGACTTTGCCGCTCATGCTAAAGCGTTAGGCGCAAATTCTGAAAAAGTAGGCTGTATTCCTGAATTAGAACAAGCCCTAATACGCGCAAAACAATCAGACAAAACCTATGTCATCACACTTGATACCGATCCGCTCAGTACTACCGAATCTGGTGGCTCTTGGTGGGAAGTCGCAGTACCTGAAGTGTCGGAACGTGAGCAAGTCAGACTTGCAAGAAAGCAATATGAACTTGCCAAACAACAACAAGTTATCTGATCTGCAGTCCAAATATTAATGGAGTATAACAATGACAGTACAATTAGGAATTAATCCACTCACATGGACCAACGACGACCTTCCTTCACTTGGTGCAGAAACATCACTTGAAACCTGTTTAACTGAAGGGCGACAAGCAGGATTTACGGGTTTTGAACTCGGCAATAAGTTCCCGCGTGATGCAAGTCTATTAGGGCCAATTTTAGCCAAGCATGACGTTAAATTAGTATCTGGCTGGTATTCAGGTGAATTATTAACGCGTTCTGTAGAAGAAGAAATCGAAGCCGTACAACCACATTTAACTTTATTAAGAGAGTTAGGTGCAAAAGTAATGGTTTTCGCTGAAGTTACCAGCTGTATTCATGGCGATCAAGATAAGTCTGTTTACCTTCGTCCTAAATTTCCGGCTGAACAATGGCGTGAATATGGCGAGAAGCTAACAAAATTTGCGCGTTATACCCAAAGCCAAGGGGTACAAATTGCTTATCACCACCATATGGGCACGGTAATCGAAACTGAAGCCGATATTGATAACTTAATGAAGCACACTGGGCCAGATGTTGGCTTGTTATTAGATACTGGGCACTTAACTTTTGCAGGTGCCGATCCAATTGTTGTTTCTGAACGTTGGGCGCATCGTATTAATCATGTTCATTGTAAAGATATTCGCCGTGATGTATTAGCCGATGTTAAAAATCGAAAAACAAGCTTTCTAGATGCGGTATTAAACGGGGTATTTACCGTACCGGGTGATGGTTGTATTGATTACTCAACACTGTTTACCTTGTTAAAGAATAATGAATATCAAGGTTGGTTAGTGGTGGAAGCAGAGCAAGATCCTGCCGTTGCCAACCCACTGACTTATGCCACCTTGGGTTACGACAATTTATCTCAATTAGCGAAAGATGCTGGCTTATTTAATTAGGAGCAATTTACATGAAAACGGTTCAAAATTTTATTAACGGAAACATTACTGAAAGTCGTAGCGAGCGTTTTGCCCCTATTTATAATCCAGCAACTGGTGAACAAACGCGTCAGGTAGTGCTAAGTTCAGCCGCAGAAGTCGAGCAAGTTGTTGCCGTGGCAGATGCTGCTTTTCCCGCATGGGCAAAAACATCACCCCTAAAACGTGCCCGTGTGATGTTCAAATTTAAAGCCTTGCTTGAACAAAATATGGATAAGCTAGCGCGTATTATTTCTAACGAACATGGCAAAGTCTATTCAGATGCCGTTGGTGAAGTAACACGCGGGCTAGAAGTTGTCGAATTTGCTTGTGGCATTCCCCACCTACAAAAAGGTGAGCATTCTGCCAATGTAGGTACTGGGGTTGATAGTCACTCTTTGATGCAGCCATTGGGTGTGTGCGTGGGTATAACCCCGTTTAACTTTCCTGCCATGGTGCCAATGTGGATGTTTCCAATTTCACTGGCAACGGGTAACACCTTTATATTAAAACCATCAGAGAAAGATCCTTCTCTAGCATTAGAACTGGCGAAGTTATTGAAAGAAGCCGGTTTACCAGATGGTGTTTTCAATGTAGTCAACGGTGATAAAGAAGCCGTTGATGTGCTATTAACCGAACCACGCGTACAAGCGGTGAGTTTTGTTGGCTCGACACCGATTGCAGAATACATTTATTCTACCGCATCGGCACATGGCAAGCGTTGTCAGGCTTTAGGTGGTGCAAAAAACCATTGCATCTTGATGCCAGATGCTGATTTAGATATGGCAGCAAATGCCATTATGGGTGCAGCATTCGGTGCTGCTGGCGAGCGATGCATGGCGCTATCTGTTGCTGTTGTTGTTGGTGATCAAACGGGTGATAAATTAATTGCTAACTTAACCGAGCAAATTGCAAAAATGCACATAGGCCCAGGTATTGTTGATGGTACAGAAAATGACATGGGTCCGGTTATTTCTGCGGTACATAAAGCGAAAATTTGTGACTACATAACGACAGGGGTTGAACAGGGCGCTTCTTTGTTAATTGATGGCCGTGATTTAGTCGTTGAAGGTCATGAAGAAGGGTATTTTGTTGGTCCTACGTTGTTCGATAACGTATTACCAGAAATGACAATTTATAAAGAAGAGATCTTTGGCCCAGTACTGGCGATAGTACGTGTACCCGATTATAAAACTGGTCTTGATCTTATCAATCGTCATGAATACGGTAACGGTACGGCTATCTTTACGCGTGATGGCGAAACAGCACGTCAGTTTAGTGAAGATGTATTAGCGGGAATGGTTGGCATTAATGTTCCTATTCCTGTTCCAATGGCGTTCCATAGCTTCGGTGGCTGGAAGCGTTCTGTGTTTGGCCCATTAAATGTGCACGGTAACGATGGTGTACGTTTCTATACCCGAATGAAAACAGTGACTAGTCGTTGGCCTACCAGTGTTCGTTTAGAGCAACACACAAGTGCGTTCTCGATGCCGACGATGTAATGTTACAAAAAATGTAATCTTGCAAAGTGGTTAGAAGAGCCATTAAACGATAACCCCTCATCAAAGACTGACTGTTCGTTGATGAGGGGTTTCTTATTTAGTACTCAATACCGACATGTAATTCGGTATGGCGCTTTTTAATGATAAATGCGCGAATATTATCGTAGGCATAATTAAAGACTAACGCGTAAATAGTAATGAAAATGGTCACGCCAATGTCTAGCCAGAATGCGTCGATAAGAGAAACATTTAAGATATATGCCATTACCGGTATGGTAAAAAAGAGTAAACCCGCTTCAAATAAAATCACGAAGAATACCCTAAGCTTCATGGTGCGTTCTTCACGATTACCTGGAAAAAAACGGTCAAAAATATAGTTAAAGATAAAATTCCATACCATGGCAATACTTGCAACAACTATCATAGTTCCTGAAAGGGTATGAGGGTTGTGCTCGGTAAAAACAATTAAGCCAAGAATGGATAAACTTACCGCTAATACTTCAAATAAAACCGCATGAAATATGCGTTCAAACGTCGACATAATAAACCTTTTTCTACATTGTATTTTGTATGGGAGCGGGATTATTACGCTTAAATATAAAGAGGGAAAGTTAGCAGCTATCACGATGTGTGATAGCTAATAAATATGACGAAGTATCTTGTTTGATTACTTTGTCGTATTTTCCGTGAACATAGAACTAGCGCGTACTCTACTAACCATCTTACCGACAACGACCAAAATAACGGCACCAAGCAAAACTGGCGATATTAAAAACGACCAACTCTGACCCGCTAACATTATTAGTACTGGGTTAGCGCCTGCTGGTGGATGAGTTGTTTTGGTAAACAGCATTGCACTAACCGCAAGGCCTGTTGCTATCGATAAGCTTAAAGGCGTCACACCAATAAACTCGACGAAAAAAACACCAATAAATGCAGTTATTAAGTGACCTAAAATGACATTTTTCGGTTGCGCCAGAGGGCTATCTGGCACGCCAAATACGAGTACTGCCGTTGCACCAAAAGGTGCCATTAGCAATATGATGTCTGACTGAGCACTATCCGCAAAAGACAATATCCCAATAGCCAGTGCAGCGCCAACCCCAGAAAATAGCGATAGAACTAAACGATTCATAAATACACTCCAATGGTAGACCAGTCTGTCTCCTTGTTATGGTAGACAGGTTGGTCTACCTGTGTCAACATACTAAAAGATTGGAGGTGAAGTATGAATGATAAAAAAAAGTTACTAATAGATACTGCATTACATTTGTTTTATGAAAACGGCATTAACTCAGTGGGTATTAATGAAATATTAAAGGTATCTGGTGTTGCGAAGAAGACCATGTACAACCACTTCAAAAGTAAAGACGAATTAGTTGTTGCGACATTAGAATCACGTGACAAAATCTTTCTAGAATGGCTAGATACGCAACTTCAACGTTCCGTGAACAAGCTTGATGTTGTAAATATATTATTCAGCGCAATGACATCTTGGTTTAAAAATGAAGTGCCAGAATTAAGTCCATTTAGAGGGTGCTTTTTTATCAACACTTCAGCTGAATGCAGCAACAAGAACAATGCCATCTATCAGTATTGTGCCAACCACAAAATGAAGGTCAGAAAGCTGATACAGAAATATTTACAAACAGAAGATGAATCCCTTTTGGATATGATTTGTTTACTTAAAGAAGGGGCGATTGTTTCTGCTTATTTAAATCAAGATCTTAACGCTGCAAACAAGTGTATCCCACTTATTACGCGACATGTCGATACGCCGTAAGATAGAGCGGGGAACACCAGCCATTTATTTGATGATGGAGCGAGCTGGGTTTCCTGCAACACGATCATAGCTTGCAACATCTTTTGTCACGACAGAGCCAGCACCAATAACAGCACCTTCACCAATGGTTACACCGGGTAATATTATCGCGCCACCGCCAATCCAAGCTTTATCATTAATTGTCACTGGTTTTGCTACTTCATCACCCGCAATACGTCTATCGGCATCAAGAGCATGAGAAGCCGTATATATTTGCACTCTAGGCCCTATCATTACGTGAGAGCCAATGTTCACAAGGCCATTGTCCAATATAAGCGCACCGCTGTTTATATAGCTTTGATTACCAATAGATAAATGATTGCCATAACTCATCTCGAGAGGGGGAATAATGCAGCTATCAAGAGGAACCTTAATACCAAGGTTAACTAATATTTCATGCCTGAGATCTGAATTCAGTTCGTTATTGAAATGGCGAAGCAAGACAGAAGCTTCTTCCCGTAACTTTTCTAACGCCTTACATTGGCAATTATAGACACTACCATTAAGCATTTTTTCTAATTCAGACATATACATAATACTTTTAATAACGAAGAATCACATTCTACGTTCTATTTATCGATGCGCACATTTGTCTGCCTGATTTGTTACCTGAACCACATAACAGGTGCTAACGTCGATTGAGTTAAACCAATATTCAGCAAAATCTTGCGTCATATCAAGATCCCAAACACACAATACCAACAGTTATTCGTATTGTATTACTGCTTCATGTTAGCGCTAAATGAGATCGTAAATTTGACAAAAAACATTCAGAAACTAACTCTTGGCTAGTGATCACATTTTTGATTTTTAACTAATATTTCCAATGACATAGGCCTATTGCAACCTTATTATTAACCGAAGCTTAAATCACTGTGTCTAAATTATGTCTGTATTAGAAAATCCCTCAGCTCTAACTATCTCTTACAATCCTAAAAATGTTGAATCACTACGCCAAGGTTTGCAGTATTATCGGAAGCTTATTCAGCAAGAAGATGCGTTCTGCGACTTTTATTGCCACGTCACTTTCGCCCTAGAAGAGAATAGTGATGACAGCATTACTGACTTGCTTGAAGACTCTGTTGCTAAAACCATTTTTACCTTCTGTGGTAGAGATGTTGAAAAGCTCTCTTCTGAACAAAAGCTCAATGATCGCTGCGTGGATCCTGAAACGGCATTCTTCATGCGTGCTTTATTGCACCCAGAGTTAGAAGCTGAACTCGAACAGACAGCAATCACGCTGAATACCGTTTCTCGCCGCGTCAATAATTCATCAGAGATGTGGATTTCTGATACCGAAGTATTGGGCTTAAACCTAATGTTTATGTTGGCGTTAAAATACCCTCAATACACGTATCTTTTAGCCAGCTACATTGTGCCTTACTGGGATACGGAACATGCACCATTCGGTGAAGAGGTTCTTGCTATCGTAGTCAGCCATCACGGCTACAGCCACGACATGCTTAAAGCATTCTGCTACTGCGACAACCATATGGCGCGCGCCAAGATGTTCACGTTAGCAGCCACCTCATACGGTGAACAAAACGGTGCGATGGGGCAGAACCAATCACAGTCTTTACTTGATATTTTCCGTAACCAACCAGAAGAATTTTCCACATTCAAGCAAATGCTCAAGGAACGCTTTGCTGCGGTAGATTATCTGCAATATACCGATGATTCGCGTCACTATAACGAAGATCCTATACGCAGCATCGTTCTATCTCTTGTCGAAACCGATAGCGGTACAGAATGCTACGACTTAGATGACAAGGGTGAGGCCATGAGCAAAGCGATTTTCATTGATGGCCTAGCCGATGACGCAGCCGCTGACCTGAAAATCGAAATTGAAGGCTATTTAGGTCGTCAGATTGTTGAAAATAAAGAGGAAGAAGAGGACGAATACAGCGATATTTATTACATCTATGGCACTGGCATTGAACAGTGGAAAGCATTCGTATGGGAAGAGTTCGACAACGGCCGACAAGTTTGGGATTACGTTATCACCGGTGAGAACCCAGATATTCTCGATCAAGTTGAGCCATGTGATGCTTCCGCTCTGATGAAAGCAGGCAATTACAAACTGGCGGAAAAAATCGACTATTTCGTTGGTCACTATGAATCCTTCCACAGTGAACTTGAACGTATTATTTATGACTTAATCGCAGACTGGACATTTAATGGCGACGATGATGAAAAGCCAAATGAAGCGGAAGAGCGCGTTAAGCTGTTCCGCATGTTGGATGTCATCTACTGTTGGAACGACAAACAAGGCTTTGATCCAAACTTCATAGACAAAATGGTTAACGAATACGAATTCTTTAGCGATAAAGAGTTCATGACGCGCTATAACGGCGACTGGAAAGCGCTGTTCTTCCACTGCGTAGAATCATTCTCGGGTTACAGCAGCAATGTCGAGCAAAGCGAAGCGACAACGTTATACCAAATATCACTTGAACATCGTGATGAAGTAAAAACAATCATTGAAAATGGCGACTTCCCTCAAGAGCACCCAGAATTCCCGCAAGAGCAACCGCGAGAAACCATTCTCGGCCTGTGTGCCTCCATTGCGCACTTTGACCAGCTAAACGGCACTAAAGACACACTCAATCAATACGTATTGAGCGCTCTAAATGAACACCTAGTAGCCGCGATTTATGACGCAATCGCCCAAACCAGTGAATTTGTCTGCGCGCCAAAAGTACCAGAGTGGCAATACGAAGAACCAGAGGCAACAGTTCTTAATCAAATCAAACAAGATTGGCTGGTGGTCGAGCAATACTTCAATGGTGAACATGACGATACTGAAGCTGCACTGGTGAAATTTGAGAAGCATCATCGACGTAGTGATAAAGACACAGAGCTATTTCGCGTTCAACCACGCTACTGCTACTTACGCGATTACGATAACAAAGCGCAAAAGCTGCTACTCGCGGCACAGGTATTATCAAAACATGCTGAGTCGCCAATCCAGAAATTTGCTGAACGATTTGTCGAGCTTTGGCTACGTCTTGCACCGACCAAAACATGTCGAATGCTGGCTTACTTCTACAACATCTCTCGCTTTGGCAATGTAGACGCAGACGAATTTCACCAACAAAACCAAAAGCTAGTCAATCAGATGGCTGGCATTACCGATGTTGGTGCCACTGCCTATGTGGTTGAAAATCTAATTAGTGAAGTTCCAAGCGGTGCTGACTATCAAGTGGTATTTGCCCTCTTGTTTAAGCAGTACCAAGACGAAATGGCCTTGCCAGAAAAACAGCGTGTATTGCATCAAGCATTGAAAGTGATCTTGCAACGTTACACCCAAATCTTCATGGCGCAGCTGCATAAGTTCAACCCAGAACTTGTGCCAGAGTACTTTGAAAACACACTGGTCAACATTATTCCTCTTCGCGTGAGACAACGTATCGAAGATACTATTCATGATGATCGTGAGTTGAGTGATGAAGAGAAGCACGATATTGAGGTTGCTCGTCAGTATGTATCGTTAAAAACAACGGCCACCAAAGAGCAAGTTGACCAATTAGTCAAAATCATGGAAAGCCGATACATCGAAGATTTCTGCACACCATGGGGTGAAGCAGAAGTCGGCTTCCTATTCTGGTTTGCATCTGATGTTCTAAAAGACAACCTGTTGCAAATCTACATTCATCACTCAGAGATGGATATTTCGGATCTTCATGATGATCGTGGCACCACGCAGCAACATTGGCTCTGTGAACGCGCTTATGCCCTAGGAATGAGTAAGATTAAACTGTTTGAGTTTATCGTTGAAGAAGATTGGACAGACTGCTTAGACATATTTCCAGACCAACTTGAGCTTGCGCCTCTTACTAAAGAATTAAGCACTGAAGACCTCCATACCTTATTGGTTGAACTGGCGAAATTAGGCAATTATGAGCCACTCATTGCGACTTTCACCAACCATAGTTCTCGCCGTATTCGCGACCTTATCGTAGAGATTAATACAGGGCGTTACAGCAAAAAAGACTCGGATTCAATCGAGGTTGTTGAGTTTGGTATTTTTGCTGAAGGTGGTACGCCAGAGCAGATAGAAGCAGCCGAGCAAGAGAAAACCGCAGAGGAGGAGGATTTCGTATCTATTCATTCGCTAGAACATCGCAAAGAAACGTTACTGATTGAAGCAGAAGTAGGCCGTACGTTTGGGATGAGAATCGGTTACTTCAGCGATGATCGTCCAGAGGAAGAATTCCCTGAGACGATGGACCTAAAAGTTCGCGTTCATCACCCGTACATTCATTCTCATGACGGTTATCTATCAGAGTGGGATATTGAGCTAAGCCTTGATTGTAGAAGCTATGTAGGTTGGACGTTCTCGCACAAGAGCTTGTGTGTACCTGGGATCTACCGCATTGATATCGTCGATGGTGAAAGCAATATCATTGAAAGTAAGACGTTCCACGTGGTTGAGAAGCGGCCTATTCTAACCGATGATTTGGTTGAGCGTTACCAAAATGATTCACTCACTCAGCAACATATGGGTAGCATTAACATTCACGATAATGCATTAAACATTATTGATGTTAAAGACCCTTGCGACACGTTAAACCTAGGCCATCGACTATCGAACAATTTGGTCAATATTTATAGCTACAGCGAAAACAACCAATTGGCATTCAGCGAACTACGGCTGAGCGAAAAAACACCTAAACATTGGTATGTTGCGCCAAACCAGTTAAGACCGTTTATTGAAAAACGCGTTAAGGGTAAACAGCTGTTACTTGGTTCATCAAGTGCTATCAGTTGTGCGTTAGCAAACCTAAGCTTGTGGCAAAGTGAATTGGGGGCTAAGTCGCCAATTAAATTATTCCAGCCAGATCAAGCTCAAGCGGATAGTGTATTAGCCATACACTTACAGCGATTAGGCTTTCGCCTATTATTTGGTTACAGCAATGAGGGTGAACTTTGCCGTATCTTAGTGGCCCCGCAAAAAGTCGGATTATTACGCCGTCTGCTACTACGCATGATGGCCAAAGTTGCACGCAATACTATTGAAGATAAAGGTGTACCTAAGGCGCTTTAAGAGTCTATGCGTGATTTGAGTAGATCAGAAGGCAAAAGAGATCACAATTGTGGTCTCTTTCTATTTATTGTGCCTAAAAAAGTTTTTTGCTTGTTATATATACCTCGCAAATTTTGCAGATTCGTTTACTATGCGCCACCGAAAATATTTCTGCTAAAACGATTAGGCTAATATGTCCGCCAACGCCCTATATACCGACCTTTCTGGTTATTACGATTTAATGTGTGTCGATATCGATTACCATGCTCAAAGCCACTGTATTCGCAGGCTACACCAGATTTTCGGTAACGACGGAAACACGCATCTTGATCTAGCTTGCGGAACAGGTCCGCACGTACGTCATTTTATTGATTTTGGCTATCAAAGTAGCGGGCTCGATATTAATCAACCTATGCTGGATATAGCAACGACTCGCTGCCCAGAAGCACAGTTCTCTTTGCAAAACATGAGTGAATTCAAAATGGCAGAGCCATTAGATTTAATCACTTGTTTCTTGTACTCCATCCATTACAGCGATGGTATCGAAAAACTGAAAGACTGCCTCAAAAGCGTACATAGTGCGTTAAAAAGTGATGGTATTTTCTGTTTTAACGTGGTCGATAAAAACAAGATCAACAATGCTTTATTTGTAAAACACACTGCAAAACAAGAAGATAACGTGTTTTCTTTCCAGTCTGGTTGGCATTACAGTGGTGAAGGCGAAAAACAGGCGCTAAAACTCAGCATTGAAAAAACAACCGCAGAAGAAACCCAAATTTGGAATGACGAACACCCTATGGTTGCTTTCAGCTTTAATGAATTGAAAGAGATCTTGAAACCTTACTTTGAAGTCCATATTTTTGAGCATGATTACGAAAAGATCATCCCTTGGGATCAGAATTCTGGAAACGCCATTTTCGTCTGTGTGAAAATCTAAAAACTGAGTTGTATCAGTCAATGAGTTATATATCAATTTAGTGGCTGTTAGCCGTATCATGGTTCATGTTCTATGATTATGGAACATGAACAACAAAGGTATAACTCATTGAAGGTACTCATTATCGGAGGCTCAGGCGGTATAGGTTCTGCGTTAATTCATCTATTTTTAAATACGCAACCAGAAACGATTATTTATGCGACTTATCGAACCAGTAAGCCACACATAGAGAATGCCCGCGTTAACTGGTTTAAAGTGGATGTATCATCGGAACATGACATTCGCTCTTTAGCAGATAGCATTACAACGTTAGATACCGTGATTAATACCGCAGGAATACTACACCTACCTAACAACCAGCCTGAAAAATCGATAACTGAATTTAATGCCGACTTTTTTTATCTAAATATTCTTACCAACGTTATCCCCACTATTCATATAGCGAAGTATTTCTCGACTCACCTAAAGTCAAAACAGAATACGCATTTTGTGTCTATTTCAGCTCGAATTGGTAGCATAGAAGACAATAAAATAGGAGGGTGGATTAGTTATCGTTGTTCTAAAGCTGCATTGAATATGGCACTAAAAACGATCAGTGTAGAGTGGAGGTATAAATTACCCAACTGCTGTGTATTTGCATTTCACCCTGGAACTACAGATACTCATTTATCCAAGCTGTTTCAAAAAAATGTTCCAGCAAATAAGCTGTTTACACCAGAATACGTTGCACAGTGTTTAGTTGATTTATTAAGCACAACAACACCAACAGATTCAGGTGAATTTTTTAGTTACGATGGAAAAAAAATACCGTGGTAGTCCCGTTTCATTCTTTATCAAAGCTATCTACCACGATTGCCCCCATAGAAGCTGGCATCGTAATTACAATCATCCGTTTAATGGCCGTTATCGGGTCGGCCAGCAATGGAAATTTATCTAAGCATAGTAGTACTAGGCAGACGACGAATGCCGTCATAATGTAAGCGATAACAATACGGAAAACGAACACAAACAGGCGATTTTTAATATTTTTTTGAAATACACTTTGATAGGTAAATATTCCAAGAAAAAGCACGGATAATGTAAAAAGCATTAGTAAATTAGAATAGGGCAGTGTGTCACCTAAACGCCAAGCTTCTTCTGAAAAGGATATGGGAACCGCAAGCGCAAAAGCGCCAACAAATACTTGGCTTGCATCTTCCATATTAAAACTGAATGTCATTTAATTCCCTTTTCATATCAGTGGCGCGTTGTTAAACGATTAGACCCAGGTACTATTTGTTTTGGCATAACGTACCACTTGATATACCGCTATATTTCTATCTGCTAGCAATTTTACTACTTCGGGAATACATTGAATGGGCAATTCTATTTCGTACCCATGTGCTAACGTTGCTATTTTTGTCGCTCTTTTTGTGCCAAGAAAATCTGACATGATTTCCTTAACCACTCCTTCATGTTCACGCACTTCGAAATATACACGGTAAACATCAGATGTATAATCTAACGGTGTACCAATCTCTAATGTTTCATAAGGTGGTTCTGCATCTGTCTTTTTCATTTAACCTCTGAACTAAAATCTGTGAATCAAACTGAAGTTTTCTTATTGCCTGTCAGTTTTGTTTTTCCGATTCCTGAACAAGGTCACTAAGAAAGAAACCAGAGCGAGCAATATAAATAGCCAAAATAATGGAATAAATCCGAAAGGCTCAACAAGTAGCCCATTTTCATCGACATACGAGCCAATGAGGTTAAAACTGAGTAAACATGCCATGCTCAAAGCTAGAAATAGAGCGGATAACCAAAATCTTTTTAGTACTATCATTGATTGCTCTCAATCATTAAGTCGGATTATTTCCTGTTTCTGACAGTCAGAATAGTGAAGAAGTTCATACAAAATCTTCCTTCGTATTACTCGCGAGCTAGTTTTGCACTTTAATTTACACTAAAACCGCCGAGTGTAATGCATCACCTTTCATTGTTTATTATTCGGCGGTGTCCATAACCGCTATTTGGGGTTTAAACCAAGCTCTCTTAGCTTTGTTTTTGTCAGCCCTAACGACACAATTCGGTGAGACTCCTTAAGGTAATACATCAATGCTTCATCTGTCTCTTTTGAACTCTCGTATTGTTGTATCCACTTCATTCCTCGAGTTGCGAAGTAGGGGGCGGGTCTATAGCCAGCATGTTCACTTAAAAAAACGAAGTTAAGATCTGATGTTTTAAAGGTGAAAGTGGGATCGTCAATTGTCCCTAAACCACCAATAGCGAACACTTTTCCGCCCACTTTCCATACATGAGAGTTGTTCCACTGAACCACGTATGTCGTTGCCGGTAACGAGCGACAGAACGCGTTATATTCATCATAAGTCATGCAAATGTTCCTCTTACCTTCTAACGGCTAGCATCCCGAATTTTACACTATACCCGCCAAATGTAATGCATCACTTTGAGCAGAGCCTGTCGATGGCATACGGTCTTTATTGATGATTAGACGAGTTTACTTTTTTTGTCGCTTCGTCAGCGGTTATTTGGCCAAAAAGGGTATCCATCATGTAATGAATACGTGTTGCACCATCACCAAATTTATTAGGGTTTGCTGTGTATGGAACTTTAAATTGAACCTTTCCAACTCTCTGACCATGTTGAAATGCATTAATCTCAGCATTTTTTAAATAGAGCGCAAGATCCCATCCCCAATGTCCCTCATATTCAAGAGTTAATTTATTTAAATCATGTTTGGAACCATCAGGTGAAACCGTATATTGATAGTTGTTTGACTGTAGCCATGTTTCCATTGTTTCTTGGAAACCGTCACGAGTTTCCTTGTCGTCAACAATTACGATCTCAACGTTATTTATATTTGTTTCAATTGGCGTCGCAGTATAACGAGGTGATCCACAACCAGATAAAACAGCGATAGAAATGGATGCAAGTATAAAATTTTTCATTAAATTTCCAATGCTAGTTATTTTCAATTTGATCTATATAGCGTAAGAAGTGCACAAAATCGTATTTATGCACTTGTTATGGCGTTTAGGTAGTTAGAGGTAATTTACGCTTCGTTCAAGCAAACCAATGGGACCGAGAATTTTTTGCTAGCTTCAGCAATTTTAGCTGGTGAAATGGGCTTGGATTTTTTGGTTACTTTATAGTCAATATTTAGCTCATTTAAGAAAATAGTAAACATTGAAGATTTAATCGAGTCTTTATTAACGTTAGAGACAATACCAATCACGTCGCCATTTTCAGCAATTACAGGACCACCAACATTACCTTCATTTACTTCATTTGTCGTTCTCATAAATCTAACATCATTGTACTGACCAGATGCAGAGCTGATGATGCCATCTGTAATTTTACCCTGATACGTTGGTGTTTTTGCATTTACCATATCTGATTGGTCGTATCCATAGGTATAAGTTCGTTCACCTTGAGTTGTTTGTTTCTGCGAGCTTATATGTGCATAAGATTTATTGGGAGTAAGAGCTTTAAGAACGGCAATATTATTTGCTCTATCGACACGAACGACAGTTGTTTCAAATAAACGACCAGAGCGTTCATAATTGATTTTAGAACAAGCATCAACCACCTTACTAGTAGTTAATATATACTCACTGTTTACAAAGAAACCTGACGACTGTACAAGAAGATTTGGTTTATAACTCACACCTTGTGAAGTAATATTATAATTATTAACAGTCGAATTATTTGATTGATTTGATATGGCCCGACCATTTATTTCCGTAACACTACAATTAAAACCGCCAGAATCTACACAGGTTTTCTGTGCTAACTTCATCGCCTCTGATTTACTAGCAGCGCCCCAAGCAGCGCCAGCCACACCATTAGTACCAATAGAAAATGCTTTATTATTGGTTTTACCTCGATATTGATTATAAAGCTTATCAGCACTATTTCCTGTTGTTTGACAGCCTGAAACCATTACGATTGACACAAAAATGCCAATTTTAGTGAAATTCACTTTCATCTTATTATTTCCAAATAAATTAACCCCTACGAAGGGTGTCTTAACGGTTCTAGCATATTCGTCATGTTAAATGGCTAACTTCAAATTATAAAAATGATGTTTATAGTCAGATATCATACGCAATAGGGTATCTTAGCGCTTTATGCCTATAAAATGATACAGAATGTGTGTGAAACTTTACCTGCTTTATTACAGCATATGATGCTGATCATGTTATCAATTCAAAGCACTTATAATTGAAGATTAGCGACAGAGTACACTTGCTTTAATACAAGAGTAGATTTATTGATGCTTGCGATAACCTATATTTGAAATGATGTATTTAACTATTGAGTGATCTGTTGATTTAAAACATATCGTTATTAATTAAACCATACAGATTGATATACTGCTTGTGAATGGTTGCGTATAATGCTGGCTGTTAGTATATGCACTTGTTCTGGTTTCGTCATAATGAACCTAAAACTATGGTGCAGGAGAGATCCACCTCTTCGAGGTTGAAGAGATTTTCTCGTAATTTTAAGTTGATTACTGGCTAGCTCTGATTATTTACAATAACACCCAGAAAAGTCACATCTTTTTTAACGGTTCATTGTGATATTTTGCAGCCTGGCAGCGTAAGTGCTACTCCATGAGTGAGAAAAATGTTTAATCTAAAACACCCTTATCGTTTAACGTTAACCTTGTATTTTTTAGCTTTTGGTGTAATTGTCGCATTGGTAACATCATTTATAAATTATAAAATTAGTTTTGTTGATCTTGATGAAGCGCTTCATGACATTTCTAAATCTGAAGTTTCTTTTAAACGAGATTACTTATCTGGTTACATTAAAAATAGTGAAATACTACTGTCGTCGATAGTTAAAAGTGATCTGACAAAAGAATTTGTTCTATCGAATGATGTTAATTATAAAATAAATGCAACGAACCTTTTCTATGCTTTGGCACTTTCAGATAAAGATGTAATGCAGCTGCGTTATATCGATAGCACAGGAAAGGAAGTGATAAGAATAGAAAGGGATAGTTCCACTGATGAATTGGATATTATTTCAGATGATAACCTACAAGATAAAAAAGAAAGATATTATTTTAAAGAGGCTGCGACCTTAAAAGAAAATCAATATTGGTATTCGAATGTCGATCTAAATGTTGAACATGGAAAAATAGAACGACCATTAAAGCCGACGTTTAGAGTTGCAACACCGTTGATTATTAATGATCAATTTCATGGTGTTGTTGTCGTTAATTTATTGTTTGGCGAGACAATAAATTTCTTGTCTTTCTCTGAAAATTTCAATATTTACTTAGCTAATGGTGATGGCGATATTGTTCATCATCCAGATAATAGTCAGTCGTGGAGTGAATATTTCCCATCCTTGAAAGGCTTGAATGGTATTTTCCCTAATTCAGCATCAAACATACTCACATCTAAAAATTTTTATGGCCCGGGAGTTTATTCATACTCCTTGGGTGATTTGTTTGGAAATAAAGATAATCTAAAAATTATATTTACACCAAAGTCAGGTGTAATACAGACAATGCAGAATAAAAATGTTCTCTCGGCGTTACTTATTGCATTAACCGTACTAGCGGTATCTTTCCCTCTTTCTTGGTTCGCAAGTATTATGCCTTCACGTTTACAGTCAAAACTGTCTGAAGCTTACGATAAAATCAAAAAGAACGCTGCGGTTATTGATAAACACGTAATGATACTAAACACAGACAGAGACGGGGTTATCAAGCAAGTAAACATGTGTTTTACCGAAACGACTGGGTATGCAACTGATGAAGTGATTGGCAAAAAACAACGTGATTTACGACACCATGACACCTCTTTAGAAGCTTATGATGAGATACAAGCACTTATTCTGACCGGAAAAGTATGGGAAGGTGAGCTCAAAGAAACAGACAAAGAGGGGAATGACTTATGGGTACATAAGTTCATTACACCAGATATTAATGAAAATGGTATGATTGATGGCTTCACTACGATAGTTCAAAATATTACAGATAAGAAAAATATAGAGTTACTGTCAATTACTGATAGTTTAACCGGGTTATATAATCGCTATAAATTAGAATCTGTATTATCGTCTGAATCTTCTCGCTGTGAACGATATCAAAGTGACTTTTCAGTCATAATTTTTGATATTGATTTTTTCAAAAAAATTAATGATACCTACGGTCACTTAGTGGGTGATGATGTGCTCATTCACTTGGCACAATTGTTAAAAGAAAACACCAGAATAACCGATGTGGCTAGCCGCTGGGGAGGGGAAGAATTCCTCATTGTTGCTTGTAATACCAATCTGGATGAAGCATTCGTTTTTGCAGAAAAGTTGAGAGTACTAATAGAAAACTATAATTTCCCTTCTATTGGTAAAATGACGATCAGTTGTGGTGTTGCTCAGTATATAAATAAAGAAACAATATCAGAGTTAGTATCAAGAGCCGATTTTGCTTTATATCAGGCAAAAAGAATGGGACGTAATAAAGTAGTCAAAGCATAGTTAAAACGTAAGCGTCTAATTAAGCAGTGAGGTCTTATTCGGCCTCATCTATTTTCAAGTTCAGAAACTCGATCATATAAGCATAGTTAAGGTAGCTGAGCTTTATCGGTAAGCAAGTAGTTATTGATCACGTAAATATAGATGTCTATTTAAGTTCTTATATATCCGTTAACTCTTTTTATCTATTCATAATCTGCAACAACTCTGCCATTCGCCTTTGATGATTCACTTCCCCCCTTGATCATTTTTTATACTTTTCAACAAGTTCTAGCTCTCGATAACAGAATAAGAGCGTATTTTCGCTACTTGCATCAAGGTTCATGTACTGCTGGTAAGGTATTATAAGCACTTTGTTACTTATCGTTACTTGAATCCCACTTGTGGTTACCCAATCAGCCTCAAGGACAGAAAAACAAGTCTGGCTTATAAACAGCATGGATCTGGTCAATAACACTTAGAATTGGGGTAGATAGCTGAGGCGCTATTGATGTAAGCAGGAAGTTTCAAATTCAACTACAAGTCACATACAGCCTAGTTTAAGGAATTCAAACCAAACAGATTTGCCAGATTAGATCTTTGGCTGTTCATTCGACGACTCAAGAATCGGACAATACAAAAGGAAGCGATCAATTTATGAAAACGAGAGGCTATTTCCATCTTTTTGTAACCTCCTTTGTACTGATGTGCGCAGCAGCACTCACGACCAAAGGGTTTTTCTTAGCGGAACACACCAGATTGCTACTTAGCGATACTGGTATCGTCCCTGTTATGTATGCCGAACCAATCGCTTTTGTCATACCACTAGTGCTTGGCATTAGCGCACTCACCGCCTACTTTGGCATTACAACCTTATTTCCTGTTGTTGCTGCCTTCTGCATGCACATTGCCCTGTTGGGACTTGCCCTTTATCAAGGATTACATTTTGATTGCGGCTGCTACCTGCCGGGTTCGCTTCAGTCAACTGTCTACAGCACACTTAAGCCACAATTTTTCATCATGCTGCTAGTACTTATTGTTTCAGCAGCACTTTATTATTTCAATAACTTGGCAAACCACCGCGCTATGACACCAACAGTGTGATGTGGTGGAACAAGCCTATTTTCATAAGGATACAATCATGAGACAAAACAAGGCATCTTTGCACTCGCTTTCTTTCTTGCGTACCGGACGCAGTTTTTCACTCAACATTCTTATTCTTGCCAGTGCATTGTTAACCTTACCGTTTAGTGCCAATGCAGGCCTGTTCGGCGGTAAATTCAAAGCCGAAGTAGAGACAGAGCAAGTGGCCATCAAACTTCATAATGAAACCCTTGCCGGCGACTACCTGCTTATCGACACTAACGGACTCAAAGCACTCATCGAACAAGATACCGATGTGATGATTGTCGATGCAATGCCGTTCAAAGACAGCTACAAGAAAGAGCATATCCCAAGCGCTAAGCAGTTCGAGTTTCCGATCCCTAATATGCCGGAATGGGACTCTGCATTAACCGACCAGCAATCAGTCGAGGATTTCACCCAGCTTCTCGGTGAAAACAAGAGTAAGACCTTGGTCTTTTACTGTGGGTTTGTGAAATGCAGCCGTAGCCATAACGCCGCTGCTTGGGCGGTGAAACTCGGTTACACCAATGTCTATCGTTACCCTGGCGGTATTTTTGCGTGGAAAGGTGCTGGCTTTAAAACCTCTTCGCTATAACTATTTTTTATCAATCTCCTCAAATATCAAAAAGGCTGGATCATTAAAAATGATGACCCAGCCTTTTCCTTTAATAAGCGTCTAATTAAGCAGTGAGGCCTCATCTATTTCCAGACTCCAAGGCATGAGATCGGTCAGCTTGTCTTGAGGGGATCGCGTCGGCAGCACTTTGAACAAGTGCGCGAAGTAGTAATATAGGTTGATGTTATTTGCGTGTTTACGTTAAAACAGGTACAACTCTTTACTTCGTATCATTTTCAATGAATCCCATGCCTTCTTTAATGCGATTTAAGTTAGTCGCTGATGTGAGCTTTTTTACAACAGCGAAAGCAACATCCATTGCGGCTGAAGGGCTTCTAGAGGTGATTATGTTTTTATCGATAACGATAGGCTGTTGGATGATATTTACCCCCATCTCTTTCATTTGAGCCTGACGCTTTTCACTTAAATGGTAAGTTGTGCCGTTACGACCATTAAGTACACCACTTTTAGCAATGGGTAATGCACCAACACAAACAGAAGCGATTAGCTTGCCTTGCGAATCAAAATTACGGATTAATGACAGTAATCTTTCATCGTATGCATCTTCATAAAACCCAGCACGACTCATGCCACCAGGAATTGCCAGAGCATCGAAATCATTAATGTCTATTTCACTTAACTGACATTCAGGTTCAATCGTAAAATTCCATGCGCATTTTACTTTTGAACGTAAACCAACAGTCACCAATTTAATGGGTTCAAAACCATATGTTGTTGTCCAGCCAAGCGCATCAGTAAATACACTTGCTTCGTATTCTTCTACACCCTGACATAGAAAGAGAATAACCTTTTTCACAAAAGCTTCCTTAAATGTGTTTAGCGTTTTATTAGGCAAATTAGTATATTCTATCATCTACTTTTCTTTCTAGAATGTAGTGCTCTGCCATACGTATACTTAAACCATCGAAATTAAAATATAAAGATCAGTGAAATACAGCCTAAAAAGGAAGGCAAACCCGCGATAAACATAATCAAACCAAATTGATAATTTTGTCTTCTCTGATTTTCAAAATCCGTCTCAAAGTCATGACCTGCTACCATCTCCTTGGCTTTCTTAGCTGCGGGATCAAGTTCCCAATTACGACTATCATTACTGCCTTCCCAAGTTAAACATGCAATACCCCAAATAACAATGACAACAAAAAATAAGAAATCACTCAGGCTTGTTGATGCAAAAAACGCAATATATTTGGAGAGCAGAAATACAACCAATGCCGCCAATATGTTAGTAATTAAAAACATGTTTAAGAGTTTTTTCATAAGTGCTGCCTTTGCATTTTCGCCGTTAGGTTGCCTGCTATCCTAGCGCTTTATGTATGAAAACGCATCACTGATATTAATCTGTATGATGTCGGTCGTAATATCAATGCAAACTAGTAATGCATAATGGATTAACCATTAAAAATCATATCGTTAGTGGCGAGTGACGTTCCAATATAACTTATTGTGAGAGTGTATACATGAAGAAAGTAGAAACAAGCGAAAGCGGGATAGGAGAATAACAGCCTTTAGAGTAAAGGCTGTTAGTGTATGCAAAGTCTTTACAAACAGTGTAATGAGCTAATTTACATAGTGCCTTAAAGTTCATTGAACTCATCTAGCCAGTCGGTGAAAGAATCAGAGACTTTTTTAACGGTGCAAAGACCATGGTCAAAAAACCATACGGGTACATCTATTTGCTTACTTGCACAATCGGCAAGTTTGAAACAAAACATGTTTCCCTTACAATCAGATGCAAACAAAATATGCCCTTTTGGCATACCGCCCATTTCATATAACTTTGATAGTGAAAATACATCTTCTAGGCTTAAAAAATCTTGTACTTCAGAAATATCGGAGCCTAAATCACAAATCTTAGTTAACACATTTGGAGTGTGAACCAAGCCATATGTAGATATTAAATATTTGTATGAGTCAGGTAACAAAACATTTAATTTTGATTCCAGCTCTTCAATGTCATGATTATTTATTGGAACCATGGAGTTTTTACTACCCCAGTTTTTTACAAATAGATCAATACTATTCATTTATGAATACTCAATGACTTCTAACGCTTGTAACTTACGAATCCCCACAAAATACCTTTGTAGTTCAATAAGTAGACACGCACCTTACCTTCTGATCTAATGAATTCACCACAAACACAAAAGATTGAAAGCAAGATGCGTGATATTCAAA